>Ga0233438_10002629_pt1 | contig 17636 bp, 16 predicted proteins | sample SI_123_September_FD_182720 | JGI IMG/M metagenome (GOLD analysis project Ga0233438, IMG submission 182720) | Seawater microbial communities from Saanich Inlet, British Columbia, Canada - SI_123_September2016_10_MG | ecosystem: Environmental > Aquatic > Marine > Inlet | place: Canada: British...
GCTCTCGAATTAGCTCGTCGAGTAAGTCACGTTTTTTGTTTTGCATAGTCATGTTAGCGGCACCTTTCTAGTTATCGGCCGCTGGCCTTGCTTTGACACAAACTATTTTACAGTCCCGTCAATCTTGAGCTGCCAGCCTGGATAATACCGATCATTGAGCACTACAAAACCTGGACTTTCCATCTTGACTCCAATGGTCACATTTTCTGGTTCGTCTTTTACTAGCGCTATCTCTGAGCCTCTTGAGCTGATATCGCCTTTACTCTGATAATCCAGGGGCAGAGTTCCCAGTGCTTTCTTTTGACTCTCCATACTCTGATCTGCAATCGGTCTTGCAGTCATCCAGGCTGCCAATTGCAAGAGCAAACCATTTCTCTCACAATCAATGCGTTTTTCCTTTTCCACCACAGCGATCTTCTTATCACTTTGCATAGTCAGCTTGATGGCCTCTGCTTCACTGTCAGCCAAGACCACTCGATCTGCCACAAACATGCGTGGCAAAAATGACCTGACCCTGTATATGCGAACATTCATCGAATTTTTGGTATCGGCATCGCTGTCTTCGAGCAAGTCAAAATATGCTGGATTTAGTTTTTTGACTAAAGCAGTTTTTGTAAAAGACTGAGTCGAGACCAACTCGGTCGAGGTCATCCTGCAAAAATCGGCTATCTCGCGATCTTGCATAACTGGATCAAAAGCTGGTCTAGCATTTTCATCTACGGCGCACTTATGAAAAGCATCAAGAAATGTTCGCCTGTACAAGGCTGTTTCAGCGGCCTCGTATCCAAACGTAGAATAGACATGAGAGTCGATATGACTATTGGGCAAGAGCATCTGGCGGGCATATTGCATATTATTGGCAGCTGGAGCTGCTTTCATACCGCATTTGGCGAGATAGTCATAACTGCTTGGGACGCGCAAAGGGTCAAAATACAGCGATACCACCCTCAGTGCCCTATCGGGATCCTTGTCCATATCTCTGGCAAAATGTCTAAATCTACCGGCAAGATAGCTGGGCTCCAAAAAGAAGCCAGGCTCTGTCAAACTCAAACCAAATCGCATGGCCGGGACGACCATCGAGCCGATTAAGCAAGCAGCCAGGCAGAGATTTAGGGCCTTTTGGTCCAATTTGAGCTTGTCGCTATAAAACATCAACAAGCAAGCAAAGAAACCAATTAAAGAAACCGGTGCGCAAGATTGTCCGAGCACAGCAAAAAAATCCGGCCGAGGATGCTTAAATAAATCGGCCAATATTTGTGGCCAAAAATGCATCGCGCCAAACCAGAGAGCAATGATTGCCCACATCACCGCGACTCGCATCACCAGAGGCTTTTTGATCTGCCCTCTGGCAAAGGCGTCAAAGCCTATCGCAGCAATAGTAGCAGCAGCCAGGATAACCAATACCATCAGTTTGACGGGATAGCGTAGCACTGTAAACAGTGGCACATTTTTTAAGAGTATCAATGACAATGGTCCATACTTGCCCATCGCAAAGCATGCGGCCAGCAGCCCGAGGCCAAACAACAGCCAAACCAGCCGCTTGCGCTGGGAGGCAAAGCCAAAAATAAAATAAGTCGCGACAATAGGCCCCAAATAAGCAGACGCCAAAAACGGATAATGCTTGGCACGAGTCGCCACTAATGGTGCCAGCGACAGACCTGGCCTTTGCAAGTCGCCTAGAGGTTGGCAATAGATCATGCCCAAAAAATCATACCAGTTGGCGCTCCAGTGAAAGACCTGCTCTAGATTGAGCCCTTTGGATCTTGGCGAAAGCATCGTCCACTCAAAAACGGGCAGCAAAGACGGCAAGGACAACATAATGCCGACAATAATCGCCGCGGCAATGGCTGCACCCAGCAGCAATCGATCTTTTTTCCTTTCTATTTCATCCATGCCGTCCAGATGCAGAAGACGCGGCATTGCCACCAATGCCAGTATCACCAGGCCGTAGATGATGCAAAATGGTACGTAGATCTCAGGCCTGCCTGCCATCAGCATCCAATGCGTGGATAGAGCCCCGAGAAAAAAATAGAGATATCTAGCACGTGGCCAAATAGTCTGACCGAAGGTCAAAGTCGGACGGCTGATCAAGCTGAAAAAGGCAAAAAGAGCCAGCAATCCAAAGGCTGCCGTGGCAGGCAGGGTGTAATTGGAAGTAAGAGAAAACATATATCCATTAAGTGCCAGACAAAGTCCACCAATGAAGCAGGCTTCAACACCCAGCCCCAATACACTCAATAAGGCAAAGCCAGCGACATAGCCGATCAGTTGATGAAAAGCGATGATCCCGGACAATGCTTTGCTATAAGGCAGGCAAAAAAATAGCCAATTGGGGAAGAAAAACATACCTGGCGAGGGATTGGCTAATTGCGACATGCCGCAATAACAGTGGGGATTCCACATCGCAATGCGACCAGCTTCAAAAGCCTGCCTAAGATAGCGGCTAAAGGGCTCAAAATAATAATTGTGATCCGAATTGTAATAATCGCGACCACCAAAAAAGACTGGCCAGTGATAGACGATCAGTATGCCTATGACGAGCAAGAGGCCGAGGACAAATCCTCGGCCATGCATAGAGCTAGACTTATCTCCCGATCTGGAGCTCATCGCCTACTTAGCGTCGGCGATCTCAACAGTCGGCTTGTTCGGTTGAGCAGATACGGGTATCGCATCACGAGTGGCGATGGATGACACTGCCGATTGAGCGACCGTCATGAGCGGTTGTACGGAGACGGTGCCAGCCAACACTACTGTGATAACAGAAACCAGGAGGGCCAGGGCAGGGGCTTCTTGTGGGCTGCCCACCCAGGGTTTAGGCTGGCCTGGAGCAGAAAGTGCTTGAACTTTTTCGGATGGCTCGGGCACGATCATCATAATGATCACACGAGAATAGTAATAGACCGCCGGCACAGAGGTTATCAAGGCGACGATCACAAGCAACCAGCCCATAGGCAGGCCAAAGAGCGGATCGGCGATCTGAGCACCGGCTGTAAAGACGAATACCTTTGCAAAGAATCCGGCAGGGGGGATGGGTAGTCCGGCCAGATTGAGCAGACACACTGTCATTGCCAGTGCGAGCAAGGGCCGTTTGCGGATAAGACCAGCCATGTCCTCAATGCGATCTGAACCAGTCTCGTTCTCGATCATGATGGCTGCGGCAAAAGCACCGAGGTTCATGAAGCCATAGACGATGACATAAAAGATAGTGGCCGATAGACCGGCTTCGGTGCCGGCCACCAGGCCGATCAATATATAGCCGACATGAGCGATAGAAGAATAAGCCAGCATACGCTTGAGCGAGCTCTGAGCGAGCGCGATGATATTGCCAAAGATCATGGAGAGCATGGCAAGTACGGCGAGCAAGACCATCCACTGCGGCTGAGATTGTCCAAAGATAGTCATCAGCAAGCGGATGGCGACAACAAAACCACCAGCCTTGGAACCAATGGAGAGAAATGCGGTGACGGGCGTCGGGGCGCCTTCGTAAACGTCAGGTGTCCACATGTGGAAAGGAACGGTGGAGAGTTTGAAGCCGATGGCGCTGAGGGTCAGAGCCAAAAGGAGGAACTGGAAGAATGTGGGCGTGCCATTGGCGCTGAGCTGGAGGCTATCTCGGATCATCTCGAAAGAAGTGGCTCCAGACAGACCATAGAGGAAGGAGAGCGCGTAGAGCAATGTGGCCGTGACTGCGGCAGTAGAGAGCAGGTATTTGAGGGCGGCTTCGCCTGATCTGGCATCACGCTTGGCAAAACCGGTCAAGAGGACGCAGCAGATACTGAGAGTCTCAAGTGAGACAAAAAGCATGATCAGGTCGGTCGATCCAGCCAAAAAGAGATTGGCAAGCACGGCAGTCAGCAAGATCGCATAAAACTCACCGCGATTGCGACCAAAATTGTGATCAAAGCCCATGGACATCAAGACCACGAGTAAGCCTACGACGATGGAGAGCAGAGATACGACCGTGTAGAGTGGATCGATAGTAAAGAGGCCGTTAAAGAGTCTTTCGGGAGACTTGAGCGTGAGCTGGCCGACCAGGACAGCCCCAGAAGCAATTAAGCTGAGCAGACTGACGATCGGGGTCATGCCCCTTGCTTTCGGAAACAAGAGATTCCAGATGGCAGCAAACAAAATGCCGACCACCAGAGCCATCTCCGGAGAGAGCAACTGCAGAGCTTTGACGTATTCTTGATATCCCATTGACCTTGCCGTTTCACTGATTCACGCCGCTAATTTTACTAAGATTCGGAGCATTCCGAAGTCTATTTAGCAGATCTGTAAGTAAGCTTTGCTTTATTTCATGACCAATACTATATATGAATTCGGGTAAGATACCCTTAGGGAAACCATTTCAGCCTAGAGTAAATATGTCGAAACCGATCAACTTAGAGAGACTCTCACAACTTTCCATCTACAAAGACGACGACAGACCAGCAGTCCTGATGCTAGAGGACGGCACAGCTTATTGGGGACACGCCTTTGGCGCTGCCAGGGCAACACTCGGCGAGATCGTATTTAATACCGGCATGACCGGCTATCAAGAGATATTGACCGATCCCAGTTATGCCGGTCAGATCGTCACATTGACCTATCCAGAGATCGGCAACTACGGCGTCAATGCCCAAGATTTTGAGTCGCGAGCTATTTTTGCACGAGGTCTGGTTGTCAAAAGAGTAACCGACAGGCCTTCATCATTTAGATCAGAAGCCAATCTCGATGAGTATCTCACCAATCATGGTATCGCTGGCATCTCGGGTGTAGACACCCGAGCCCTGACCCGTCGCATCAGAGACAAAGGGGCAATGCGAGCCTGCATTTTGACTGACAAGGCTCTCTTCGATCAATTTAAGATTGCCCAATCACAGCAAAATCGTGCCGGACTCGAGCAGCATATCCTCGATTTGATCCAAAAATCGCCACAGATGAGTGGTCAGGACTGTACAGCCGAGGTAACCATAGATAGTGCCTTCAACTACAGCGCAGCCAATCCCGGATTAGTAGCCGCCGCCGATAAAGAGACGACGTATAGAGTTGCCGTTTTTGACTTTGGTATAAAAGAAAATATCCTGCGCGAACTTACCAAACGTGGCATAGATGCTCAGGTATTTCCTGCAAGGACAGGCGCAGACCAGATACTCCAGGGCAATTTTGACGGGTTATTCCTCTCCAATGGGCCCGGAGATCCGGCCGCATGCGAGGATATCGTGCAGCAGTTGAGATTGATTGTTCAAACAGGACTGCCTACTTTTGGTATCTGCCTGGGCCATCAATTGCTTTCTCTAGCCTTTGGCGCCCGCACCTACAAACTCAAGTTTGGGCACCGCGGAGGCAACCAGCCCGTCAAGGATATTACGACCGGCAAAATCGAGGTCACCAGTCAAAACCATGGTTTTGCAGTCGACGAGACAACTTTGCCTGATGACTTGGAGCTCACTCATATCAATCTCAACGACAACTCTTGCGAGGGTTTTAGACACAAGACGCTACCTGTTTTTTGCGTGCAGTATCACCCGGAGTCAAGCCCGGGGCCGCATGACTCGTCTTATCTCTTTGATCGTTTCGTGGACTTGATAAAGGCCAACAAACACTAATATAGAAAGGCTGTTCACGTATGTACAAATTAGCCATTTTTGATTTTGACGGTACACTCGTCGACTCCACCCCTGGTATCGTCGACGTGATGAAGATCGTTATCGACGAATACAAGTTTGAACCAAAGATGCTCGACGAATGGTCGCTCCTGGTTGGTGTGCCATTGCCCAAGCAAATGGAGATCATCTTGCCCGATCGAGATGCAGATTTTCATCTGGAGGTCGCTAATCGTTATCGCGCCATATACGACACCATGGCCGTGGAGATCTGCCCCCCATTTGCAGATATGATGCCGATGCTCGAAACCTTGCAATCCGAGGGTGTGACTATCACCATCGCGACATCCAAACGACGCAATCTGGTGGAGGTAGTGCTCGATCATCACAAGATCACCGATATGTTTAAAATGGTTGTAGGCGCGCAAGATGTGACCAATCACAAGCCACATCCGGAGTCTGTACACCAGACCATCCAAAAGCTCGGCATACCAATTGCCGAGACCGTGGTCATAGGGGACAGCGTCTTTGATCTGGACATGGCTCGCAATGCTGGCGCTGATGCAATCGGTGTCACCACAGGTATCCATACAAGAGAAATGCTCGCCAAGTCCGAGCCGAGGCACATCGTCGGCAATCTGGACGAAGTAGGCAAACTGATACTCAAAGGCAAGCATTAGTTTTTATAAATTTGCATAGGTCCAGGCACCATATGGCAACCTCCCGTCGTCTGCTAGACTCATCTCTTGCTAGACAAACGAGTACAAAATGCATATGCGGCACCTCTCAGTCTTTTTACAGGCATCTCGATTGCCGCTTGGCTTTGCGCTGGCGGCACTGATCATCAGTACCAGCGCTTATCCCTGCCAGGCCGATCCCACACAGGAACAATTAGCTCCAGCCGAAACAAAAATGGTGACCGTCGAAGCCGGCAAGCCTACTGTCATCACGGCCGATACCAATACAGAAGACATCATTTGCACCAATGATGCGGATCTGGCCCTCAAACAAACCCTGGCCTTCCCGGATAGTCCAGAGGCTAGCTTTATCTATGCCGTCGCCCTGAGCAGGACGACCAGAGTCGAAGATGCCTTAAAAGAAGTCCGCCGTGCCCGCCGACTGGCAGAGGCCAAGGGAGGACCAAAATACTTTGACGAGATGATCGAAACCTACGAGAAAATGTTGACTTATTGCCCGACAGACAATCAGGCCCGTTACCATCTAGCCTGGGCCTATTACATGAAGGCCTACGTACTTGCAAAATACAGCCAGTCGGATAAATACAAAGCCTGGGTAGAACAGGCTGCGCAAGCCAAAAAGCCAGAAGATACACAAATAGCCACACTAGATGACGCAAAAGTCTTGGCAAAAGACGAAAAGCCTATAGACCTTACCCAATCGATCGGCGCAGTCAACAAGGTGATGAAATCTGTACCGCCGCATATCCAGCCCGCCGTTAAGAGTAATTACGCTCTGGCCATGCAAAAACTCGATGAGATTTTGGCCACCGAACCTAACGATATGTGGTCGAGGATATACAGAGCACATCTGATGGTAGAGGCTGGAGGGGATATCGACGCAGCAATGGCAGAGTGGGAGGCCGCAAGCTTAGCCAATCCTAATAACCCGGCGCCCTATTTATTCCTCGGAGAAGGTTATCTTAAGAAGGGCAAACTCAAGGACAGCATGGCAAATATTTCTAAAGCCATAGCTTTGAGAGCAGTCGGGATGAAATAGAGTTCGGGATTCAGACTTTCTAAAATGTGGATATTTAAGACTGAGTGGTTCAAATTGGTCCTGGCGCTTGCAATCGCAGGCTCCATTGTCGGGCTGCTCTGGTATGCACAGTGGCAGGCCAAGACTCTGACCGAGGAGCACGCCAAAGAGCTCAAAGAAAACCCTGGGACCGAAAACACTACGCTCGAAAACTATGAGCTTAAAGAAGTCGATGCCGACAATCATTTGCGCTGGATCCTCACTGCCGCTACCGGTGTCGTCGACTCGGCAACCAGAGATGTAACTCTGACCAAAATATCGGTTAAATACATGGATGGGCCCAAGGTCAAAATGGAAGTTGTGGCCCCTATGGGCAAGACCAACGATAAGGCACAGACTGTGACACTTACCGCTACACCTCAACAAAAGGTGATTGCAAAAGGTGAAGAAGGCAAATCTTCACTGGAAACCCAAAAGCTGGAATTAAACAAAAAAAATCAATTCACGGCGACAGGGGGTGTTAACATCGTCATGACCGGGGTAGCCAAGGTGACCGGAGACCGCGCTACTGGCAAGTTTGCTAAATCCGAGCTGGAGAGTTTGATCATTCGTGGCAACACCCACTCGATCATTCAATAAATATCGATAGGATACCAATGACAATCAACAGCACTATCAGGCAATTTATCCTAGGCTCCATGGCTTTGAGCGCGCTCATGGTCAATGGAATGGGCCTGGCATATGCGCAGGGTCCTGGATTGATGCCTGGTACAAGTGGTTCGGAGAGCGGCCCGATAGACATCAAGGCCAACGAACAAGAATTTGGCCAGGATCATCTCGTCGCCCGCGGCAATGTACGCGTCACATTTAAGGATTCGGTCATCGTAGCTCCTGTCGCTACTCTCTACAAAGATCCCCTGACCGGTCAGCCACAACGTGCTGTATTTACCGGTCATCCACACCTCGTGCAAGGTCCCAACAAGATCGACGCAGACACGCTCACCTTTGAGATGGCCACATCCAAGATCATCGCCGAAGGACACGCGCATTCCGAGGTAGTCAACGAACCCGAAGCCAAACCAGAACCCAAAGCCGCAGCCAAGGGCAATAAAGACGCAGAGGCCGCACTGGCCAAAGCAGCAGCCACCAAGGGCGAGCTGGATACTGAAGAGGTTGGCGAAAAACCAGAGGTCAAGCCGCCGGTAAGCACCGCATCTGGTGGCCTCAACGGACCGGCCACTCCTACCAAGATCATTACCGACGCCCACAAACAAGTCTACAATAAGTCGACCGGCCAATTTGAGGCCGATGGGTCCGTCAGGGTACGCGCTGGCGATGTCGATGTCTTGTCCGACAAGCTCCGCCTTGCCTATGGTCTCGATGGGCGCCCCGAGACTGCTGTCTTTACCGGGCACGTCAATGCCACACAGGGACAAAACAATACCCTCGCCGATGCCATGACGTATTTTCTCAATACCAAGCGTTTGCAGGCCAATGGCCACGTGCGCTCCAAAGTAGTTCAAAATGGCGGCTCTGGTGGAGACGGCCAGGCCAAGGCCCAACCTGCCACACCTGCCTTGCCTCCTCAAAACGGCAAGTTTGAGCCGCTAGCCAATACTCAGGCCGCAGCCAAAGGCGGTAGCGTCTCGCTCTTTAACGCCGCTGGCGCCACCACATCAGGTGCACCGATCATCGTCGTATCCGACGCCCAGGACTTTAACCGCGAGTCTGGCAGGCTCAATGCCACCGGCAACGTCAAGATCTTCTACGAAGACACCATCGGTGTCGGTCCCAAGGTCATACTGATGCGCAACCAGGACGGGCAGCCGCAGAAAGTGCATTTTATCGGCCGTTCACAGATCACTCAACCCGGCAAGCGCTGGATAGCCGATCGCATCACCATGACTGTGGCTGATCGCAAGGTCCTCGCAGAAGGCAATACCAAGGCATATATCTTGCCCAAAAAAGAAGGCCCTGCAGCCTCGCCTAAACCAAGCCAAAACAATCTCCAGGTTGCTGGCGCCAAGCGCAACAATCTGTTCTAAAAATAAAAAATAAGGACCTTTTTGCTCATGACCGCGGCCCAAAAACTAATCCCTCAGTCCACAACTACCAAGACCCTCCTGATCGAAAGCCTGCAAAAGTCTTATGCAGGCAGGCGAGTTGTGGATGGAGTTTCCTTTCACCTCAATCGCGGCGAAGTAGTGGGACTTCTGGGACGTAACGGTGCCGGAAAGACCACTTCATTTGATATGGTGCTCGGCCTGGTCAAACCAGAAAAGGGACGCATCACCCTTGGTGGCAAAAACATCACCAATCTGGCTATCCACCTGCGCAGCCGCATGGGGATCGGATATCTACCACAAGAAGCATCCATTTTTCGCAAGCTCACCGTAGGCGACAATATCCGCATGGTACTCGAATTGCGCAATATACCGACACGCGAGCATAAGCAGCGTATCGTCAACCTCTTGCAGGAGTTTGGGCTGGAGCACCTCTACGATACAGTCGCCATGCAGCTATCCGGTGGTGAGCGCCGTAGGCTGGAGTTGGCTCGCTGCCTGGCCGCAGAGCCCGAATTTATCCTCCTCGACGAGCCTTTCACTGGTATCGACCCTATCTCCATCGGCGACATCCAGGGATTGATAAGACGCTTACGCGACCAGTGGCAACTAGGCGTCCTGATCACCGACCATAACCCGCGAGCCACGCTCAAGATCACAGATCGCGCCTATCTGATCGACCACGGCAAGATCCTGGTTGCAGGCACCTCTTATGAGGTAGCCGAGAGCCCTGTCGCACGCAAACATTATCTGGGCGAGGACTTTGTACTATGATCCCCGGGATGAAGCTCCTCGACCGCTACATTGCCAATGAGTTTTGGCAGCCCCTGCTTTTTGGTATCGGCATCGTCACCGGCGTGTGGTTTGGTGCAGAACAGCTCAAGACTATCTTTAACCTCGTCATGCGATCCGGCGTGCCTCTGCAGACGGCTTTGACCATCCTCGGCCTGCACTTGCCCGAAGTCATCGTCATGACCATCCCCATCGGGGTCTTGCTCGGTACCCTCCTGGTCTTTAACCGTCTATCCGGTGACTCCGAGATCATCGCCCTGCGCACCACCGGCGTGAGCTTTTATCGCATCATGGTGGCGCCTCTGATGTTTGGTCTCATGACCAGTCTGGCATCGTTTTGCGTAAACGAATTTATCGTGCCTAATGCCTCAGTGACCAGCAAAAAGCTCGAGTTTTATGCCATGTATCATGCAGCTCTACCGAGCGGCCAGGCCAATTTTACCTATATGGAGAGAAAAAAGGACCTGACTCTGGACCGGGTGTTTTATGTGGGCTATTACTCGGGACGAGATCTGGCAGATATCATCATCCTGGACTTTACCCGGCCCAAGATGACTCAGATCATCATGGCCAATAACGGCAAGTTTCTCAATGGCGAATGGCTGCTCAACAAGGGCCGCACCTATGTACTCGATCCGACTTCTGATCTTGCTCGCATCGTCAAATTTGAGACGCTTAAGATCCCTGGACTCAACAAGGTGCAAAAGACCCTTGATACTGGCATCATCGCCCCAAAAGAAATGAACATGTTTCAACTTGGCCAGCACCTCGAAAATCTTAAGGCTGGCAATAGTCTTCCCAATGACCTATTGGTGCGTTATTACCAAAAGGTCGCCCAACCCCTGGCCTGCTTGATCGTAGCCCTGGCCGGAGCACCACTGGGTCTCATGGCTAGACGTTCTCGCTCCAATCTAGGTCTGATTTATTCGGCCGTAGTGGTCTTTCTTTATTACGTCTTGCAATCGACCTCGGGCGCCATGGGTGACGCCGGTCGTATACCGCCCATGCTTGCCGCCTGGTTGCCAAATATCTGTATTGGTACCCTGGGCATGATCATCCTGTATTTCAAGGCAAAATAGACGCTTAACAAATATTGGTCTTTGCAATGCGTAAAAACCGCATTGACTAGCTCGTGACACGGCCTTAATCTGGATCTGTGCCAGGTGTGACAAAACACCGTCACCATAGCCTCGATAAGGCTTTTACGTAGATACAGCACTACCGGAATCGAAAAAATTGGCGAGTACAAGTCAAATTGCAAATAGACTCTCATCCGGTAGCCGCAAGAGCACCAATATCCTGATACTGCTCTTTATCGGTGGCACCATGGCCATCACCGTTCCCATCACCATGGCTGTACTAAAAGACAAGGGTCAGGGATTAGACTTCAAATTTGCAAACATCCTCAAGCCGTTCTCACCACAAGGCGCCCACGCACAGATCGACAAGCCTGCCATTTCAGAAAACGAGCAGCTAGTGCCCGCGCAAGCACGCAGCACAGGCAATATCAATACAGTCGCTCTCGTAGCTGGAGCTGTGGATAGCCTCAATCAGAGCATCCGCAAGTCTCCGGATAATCCGGTCAACTACAATCGTCTGGGTCTTTTGTATGCAGAAATGGGCCAGATGAATGAAGCAGCCCAAAATTTTAAAAAGGCCATCGAGCTCTCACGAATCAATCTGCAGACCCTATCCAAGCAGCTTGATGATGCAAAAGCCAATGCCAACGGCCCTTCAGCCACCACCAACAACATCATACTATCCATCTCTCAAGCAGAGATCGAGCTTTCTGCAGCACACAGCAATCTAGCTCGCGTCTTTGAAAAATTAGGCGAGCAATCACGGGTAGTGGCACAGCTCAATGAGCTCAATCGTGATATCGTCATTGGTGCCGGCCCCATGGTTGCACGCAATGAGATCGCAACCAAGGTCCAGAGCGCAAAGCCCAATCAACAAGCTATAGCCTTGCTCGCTCAAGCCAAGGCGCTCATGCAAGTCGGCCGACTGCCAGAGGCGACTGCACATCTGCGCAGCATCCAGGCGATCAATCCCCAACTGGCTGAGCCACACGAAGAACTCGGCAAAATCGGCCTCATGACCAATAATAGCTTTATGGCCATACAAGAGCTCAAAAAGGCTGCTTTGCTCAACCCGACCAAGGCCTCCACCCACGCCCAGCTCGGTATCGTCTATCAAAATCGCGCACGCACCAAAGAAGCCATCGAAGAATTTAAAAAAGCGCTCAAGCTCGACGGCAAAGATGCAGTCACGGCATTCAATCTGGGCAATGCCTATTTTCAGCTCAATCAAAGCCAGGACGCCATGATGCTCTTTCAAAGAGCAGTCGAGCTCAATCCTCAGATGGCAGCGGCTCACAACAATATAGCCTCGATCTATGCCAATTGCGGACAAACCCAAGAAGCCATAGACAAATACGAAGAAGCACTCTCTCTCGATCCCAATCTTGCATCGGCGCATTATGGGCTGGGACTGGCCTACAAAAAGCTCAACGAAAAGGCCCAGGCCATAAGCGAGTTTAAAAAAGCAATCGCTCTCAATCCTGCCTTGATAGACTGCCACAGCCAAATCGACAGTCTACAAAAGAGTCAGGGCCCTCGCGCGATCAAGAGGATTCAGGTACGTACCGAGAGCTAAGTTGACAGTCAGACGCCATCTCATCCTCGTAGGTCCATCTGCCTCGGGCAAGACCAGTCTATCCCGTGCTCTCGCGCGTGATTACAAGCTCAGGCAACTAGACACAGACGACATGATCAGGTCACGGGCGGGCATGTCCATCGCTCAAATATTCGACCGTTTTGGCGAGAGTCATTTTAGAAAATTGGAGGCAGATATCCTCAATCTGCTGGAGACCACCCATTTTGATGCACCAGTGGTGGTTGCCACCGGTGGTGGCTTACCCATAGCACCAGGCAATATGGACAGACTCAAAAATCTTGGATGTACTATCTATCTCTTTGCCAGCCCAAAGACCCTCGCAGAGCGGATCCAATTAGAGATTGGCGAGGAGATCAGCAAAAAAATGGACTTGGGCTCTCAGGGCAAACGACCAATGCTGGCTCAAGCGGTCCAAGGCGAGGGCTTTGATGATGCAAAGAAGCTCACCGCCAGGATACAGACCCTGCTCTCCAACCGTCGGACAATATATGAGCAAGCCGAGATCTCCCTGGATACCGAAGGCAAAAATCTCGAAGAAGCCCGTGCGGACCTCAAGGCGTTGTTAGCCGACAAGCATCTTTGCTAAAATCATCTGCATATTCTGGCGACAGCTGCAAAGGGGCTCAAATTGTCAGTCACCCAAGACGAATTGATGTATCTGCAATCCCAACTCGAGGGCCTCGAGTCCATTTTTATGGAGCTCATGCCTCTGGGAGTCGAGCTAAAGCGCCAGCACGTGCAGGATTATTACGACAAGCGATTTGACGCTGCCACCAAGCCTATATCGAGTGTTGCCGAAAACGAGCTGCGACGCCAGTTTAATACAAAAGCCAACCAGGTCCGCAACCTGGTGGACTCTGCCGAATCGCTGGGCGACGCAGGCAACCGCCTCAATCTCATACGCGCCGCAGCAAGCCTGCCCGAAGAACGCAGCAAAGGTCTGCTCAACAGTGTGGTTGTATTTTGTCGTGGTTTGATCATGGAGAGCAAGGCAGATCCAGACTTGCTCAACGAGATCCTCAATAGCAAAGAGCTACGTGCCGTCGAAGGCCGAGTATTGCTTGCATCCTGCTCCTTTGTCATCGCCGAAGAAGCCGCCTTTGGCAACGGCGTCATTTCCATGCGTGATTTACTTGGGCAGATGCTGCAATTGGTCAAGCAAGAACGCCTTTTGGTGCGCAACGATCCATTTTTGGTCGAGGCACAATGCGCTATGGAAGCCCTCGAACTCGATGCCGAAGAAAAAGCCGGTCTCTAATCTTGAAGATATTGCTTGTCAACGGGCCCAACCTCAATCTCCTCGGTCACAGAGAGCCTGAGATCTACGGTGCCGAGACCCTTGATGATATCTGCAATAGACTTATATCCATCGCCTCCAGCAAGGGAGCCACTCTAATTTGCAAGCAGAGCAATCATGAGGGAGAAATAGTCGAGATCATCCAAAAGGCCAGATTTGATGCAGCCAACAGAATGGATGCGATCATCATCAATCCCGGAGCTTACGGCCATACCTCGATAGCCTTGCGTGATGCCCTGGCTGCCACGGCCCTGCCCTTTATCGAAGTGCATATTTCCAACGTCTATGCACGCGAAAAGTACAGACAGCATAGCTATCTAAGTGACATTGCCAATGGTGTCATAGTCGGCCTTGGGACCTATGGTTATCAGGCTGCCCTTCAAGCCTTGCTAGACGGCAAAGGGTTATAATATGCCATCTAGCAGAGTATGAAAGAAGTCATGTTGAGATCTCAAATCAATCTAAATCGCATCTTTGCAAGCGTCATGCTGCCAGCCGCCTGCTTTTCGCAGATCGTTGCCAGCTTTGGCTCAAGTGTAATGGCTCAAGATCAAGCCAAGCCTAGCCGTCAGCCCTATAACCCTGAAGCAGTCAAGCATTACAACAAAGGCCTGGATTTACATCATGCTGGTTTTCTCAACAAGGCCATCGAAGAATACCAGGCCGCACTAGCCAAGGATGATCGTCTGGAGCAGGCCTATAGCAACCTTGGATTGATCTACACGGCCCAAAAAAATTACCTAAAGGCGACAGAGGCTTTTGATAAAGCACTGGCACTAAAACCTGATAGAGCCACCTCGCTCAATGGCCTGGCTTCGGTTTTGTATGCTCGCAAACAATTTGACGCCGCCATCGAAAAATGGAAACGCGCACTAGAACTCAATCCACGCTTTGCATCGGCTTATTTTAATATGGGCACTGCTTATGAGTCGGAGAGCAAGTTTGACGAGGCTCTCTCCAACTACTGGAAATCCATCGAAATGGCTCCAGATATGGGTGAGGCCTATTATCGGCTGGGATCATTGCTCAACAAAATGAAACACCCGGCACAAGCTGAAGTCATGCTGACCCGCTTCGTCGAAATAGAGCCCGAGAGCGAAACAGCCAGAGAAGCTCGCAAGCAACTATTGGCTATCAGCAATGCTTTCCGCAAAGAAGACGGCATTTTTAGACGTTCGCGCCTTGAGACTTTGAAAGAGAAACCAGTCAAGGTTGAAGAAAGCGAAGAAGAAAAGCAAAAACGCGAAAAAGAAGAGAAAGCAGCTAAAAAAGGCAATGGCGGCATCAAATTTGGTCTGGGCAAGTTTGGCAAAAAAAATAAATCGGACGACAAGGCAAACGATAAACCAGGTGATAAGGCCGAAGAAAAAGCCGGCCAGAACCAGAAGATGAGGGTTTTCCAACCATTTGGCGGTGCACAGCCTGCAGAAGGCGGCGCGGAAAGCGGAGCTCAAGACGATCTCAAACCGGCCGGGTACGGCAATGTCGCTCCCAACTGATCGCGATTTGATCGTCAAAGGTCTCTGTGAGATTATCGAGGGCAAGCAACTGCCACCGGATGGTCGGGTGGAGATTGCAGTAAAAGGCGCTGTCCTCGGCTTTCCAGCTACGCTCGAAGCTATCAAGACTCAATTCCCTTTTGGCGTCACCTATTTTATCGAGACAGACATTCTGCACCAGGCCAAGAGCAAGACCGACTCGACTCTAAACCTGACCATCGCTCCTCGCATCACTAGAGGATGGCTCCAGACCCTCGGCCGTCTCCTCCTCTTTGACAATAAGGGCAAGGAAATCAACAACAAACGCTTTGACAGGGCTTTTATCGCCATTTCTGATGATATGGCCAAAGCACAACGTTTGATCCTCTACCCGGGCATGATAGACAGACTCGAAAGTTTGCACGAATACACCGGCTTTACCGAATTGCACGTGCGGATACCGCAGGGGGTAGTGATGCAGCAGCCTACAGCTTTTGATGATCTAGACCTGGACGTATGCAGAGAAGCTTTCAAACTCTTATCAGAGATGGCACAAGTGGTATTTGAGGCCTTTTGAAGCCTTTTTTGTTATCATATCCCTTGTACCTATAATTTTAATTGCTCCGAGAGGTGTATCTATCATGGCAGACACAGCCACAACCAGCGAAACCACCGTCGTAACTGTTACCGAGGCGGCTGCTGTCGAGGTAAAGCGATTGCTGCAAGAAGAAAAAGAGCCCAAGCAAGGTCTACGCATGGAGATCAGAGGCGGCGGATGCTCAGGCATGTCTTACGGCATGTCCTTTGACAATGCCCAAGAAAAGGACCATATTGTAGAAGCGCATGGCGTCAAGATCTTCATCGATCCAAAGAGCGCCATCTATCTCAAGGGCACTATGCTAGATTTTCAATCTGGACTCAACGGTCAGGGTTTTGTCATCAAAAATCCTCAAGCCAAGGGCAGCTGCGGTTGCGGCAATAGCTTTTCGGTCTAATCTAGATTGAGTGCTGGTCTGGACTACGCCTTGATACAGGTCAGGGGGCGAGATGCCGCCAGATTTTTGCAAGCACAGACAACCAGCAATATAAGTCGACTGGGTGAGCTTCAAAGTCAGGTGAGTGCCCTCACCGACCGCAAGGCTCACCTCGTTGCTTATTTTCGCCTCTACTGCCTTGAGGCGGATCGCTTTATCATATTGGCGCAAAAAAATATGATACAGCCGATTTGCGAGCACCTCGATCGCTTTCTTTTTGCAGACCAGGTGACTATAGAGCCACTTATAGGCAAGCTGATTTATTTGAGCGGAGATTGTATTTATAGCGATCTTGCCAATGTATCAGTCCCGGTCGGCATGCTCACAAATAAAGACGACATAAGCGCGTTGGTCTGGGGACAAGACAGTCAAAATCTGGCGCTCGTCATGCCTGGGCCTATACCAGCCGTCTTTGTATACGCAGCACTACCAGACGACCCAGATCTAGGACAGCTGTTAGACAATACCTCAGCAATCGGCGTATTAGATCAATCTAGCCGCATCCAGCAAGGCATACTGGTCTGGGGTAGAGACATCGACAGCACGGACTTGATTGTAGACCTTGGCCTGGATGATCCAGCTATCAGTTATGACAAGGGCTGCTATCAAGGTCAAGAAGTCATAGCGCGTATCAAGGCCAATGGTGCCCCAGCGAGCCGGATCGTCGGCATCGAAATAATCGACTTTGACAAAGAAAAATGCCCAATCGATCCGTCTAATCCAGATCAAATAGATCGATTGCCTGTTGCCATCTACGATCAAAACACAAAGCAACAGATTGGCCGCATAAGCTCTTTGGATCGCAGCTCAGGCCGTTGCTTTGCGCACATAAAGAGAGACTGGCTCACCATTTCGGCGCCAATCAGTTTTGTCATGTATGACACCATCTACGAGGCATGGATAAGACTCTTGCCTCAGCCTTTTGCTCCGATCCTTTCTCACAGGGATCATATAGGTCAAATGATCGAGAGAGCGCAGCGAGCCTTAACTGATGG
>Ga0233438_10002633_pt1 | contig 17630 bp, 21 predicted proteins | sample SI_123_September_FD_182720 | JGI IMG/M metagenome (GOLD analysis project Ga0233438, IMG submission 182720) | Seawater microbial communities from Saanich Inlet, British Columbia, Canada - SI_123_September2016_10_MG | ecosystem: Environmental > Aquatic > Marine > Inlet | place: Canada: British...
TCAATTTATTTAAATTTATCACTCCAAGTTTTTTATTTGGACCCTTTATCGCTCTATATGTTGCTTGGTTTTTCTATCTTTTTAGATTTTATGCGATGCCTTATATTTTAGGATATGATGTTTGGGGGATGTTGGCGTTTCCATTAGAGAGTGATTTTTCTAGACAGTTGTATAAATTATTCAATTAGTCTTTAATTTTTTTGACAAAGTTTTTGTATAAAATATAAATAAGATAATGAGTAATACAATTAAAATTTCGCCATCCATTTTAGCTGCTGATTTTAGCAAGCTTGGAAGTGAAGTAATTTCTCTAGAGAAAGCTGGTGCTGATTACATTCATATTGATGTAATGGACGGACATTTTGTGCCTAATCTAACAATTGGTCCTGAGGTAATTAAAAAACTTAGACCACTAACAAAAAAAATATTCGATGTTCATTTAATGATTTCACCTGTCGACAATTTTGTAAAAGATTTTGCTGATGCTGGTGCAGATATAATTACTTTTCATCCTGAAGCAACCACAGATGTTTCTAAAACTATAAAATTAATCAAAGACCAAAATAAAAAGGTTGGTATTTCTTTAAAACCAAAATCAAAAGTTAATTTGATTGAAGATCATTTAAATCAGATTGACTTAGTTTTAATTATGAGTGTTGAGCCTGGCTTTGGTGGTCAGAAATTTATGCCAGAAGTTTTAGAAAAGATAAAAGTTATTAGAAATTTGATTAATCAGAAAAATTTGAATGTGGATGTTGAAATAGATGGTGGAATTAATTTTCAGAATTGTGCAAAAGCGAAAGATGCAGGTGCAAATATACTCGTATCAGGGTCTACTGTATTTAAAGAAAATAAAGGCGACCTAAAAAAAAATATAAAAATTCTTAGAAACAGCTGATAAATGTTTGGCCTGAAAAGTGTCTATTTTTATTTTATTGCTTGCCAAATAACATTAATTAAATTTTTTAAAAAAATATACTTTACATCTAAGAACTATAATAGATCTTTAAAATCTGTAATGCCTAAACAGGTTTATTATAATCCAAATCCTTTTTTGCTATCAATCATTACAAGTTACAACGGTCCACCATTCAAAATTAGTGAAATTGATCCAAATATTTTTTGGCTTGAAAATAAAAAAAAAAATACGAAACAAATGCATAATTTTTTTTGGCTTAGCCTTATAGATAGAAAGACGAATAATACAAAATTAAAAAAGATTATTTATATTTGGATGTTAAAAAATTCAAAATATAAAAGTAAAATATGGGAAACTTCAACTTTAAGTGAAAGAGTTATCAGTTGGATTTTAAATATAGATATTATTTTAAAAAATTGTACTTTTGAATTTAAAAAAAATTTTTTAAACTGCATTATTATTCAAACAAATCACTTAAAGAGGAATATTAAATTTGAAAAAAATCTTTCAAAAAAAATTGAAATTTTAACTGCTATTCTTTTGACTGGTATTGTTTTTAAGGAGTATGAGGAAAACTTTAATATTGGGATAAAAGAATTAGAAACTCTTATAAAAGATTTTTTTGACAAAAACGGCTTTCCTCTGTCACGTAATCCCAATGATTTAGTATTTTTTTCAAAATATTTACTATTTTGTAAAGAGATAATTAAAGATAGCCAAAAATATGTTCCTGAATTTTTAGAGGATATAATCGAAAAAAATTTGAATTGTATTAATTATATCAAAAATCCTAATGATAATTTGCCCTTATTTAATGGAGCTAGCTCTATTAATTTGACTCAAATTGAAAAATATTTAGATAATTTTAAACTTGAAAATAAAAATGGTAACTTAGGTGGTTTATTTAGGATAAAACATAAAAAAAATTTTTTACTTATAGACGTTGATAAACCTCCTCAAAAAAAATTTTCAAAGTCATATCAGTCAGGACCTTTATCCTTTGAATATTTTTTAGATGGAATAAAAATAATCACTAATTCTGGATTTGGGAATAATATATCAAAAAAAGCAGAATTGCTTAGCAAACATACAGCATGTCAATCAACTTTAACTATTAATGACACCTCGATAACAAAATTTGAAAGTAATATAATGATCAATAAAGTTTTTGGAAATTCAATTAAAAATAGCTTTAAGTCTTTCGACTTTTCTACAAAAAATGAAAATAACCTTATAGGATGTTCCTCATCTAATAACGGTTATGAAAAAAGATTTGGATGTACTCATAAGAGGGAAATTTACGTGGATAAAATAGATGGTTGTCTTAAAGGCGTAGATCATATTTTTAAAACAAAGGATGGCTACCCCATAAGATATGCTTTCAGGTTTCATATTAATCCAGAATTGAGTGTGCTAAAAACTATGAGCGGAAATAGTGCTTTAATTCAAATTTCTAAAAATAAATCCTTGTTATTTAGTGTCGATAATGAAAATTTAGATATAGAAAAAAGTATATTTTTCGGTGAAAAAAAAATAATAGATAGTTCTTGTATAACAATCACTGGTAATTTAGTTAATAAAAATAAAACCTTTAACTGGGAAATTAGAAAAAATATTTAAAAATGAATTTAAAAGTAAAAAATGCTTTGATATCTGTCTCCAATAAAGAAAGCTTAAGTTCACTTCTAAAAACCTTAAAAAAGTTTAATATCAAAATTATAAGCTCTGGTGGGACTTATGCTGCTATAATTAAATTAGGCTATCAGTGCACAGAATTATCTAAGTATACAGGTTTTAAAGAAATGTTAGATGGTAGGGTTAAAACTCTTCATCCTAAGGTGCATGCAGGCATTCTTCATGATAGGCAAAATAAAAAACATAAAAGTGAGATGATCAAACAAGATTTTCCAGCTATTGATCTAATTGTAGTAAACTTTTATCCATTTCAGAAAGTAATTACAAATACAACCAATCCAAAACAAATAATTGAAAATATAGACATAGGCGGTCCAACAATGGTTAGAGCGGCTGCAAAAAATTTTAAAAATGTAACAATAGTTACTAATAAAAGTGACTATAGTTCATTGATAAGTGAATTGGAAAACTATAATGGAAAAACAACTTTAAAATTTAGAGAATTAATGTCTTCAAAAGCATTCGGACTTACAGCTTACTATGATGCCATGATAGCAAATTGGTTTAATAAAAAACTAAATATCAAATTCCCAGAAAGAAAAACTATTTTTGGAAGAAAATTACAAAAATTAAGATACGGAGAAAATCCTCATCAACAAAGTTCCATATATGTGAGTGACTATAATGATAAAGAATTAGGATTTAATCAAATTCATGGAAAAGAACTCAGCTATAATAATTACAATGACATGTTTGCATCATTAGAAATTTTAAACTCCTTAAAGAAAAATTCTGGAACTGTAATTATTAAGCATGCAAATCCATGCGGTGTTTCTGAAAATAAAATACCATTAGTTTCTTTTAAGAAAGCTTTTGCATCGGACCCGATAAGTGCTTTTGGCGGAGTTATTGCATGTAACTATAAAATGAATAAAAAAATTGCCTCAGAAATAAACAAAAAATTTTTAGAGGTTATTTTGGCGAAAGGTTTTGATAAAGACTCTTTGAAAATACTTAAAAGAAAAAAAAATTTACGGATAATTGATATATCAAATTTTAAAGTTAAAAACCTTATTTCTATTAAACCATTCGACAGATCTTTTTTGTTACAAAGTAAGGATAATATTATTCTAGATAAAAAAAAATTAAAGTGCGTTACTAAACTAAAACCAAGCCGAAAGGAATTAGCTGAAATCAAGTTTGCTTTTAATATTTGTAAACATGTAAAATCAAATGCTATTGTTTTATGTAAAGAATTTGCAACGATAGGGATTGGAGCTGGTCAACCAAGTAGATTAGACAGTTGTAAAATTGCTGTTCAAAAAGCAAAAAAATTTCAGCCCTCGAAAATTAAAAATTGTGTAGCATCATCAGATGCTTTTTTTCCTTTTACGGATGGAATAAATGCTCTCATTAAAGCAGGTGTTAAAATTATTATTCAACCAGGCGGTTCTATTAGAGATCGGGAAGTTATTAAAGCAGCTGACAAAGCGAAAATTAAAATGTTTTTTACAGGTGTTAGACATTTCAATCATTAGTCAATTTTATCTATTTTTGCAGCTAGAATAAAATCACTTTCTGAAAGTCCTTTTATAGCATGCGTAAAAATTTTAACTTTACAATAACCCCACCCAAAAGAAATATCTGGATGGTGATTTTCTTCTTCAGATATACTGCTTACTTTATTTACAAAATTCTGGCTTTCTTGAAAATTCTTAAATTTGAAATTTTTAATTAAATAAAAATTTTTCTCATTGTCACTTTTTACATGCCAACCATCAACTTTCTTTAAATATTTATGAATTTCACTTGTATCAAATGGTGGTACTTCTCCATCACAAGCTACACAATTTTTTTTAGCAAGATCACTCATATCCTCTTTGAAAAGAAGGTGTCACAACTCCATGTTTTTGTTTGTTGTCCTTAATTATTTATTTTAAGATAAGATTTTACAGACAGATTAAATAAATGCAACTGAAGTAATTTTATATAATACAAAATATGAATAAATTTAAAATAGAATTGGCAAAAGTAATAATATTAATTGGACAAAATCTTTTTTTTGTAAGAGGAAAAATAAGGAATTTTTTTTGGAGAAGTGCTTTATTTTTAATCAATTACGATATTAAAAGCGACCCTAAAAATAGTCGTATAAAGACTAAGGTAAATGGCGTACCTTTTTTCTTTTATTTCGACTACTTATCAGATGTAAAATTAGCATTTGGAAATTATAATTATAAAGAAATTAATTTTATAAAAAAAAATATGACTAAAGATTCTATGTTCATAGATATTGGTTCAAATATAGGTTTTTATACTATGAATATTGCTGATCTCTTTCCAAAAATTAATTTTTCAAAAATAATATCAATTGAGCCCAATCCAATAATGATTGAACGTCAAAAGGAAAATATAGAGTTATTAGAAAATATAAAGAAAGGAATTAAAAATAAAATTTTTTTAGAAAATTATGCAATTAGTGACTCTGAAAAAAATTTACAACTTAACTATGAAAAAGGTTATGGGCCAGCCGTGCTTACTAAAAATATTGGTGAAAAAACAGTTGCAGTTAAAACTACTACTCTTATAAAAATTTTGAAAAAAAATAATATAAACCGTATTGATTGTTTAAAAATTGACGTAGAAGGTCATGAACATTTGGCTCTTCTACCTTTTTTTAAATCTGCTAAAAAATCATTATTTCCAAATCATATAGTGATAGAACATACAAGTAATTCAGTCCAGATATTCAAAGATTTGATGAAATTCTTAAGTACGATTGGGTACAAAATAATTTTAAAAACAAGATCTAATTATTGCTTAACTTTAATACCTTAAACTATTAGTGTTAATTTGAGATTATAAAAAAATTTAAGCATAATATGGAGCGGGCAAAGGGGTTCGAACCCTCGACCTTCTCGTTGGCAACGAGACGCTCTACCACTGAGCTATGCCCGCAATTATATGTAGTATAGTACACAGTCTTGTATACGGTCAACCATTATAAAATGTCACTACCAGAAAGTAATTTTTTTTATTATAATACTATAATGAAAACTTTTCCCGAGATCATTCCAATCTTTCCGCTTAGCGGGGTTATATATTTTCCTAAAACAAATTTACCATTAAATATTTTTGAACAGAGATACCTCAACTTAGTAAACGATGCCTATAATAAAGATGGATATATGGGTATGATACAGTCTAAAAAAGAAAATAATACGGTTTATGATATTGGGTGTTTAGGAAAAATTAGTGAGTATCAAAAAAGCAAGGACGGAAGAATTTTGTTAAATCTTACTGGAGTTTCGAGATTTAAAATTTTAAAGGAAATACCTAATAATAAATTGTACCGAGAATTCAAAGTTGATTATAAGAATTTTTTTAGTGACGTTATAGAGTCACATAGTGAGGTGAATACCAAAATTTGTATTGATAAGGCTAAAACTTTCTTCAAAAGAAATGGGCTTTTGCTTAATTGGATAGAATTCGAGAAATTAAACTCTACACAAAAAATTAATACGTTAGCTATGATTGCTCCAATTACAAATGAAGAAAAGCAAAAACTTCTTGAGTCGATATCTTTGGGGCTTAAAGTTAAAACTTTAGAGAGTGTATTAAGTTTTTATTTACACGATAACGGACAAAACAATCAAACTGTACAGTAATATTAATTGGCTGACTTATTCATCGAGTCGAAGAAATCAGCATTATTTTTTGTATTTTTTAATTTTGAAATCAAAAATTCAATCCCATCCATTGTTCCCATTGGGCTTATAATTCTTCTTAAAACATTCATTTTGGATAGGTCATCTTTTTCAAATAAAAGCTCTTCTCTTCTTGTTCCAGATCTTGTGACATCTAGCGCTGGGTAAATTCTCTTATCGGCTACTTTTCTATCAAGTATTAATTCGGAATTACCAGTCCCTTTGAATTCTTCAAAAATAACCTCATCCATTCTACTTCCTGTATCTACTAAAGCAGTTGATATAATTGTCAAAGAGCCTCCTTCTTCTATGTTACGTGCCGCACCAAAAAATCTTTTTGGGCGCTGAAGTGCGTTAGCATCTACACCGCCGGTTAAAACTTTTCCTGAACTTGGTATAACTGCGTTGTATGCTCTTCCTAGTCTTGTTATTGAGTCTAATAAAATTACTACGTCTTTTTTATGCTCTACCAAACGCTTGGCTTTTTCTATAACCATTTCTGCAACAGCAACGTGTCTTGAAGCTGGTTCATCAAAAGTTGAAGCTACGACTTCCCCTTTTACAGATCTTTGCATGTCGGTAACTTCTTCTGGCCTTTCATCAATTAATAAAACCATTAAATAACATTCCGGGTGGTTTGCAGTTATAGATTGAGCGATATTTTGAAGGATAATTGTTTTTCCTGCTCTAGGAGGAGATACAATTAAAGATCTTTGCCCTTTCCCAATTGGACTAACTAAGTCAATTAATCTAGCGGTGTTATCGGGTTTTTTTTCAATTTTTGTAGTCTCTACTTCTAATTTAATTCTTTCGTCAGGATAAAGTGGAGTTAAGTTATCAAATGCAATCTTATTTTTTCCTTTTTCTGGTTCATCAAAGTTGATTTTGTTTACTTTCAAAAGCGCAAAATATCTTTCTGCATCTTTTGGTCCTCTGATTTCTCCTTCCACCGAGTCGCCTGTTCTTAACCCGAATCTTCTAATTTGGCTTGGACTTACATAAATATCGTCTGGACCCGGTAAATAATTTGATTCTATCGCTCTTAAAAAGCCAAAACCATCTTGTAATACTTCCAAAACGCCAGTAGCTGTAATTTGCTCATTTTTTTCAGCCAGTTTTTTTAAAATAGCAAAAAGAATTTCTTGTTTTCTTAGTGTGCTAGGATTTTCTATGCCTAGCTTTTCAGCCTCTATAATTAGTTCTGCAGGTTTTTTTAGTTTAAGTTCTTGTAAGTTCATGTGATTGATTTAGTTAAAAAGGAAAGTAATAAAAATATATGTATTTTTAAAAAGAATTCAACCCCCTATTACTTAAAGTGGTTTAAATATAACAACAAATACTACTACAATTAGTATAAATGTCGGTATTTCGTTATATATTCTAAAAAATCTTGATGATTTTTTATTATTATCAATTGCAAAATCATTTAAATATTTTCCTAGAGTGAAGTGATAGTAGGTCAAAATTATAACTGCTACAATTTTAACTTGTATCCATAATTCATTAAAAATATTAAATCCAAGACTATGTATTAATAAAATACCAAATATCCAAGATAACAACATTGCTGGCATCATTATGTAGTTATAAAGTTTGCTTTCCATGATTTTAAAGGTGTTTTTTTGAAGTTCATTCGATGTTTCTGAATGGTAGACAAAAATACGGGGAAGATATAGTAGCCCTGCCATCCAAGATATAACTGCTATTAAGTGAAGGGCTTTAAATAATAGATATAAATTCATTTTAAATGTATTTATTTACTAACTTTTCAAATAATTCAATATGATTTGGATTATCATTAAGGCACGGAATTAAATCAAAATTTTTTCCACCATTTTTTAAAAAGATTTCTTTTCCTTGGATGTTGATTTCTTCTAAAGTTTCTACACAATCTGATGCAAAACCAGGGCAAATGACCAATAAATTCTTAACACCTTCGCTTGGTAAACTCTGTAATGTTTCATCGGTATATGGTGTCAACCATTCTTGTGGGCCAAACCTTGATTGAAAGGTTGTTTTAATTTCTATAGAATTATATTTTTCTCTCATGAGTCTAGTTGTTTTTTGACAATAGCAATGATACGGATCCCCTTTGTCAAAGTATTTCTTTGGTATCCCGTGATAAGAACAAACGATTAAATCTGGTTTCCAGTTAATTGAATTTATTTTTTTTTTTATACTATTTACAAGTGCTTCAATATAAAATGGTTCGCTCTCGTAATGTGGTATTATTTGTAAACTTGGCTGCCATCTCATTAACATTAACGACCTATAAACTTCATCGCAGACTGTAGCTGTAGTTGGGGCTGCATATTGAGGGTACAATGGAAATATGATTATATTTTCACACCCTTGTTTTTTTAATAAATTGATTTTTGATTTTATACTTGGATTTCCATACCTCATGGCAAAATCAACGATTACATTTTTATTATTAATTTTATCACCTAGTTTTTGTGCTTGAGCCCTTGTGAAATATAACAAAGGAGATTCATTGGTATTATTGTTCCAAATTTTTTTATAAGCATGAGCGCTTCTAGAGGGTCTAAATGTCAAAATAAACAAGTTAAGTATAACTTTCCACAACAATGGGTTAACTTCTATTACTCTTCTATCAGATAGAAATTCTTTTAAATATCTTCTAACATCCCACCAGCTTGTAGAATCGGGTGTGCCTAAATTAATAAGAAGAACACCGGTTTTACCAAACATTACTTTTGGGTGATTTTCAAGCATTTCTAATATTCTCTATAAAATTTTATCAATTTCTCAACTTTACCCGGGTCTGTCTCAGGAATCAAACCGTGTCCTAAGTTAAAGATATAAGGCAGCCCTTTAAAAGTTTCTAAATATATTTTAGTATTATTTATAATATTTTTCTCTGTGGATAGTAAAATCTTTGGGTCCAAACCTCCTTGTAAAACCACATTTTTTAAATTTTGTCTAGCCCAAGTAGGATTAATATCATAATCTATATTTAACCCGTTTGGCTTTACTATATCATTAAATTCTTTAAAATTTTTATTAATGCCTTTAGGAAAACATATAACTGGTATTTTTTTCATTTTACAATATTCAACAATCTTTAAATTTGGTATGAAGCAGAAATTTGCTAGACCTTCCTCTGGTAATAAACCTGCCCATGAGTCAAAAATTTGAACAACGTCTGAGCCAGCATTAATTTGATTTTCTATGTGTATACAAAGATATTCGTGAAGTTTATCTAAAATTAAATTAACCTCAAATTCTTTTGATCTAATTTTCTTAAAATCTATTTCATTTTTATTCACCTTTGCTCCTAACATGTAAATTAACAAAGTCCATGGAGCTCCTATAAAGGATATAAGGCTTTTTTTATTATCTAATTTCTTTCTTGTTTTTTCTATAGCTTTATAAACTGGATGAAGTTTTTGAGTAAAATTAATCTTATCGTTACTTAAAAATTTTTTAAAATTAAATTTCTCTAATAAAGGACCTTCATTTTTTACAAAGTCTACTTTTTGACCTAATGCAAAAGGAACCATTAATATATCAGAAAAAATAATCGCAGAGTCCAAATCAAATCTTTTTATAGGCTGTAAAGTGATCTCAGAACTTAGTTCACTATTTAAACATAAATCTATAAAATTTTTATTTTGTAATCTAATTTTTCTAAATTCCGGCAAGTATCTACCTGCTTGTCTCATTAACCAGATAGATTTACAAACTTTTTTGTTTATTAAGATATTTTTAAGATTACTCATATAATAATTAAGGTTTATAAGTATGGAAGAAGTTATAGGTCCTGTTAATTAGTTATATAACGATTTATTCATTTTTTATACATATTGTAGTTAATAAGTTTTCCCGTTTTTCCTTAAATCTAAGTTTTATTCATTTTATAAACAGTAAAAAAACATTATTATTAACACTTAATAACTTGTTTAAATAATGTTGATTAATGTTAATCATTTTTTTTAAATTTAATTAAAAATGTAAAAAAAGAATTAATCAATACTTTATTAACAGTGATATGAACGAAAAATACAATGTATATCTTGTGTCTGACTCAACAGGTGAAACCCTAGATAGAATATTCTTGTCGTTAAAATCTCAATTTTCAAACTTTGATTATAATAAAAAAGAATTTGCATTTATCAGAACTGAACAGCAAATTGACAAGATTATTAAAGAATGCGTTCAAATAGAAAATTCTATTATACTTTATACAATTGTAGAAACTAAATTGGCTAAGTATCTGTCACAACAAACAATAAAAAGCTCTGTTCCGTGTTTCGGAGTTTTGGGTAATCTGATTTTAAGTTTTTCAAAACTTCTTAATCAGAAGGCAATACACAAGCCTAGTGCCCAGCACGTTTTGGATGACGATTATTATAAAAGAATAGAAGCAATACAATTTACCATGGCTCATGATGATGGTAAGAAGGTGGATGATATTAATAATGCAGATGTAATTTTATTAGGCGTTAGTAGAACAAGCAAGACTCCCACATCTATTTATCTCGCTAATAGAGGATATAAAACTGTTAATATACCTTTAGTATTAGATCAAAGTATTCCTGAAGATTTAATTTCAAACACCACATCCTGCATAGTCGGACTTGTGGCGGATTCGGAAAGACTATCAGACATAAGGCGAAACAGGGTTGCTATTATGAAGGATCAAAATCTAAAGGAATATACAGATCTAAATTTTATTAAAAAAGAAGTAGAAGATTCAAAAAAATTATTTAAAAAAAATAATTGGCCAATTATTGATGTTACAAGAAAATCTGTTGAAGAAACTGCAGCCTCAATATTAAAAATTATTGAAATAAAAAAAAATAAATGAAAATAATACTAGCATCTAAGAGTGGAGTAAGAAAAAAAATTTTAGATAGATATAAAATTGATAATGAAGTTATAATTTCAAATGTAAATGAGGATGACATAAAAGAGTCACTTTTGGCAGAAGGGGCAAACCCCCTGTCTATTTCAAAAAACCTTGCTGAAATTAAATCAATTAAAGTTAGTACAAAAAATCCAGATCGATTAGTTATTGGAGCTGATAGCGTTATTTCGCTTAATGATAAATTGATCAATAAACCGAATTCCAGAGAAGAGGCATTACATATATTAAAAAAACTAAATAATTCAAAACATTATCTGATAAGTTCAGCATGTATTTCAAAAAATGGTGTGATGATATGGAATCATACTGATTCATCCGAACTTAAAATGAAGAATCTAACAGATGAAGAGTTAACTAAATACCTAACTAAAATTGAAACTAAAACCTTACTTGCATATGGCGTTTATCAAATCGAAGCAAACGGTTTAGATCTTTTTGAATATATAAAAGGTGATAAAGATTCAATTATGGGCTTACCTATAAAGCAAATTGTAAATTATATTAAAGAAATTAAAAGATGAAAAAACTTTTTGGAATAATTGGTAATCCTATAAAACATTCTTTGTCACCGATTTTACACAACTATTGGTTTGAAAAATATAAGATAGACGCAAAATATACTATTATTGAAGCAACAGATAAAGATTTGCCAGAAGTTATAAGTAAGATTAAAAGCGGATTACTTGCAGGTATTAATGTAACTTTACCTTTTAAACAGAAAATAATGAATCATATTGATAGAGCAGTTAATGATGCTGAGCTTACTGGTTCAGTTAACACTATTTTTTTAAATAATAAAAAAACAATCATAGGTGAAAATACGGATGTATATGGGTTACAAGCTGCTTACCTTAAAGAAATTATTAATAGTGCAAATAAAAAAACTCTAGTTATTGGTGCGGGGGGAGTATCACCTTCAGTCATTTTAGCTCTTAAAAAATCTGGTATAAGAAAAATTTCAATATCAAATAGGACAAAAGAAAAATGTATATTTCTTAAGAAAAAATTTAATTTTCTTACTATAATTCCTTGGGAAAACCTAAAATCTGAAATTAAAAATTTTGATATTATCATCAATGCAACTAGCTTAGGTCTAAAAGACGGGAATGATTTTGATTTTGTATTTAACCCAACAATGAATGACCTCATTTATATTGATACAATATATAACCCCTTGCAAACAAAAACTTATAAGTATCTAAAAGATAAAGAAAAAAAAGTTTTTAATGGACTTGATATGTTTATTTACCAAGGACAAAAGTCCTTTTATTTATGGAATAAAATTAACCCAGAAATAGACGAGGAATTAATACAATTGCTAAATGAAAAACTTAAATGATTAAAATTGGAATTACAGGTTCGCTAGCTTCTGGTAAGTCTACTGCTAGTAATATTTTGTCTTATAAAAGAGGACCTTTATTTAGCGCAGATAAAGCTGTTAAAGAGCTTTATACAAACAAGAACTTTAGAAGTAAAATTAGTAAGAAATTTAATATTAAGAATAATAATAAAATTAAAAAATCTATAAAAAAACAAGCTCTTAATAATAAAAACTTTCTAAAAAAATTAGAAAAAATAATTCATCCTTTAGTTAGAAAAAAGATGAAAAAATTTACTGCTCAAAATAAAAATAAAAAAAACCTTTTTTACGAAATCCCTTTGTTAGTTGAGAGCAAATTAATGAAATATTTTGATATCATTATTTTTATAAAGGCAAAAAAAAAGTTAAGGTTAAAACGATTTAAAATAAAACAAGGCGATGAAAAATTGTTTAAATTACTAGATAATAAACAAATGACGGAATCAAAAAAAATTAAATATTGTGACCATATTATTGTTAACGAAAAAAATTTAAAGATTTTAAAAAAAAACTTATTGGATATAATTAAGCAATATGTATGAAGTTTTTTTAGATACTGAAACGACCGGTTTGTCTTTTAGAGATGGACATAAAATAGTTGAAATAGCCTGCATTGAAACAAAAGATTTAATCGCAACAGGAAAAATATTTCATAAATACATTAACCCTAAAAGAAATATGCCAGATCAAGCATTTAAAATACACGGCTTTTCAGAGGAATTTTTAAAAGATAAAGAAACGTTTGATCAGATAGCTGACGATTTTTTAGATTTTATTAATAATAAAAAAATTATTATACACAATGCATCTTTCGATTTAGGGTTTTTAGATGGAGAATTAGGTTTAATTAAAAAGAAAAAAATTAATACTAAATTAGTAGTAGACTCACTCGAGTCGGCAAGAAATAAGTTTCCAGGTACTTCAAATTCCTTAGATGCACTGTGTAGAAAATTTAATATTGATTTGTCACGAAGAACAAAACACAACGCTTTATTAGATTGTGAGTTACTAAGAGAAGTTTATATCAATTTATTAGATGTTAAAGAACCAATGTTAAACCTATCTAATAATGTATTGGATAAAAAAAATGATAAAATTAAAGACTACAATAAAAATATTATTAAAATTTCAGAAATAGATATAAGGAAGCACAAAGATTTTTTAAAATCTGAATTAAAAAAAAATTTTTACTGAACTTTCTTCATTCTGTAAAGTTTTCCAAAATCGACACTCTCATTAATCTTTACGTCTTTAAAGCCAGAGTTTTCAAATAAGAAAATAAAAATTTGCCTTAATTCCCGGTATATTTTTGACGGCACTTCTATCAAAATTATTTTTTCTATTTCTTCTTTATTAATTTTATCATTATTCAATTCTACTATTGTAGAAAAGACAATTTTGGTATCAATTTTTTCAAAATCTTCTTTAAAAGGTTTTAAAGAAAGTATTGTTAAAACTTCTATAATATTTTGTTTGATTTGGTTACTCTTGATATCAATATTAATCTTATAATTTGAAATATCTTTTGAAATTAAAAAAAAAGTTTTAGGGTTTGGAATCTTAAAATTTAATTCTTTGATATATTTGGCTATAATTTTATAAGTCATCTTTTTTGTCTACTACTTCACCATCTATTGTTTCATCATTTTTTTTTATATTAAATTTCCTTTTATTTTTTAAAGCAATACTAAATATGATTTTTCTTGTGATAGGAATTAAAAGTAAAAATCCTATAAAATCTGTAAAAAAACCAGGTAAGATTAACAACATGGCAGCTATTGCAATCGATGCTCCTGATAATAATTCATAAACAGGTAATTTATTTTGATAAAGATTAAGCATCCCCGACTTTAAAGTTTGATTACTTTGTATTTTTGCAAAATAAATACCTATTATGGCTGTTAAAAAAATAAGAACCACTGTGTTTAGAGCCCCAATATTGTTGCCCATTTTAATCATTAAGTAAATTTCGAGCGCTGGTAGACCTATAAAAATTAAAAAAAATGAGTTCATTTGTCTGATACAAAAATATATGATTAATGTATAATTATCAAATTATGAGCAACAGTTTTGGATATATAGACATTATTTTGTTAGGAATGATCGCGGGATTTATAATTTTACGATTAAGAAGCATATTAGGTAGAAAAACTGGTCATGAATCTAAAGTTTACTCAAATTTTTCAGAAAGAAAATTTAATTTACCTAAAAATGAATCAAAACTACTTAAACAAAATTATGAGATATTAGAAGGCAAGGATAAAAAAGAATTCTTAACAGGAGCCGAAATTGCTTACGAAACAATACTTACATCTTTTTCTAAAGGTGATTTAAAAAAGTTGAAAACTCTTTTAACTTCTACAATGAATAATAATTTTTCAGGTGCTATTGAAGCTCGCAACAAAGAAAATATTACATCAGAGTTCACGTTTATAGGCTTTAAAGAGTCATCAGTTGAAAAATACGAGAAAGTTAAAGACGATTTATACGCAACAGTTAAATTTGTAGCCGAAGTTATTTCAGTTAAAAAAGATAAAGACGATAAAATAATTGAAGGCAATTTTGATAAAGTCAAATTTGTTACTGATGTATGGAAATTTACAAGAAATATTAATAATACAAATCCAAACTGGTATTTAGCTGAAATTATTAGTCATTGATAAAAAAAAAAGATTTAGCCGCAGAAGATAAAAAAATTTGGGAAGATTTTACCAAAAATCCAACAGATATATATGATAAAGAAAAAGAAGCTAAAATTAGTAGCTCAAGGACAAAAAGATTTACATTTGATTTACACGGTTTTACTTTGGAAAGTGCAAATCTAAAAATCAGAGAAATAATACTCTCTTGTATAAGACAAAAATTTAAAGAAATACTTCTGATTACCGGAAAAGGTCTTCACTCAACAACAGATAATGACATTTTTGTTTCAAAAAACTTAAGTAAGTTAAAATTCTCTGTACCTGAATTTATTAATAACAATAATGAGCTTAATAAATATATTATCTCAATTTCCGAAGCCTCTATAAAGGATGGTGGTGCTGGGGCAATTTTAATTAAATTAAAAAATTTATAAAATAAATTTAGATAAATCAGTGTCTTTAACTAAATTACCTAAGTTATCCTGAACATATTTTTTATCAATTGTAATTGTTTCACCAGATTTATCAGTAGCATTAAAACTTATGTCATCTAGGACCTTTTCAATAATCGTATGAAGTCTTCTTGCTCCTATATTTTCTACTGATGCATTAACTTCTGCTGAAATTTTAGCCAACATATCTATTCCATTATCTGTAAATTCTAAATTAACGTTTTCAGTTTTTAGCAATTCTTTATATTGCTTGATCAAACTATTATCTGGCTCTTTTAATATTCTTATAAAATCTTCTTCTTTAAGAGCGTTAAGTTCAACTCTTATCGGCAATCTTCCTTGAAGTTCTGGCAATAAATCAGATGGTTTTGCTAATTGAAATGCTCCTGACGCTATAAATAAAATGTGGTCTGTTTTGATTGGACCATGTTTAGTGCTTACTGTTGTTCCTTCAATGAGTGGTAGCAAGTCTCTTTGTACCCCTTCCCTTGAAACATCACCGCCAACTCTATCACTTCTAGCTGAAACTTTATCGATTTCATCTAAAAAAACTATTCCATTTTCTTCAGTAGACTTTTTTGCCTCTTTGATAATTTTATCTTCTTCAATCATTTTATCCGACTCCTGAGCTACTAAAATGTCATGTGATTCTTTGACAGTCATTTTTTTCTTTTTACCTTTTTTATTTCCCACTGCTTTACCAAGAATATCACCAAGGTTTACCATACCTACGTTTCCACCAGGCATACCCGGTATTTCAAAGCTTTGCATAGCAGAAGATGTGTTTTGCACTTCTATTTCAATTTCATTGTTATCAAGATCGCCACTCCTTAACCTTTTTCTAAAACTTTCTCTTGTTGCGACTGATGCTTTATTTCCAACTAAAGAGTCCAATACTTTTTCTTCCGCTTTTAATTCTGCTTTTGCTTTTACTTCTTTTCTTTTTCTTTCTCTTTCCATCGCAATAGCAATTTCTATTAAATCTCTAATAATTTGCTCAACGTCTCTACCCACATAACCAACTTCTGTAAATCTTGTCGCTTCAACTTTAATAAATGGGGCCTCCGCTAATTTAGATAATCTTCTGGAAATTTCAGTTTTTCCAACTCCTGTTGGTCCAATCATAAGTATATTTTTTGGAAGAACTTCATCTTTCATATCATCAGACAAGGCTTGTCTTCTCCATCTGTTTCTTAAAGCTACTGCTACAGCTTTTTTAGCATCTTTTTGACCAATTACGTATCTATCTAATTCAGAAACAATTTCTCTTGGTGACAATGCACTTACCTTTGAATTGTCCTTTTTTTTATTTTTTATAACATTTAGATTTGTAACTTTACTAGTTTTCATTATTTTAAACTCTCTCTACTGTAATATTGTTATTTGTGAACACGCAGATGTCAGACGCAACTTTAATTGACTTTCTAGCTATTTCTTCTGCTTTCAAATCTGTTTCTATTAAAACTTTTGCTGCAGCTAATGCGTAATTTCCACCTGAACCAATTCCTATAATACCGTCCTCAGGCTCAAGGACGTCACCTGTTCCCGAAATAATAAAACTGTGTGTTTTATCTGCAACCGCCATTAGCGCTTCTAATCTTCTTAAAAATTTATCGCTTCTCCAGTCTTTAGCTAGTTCAACAGCTGCTCTCTGTAAATTGCCCGCATGTTTTTCTAGTTTTGCTTCTAATCTTTCAAATAGAGTAAGAGCATCTGCTGTCGAACCTGCAAAGCCTGCTATTACTCCTCTGCTTTCAATTTTTCTCACTTTCTTGGCTTTACTTTTTAAAACAGTATTGCCTAAACTAACCTGACCATCTCCAGCCACTACTGTTTCACCATTTTTTCTAAGTAAGACAATTGTTGTTCCATGCCACTTTTCAGCTGTATTCATATCGTTATATGTGGAGATTAATTTTAGATCTTCAATAGTAAATCTGATTTATTGATAAAATGTCCGATTATATATATATCAAAGATTAATCAGAATTAATTTATGGTAAGAAAAGCAAAAATTAGTAGAA
>Ga0233438_10002637_pt1 | contig 17590 bp, 16 predicted proteins | sample SI_123_September_FD_182720 | JGI IMG/M metagenome (GOLD analysis project Ga0233438, IMG submission 182720) | Seawater microbial communities from Saanich Inlet, British Columbia, Canada - SI_123_September2016_10_MG | ecosystem: Environmental > Aquatic > Marine > Inlet | place: Canada: British...
CAGTTTTGTGATAGATGATAATTATATTTTAAAGCTAAAAGATAATCTTAAAGATATTTCTGTAAGTAAGACTTTTTCAGGCGAAGGAATAATAATTATAAATGATAAAGCAAAAGGAGTTATTTTTAAAGGAGTTGATAGCAAGGAAAAAAAAATAAAAGAGTTTTTTCAAAAAAACATAACAAGTGGTAATGTTGAACAGTTTAAAATAAATAATATATTTATTGGTTCAGAACTTGCTTTTAATCTTAATTTAAAAGAAGGAGATAACATAAATTTAATGTCCTCCGCTTTTGTTGCAACACCATTAGGAAGCTTACCTAAGCAAGAGAATTTTAAAATTGCTGGAATATTTAATACAGGATTTGTTGAATTTGATCAAAATATTATTTTTTTAAATATTGAAGATGCATTATCAATTTTTGACAAAGATTTAAAAGATCAAACTTTAGAAATTTACTTAAAAAATCCTTTAGACGCCAACAAATACAAGAAACAAATTGAAAAATTAAATCAAAATTTTTTTATCTATACGTGGGCTGATTTAAATAAATCTTTTTTCAGCGCTCTTAAAGTTGAGAGAAATGTTATGTTTATAATACTTACTTTGATAATTATTGTAGCTGCATTTAACATTATTTCAGGTCTCACTATATTAATTAAAAATAAAACAAAAGAAATAGCTATTTTAAAAACATTAGGTCTTAACAATTCTTCTATAAAAAAATCTTTTTTTTTAACAGGTTTCACAATAGGTTTTTTTGCTACAATTACTGGTATTATTTTAGGAGTGGTATTTTCATTAAACATCGAGAAAGTCAGAATATTTCTCACAACAGTCTTTAACTTAGAAATATTTCCAAGTGACATATATTTTTTAGAGAAGCTCCCAAGTGAAATAAATTTATTTTCAATATTTATTATTTTTGTTCTCTCATTACTCGTTTCAGCAATTGCATCTTATATTCCTGCTAGACATATTTCAAAAATGAAAACATTTAGAGCATTAAAATATGAATAAAATTTTAATAGAGACAATAAATCTTAAAAAAACTTATAAGCATTTAAATGGAAACATAACGTTGTTTAATAATCTTAATTTAAAAATTAAACAGGGAGATCTGGTAGCTTTAGTTGGGCCCTCAGGATCTGGAAAATCCTCATTGCTACATTTACTTGCACTCTTAGACGAGCCAACTAAAGGTGATATAAAGTTGAATGACACTTCAATAAAGAAATTTGATGACGAAAAAAAAGATGAAATAAGAAGAAAATATATATCAATTATTTTTCAAGACAATAATTTATTAAATGATTTTACAGCTATTGAAAACGTAATGATGCCATTAATAATAAAAGGTGAAAACTTAGATAATTCAAAAAATAAAGCTCAAAAAATTCTAAAAGCTGTTAAGATTTTAGATAGATCTGAACATTTTCCTAAAGAACTTTCTGGCGGAGAGCAACAAAGAGTAGCTATTGCCAGAGCTTTAATAGCAGAAACAAATTTGATTTTAGCAGATGAACCAACTGGTAATTTAGATTTTAAAACATCGCAGGAAATATTTTCTTATTTTTTAAAATTAAAAAAATTAAAAAAAACAATAATTTTTGCAACTCACAATAGAGAACTTGCTAACAGGGCAGATTACAAGTTGTTAATTTCGGATGGTGATATAAAACGAGTTTATGCTCGGCAATAATAAAAATTTTAATCATTTAAAAGTTCATACTCAGTATTCAATATGTGAAGGCGCCATAAAAATTGATAAATTAGCAGATTATTGCAAATTCAATAAAATTAAAACTATTGGCTTAGCCGATAGTTATAATTTATGTGGCGCCCTAGAATTTTCAGAAAAAATATCTAAGACAGGTACACACCCAATCATTGGTACTCAAATAAATCTTAATGCATTAAATGTAATTGGAAAAGTTTCATTATATGCAACATCTGAAATAGGGTACAAAAATTTAACTAAATTATCTTCTTTAAGTTATTTAAAAAACAATGAAACAACAGACCCATCTTGCAGTCTAAAAGACTTTATCGAGAACAGTGAAGATTTAATATTATTGACTGGAAATTATACAAATTTTTTTGGCAAACTTTTTTATAAAAATAAACTTAAAGATTTTGAACAAATATTAAATACTTTAAAAAATAGTTTCACAAATAGAATGTATATAGAAATTCAACGTCATAACGAATTTCAAGAAAAAAACTTTGAAAATTATTTACTCAATATCTCAAAATCTTTAAACCTTCCGTTAATTGCTACTCAAGAAATTTTCTATTTAGACAAAGAGATGTACGAGGCTCATGATGCTTTAATTTGTATAGGTGAAAAAAATTTTGTAGATGATAAAAATAGATTTAGATACAATAACCAGCATTATTTTAAATCTCCAGATGAATTAGAGGAATTGTATTCAGACATTCCTGAAGCACTTGAAAATAATTATAATTTTCATCTAAGATTTAATTTCAAACCAAAAAATTCAAAACCAATTTTACCCTCTATTATAAGTAAAGAAAGTGGGTCACCAGAGGAAGAATTAAAAAAATTAGCAAAGCTAGGGTTAGAAAATAGGTTAGAAAATTTCATTTTTAAAAAAGATAAAACTAAATCAAAAGAACAACTTAAAGAAATTTATGAAGATAGATTAACTCATGAAATAAATATTATTAATTCCATGAATTATGCTAGTTATTTTTTAATAGTTTCAGATTATATAAAATGGGCTAAAAAAAACTCTATACCAGTTGGCCCCGGTAGAGGTTCGGGCGCAGGCTCACTAGTCGCTTACTGTTTGGATATTACAGATTTAGATCCGATTGAATTTGATTTAATTTTTGAAAGATTTTTGAACCCTGATAGAATTTCCATGCCAGATTTTGATATAGATTTTTGCGAGGAAAAAAGAGATCAAGTTTTCGATTATTTAAAATCAAAATATAAAAATGGCGTTGCTCACATTATTACATTCGGTAAATTAAAAGCTAGAATGGTTTTGAGAGATGTAGGTCGTGTATTAGGACTTTCATATGGCCATGTAGATAAAATTTGCAAGATGGTACCCTTTGATCCTTCAAGACCTCTTACATTGCAAGAGTCTATTGATCGTGAGCCTAGGTTTAAAGAAGAAATTAAAAATAACACTAAAGTAAAAAAGCTCATAGAGTTGTCACTTAAATTAGAGGGTCTTAACCGTAATATGGCTACTCATGCAGCAGGCGTAGTAATTGCTGGAGATAAACTAGCCGAACAATTTCCATTATATATTGACCATAGTTCAAATTTAACTTTGCCATCTACTCAATACGATATGTATTCATCAGAAAATGCTGGGTTAGTTAAATTTGATTTACTTGGTTTAAAAACCCTTACAGTAATTGACAACACTATAAAAAGATTAAAATCTAAAAAAATTGATTTAGATATAAGTAAGATTAATCAAAGTGATGAAAAAGTTTTTTCTATGCTTTCAACCGGTGAGACAACAGGCTTATTTCAACTTGAAAGTGCTGGAATGAGAGAAGCTATCAAACAAATGAAGCCAAATAAATTTGATGATATTATTGCACTTGTAGCTTTGTATAGGCCGGGTCCAATGAGCAATATTCCTATTTATAATGATTGCAAAAATGGAATTAAGGAACCTGATTATATTCATTCAACTCTAAAAGAAATATTAAAACCAACTTATGGAATTATTATTTACCAAGAACAAGTAATGCAAATTGCGCAAACATTAGCAGGCTTTACGGCAAGCGAAGCAGATATTCTAAGAAGAGCAATGGGTAAAAAAAAAAATCAGAGCTAGATAAACAAAAGGAAAGATTTATTAACGGGGCCTTAAAAAATGGTATTGCAAAGGATGTAGCTAATTTTGTTTTTACAAAAATCGAGCCTTTTGCTCAATATGGTTTTAATAAAAGTCATGCTGCTGCTTATGCTTTAATTGCATATCAAACAGCTTATTTAAAAACTTATCATAAAGAAGATTTTATAGCCGCTACTATGTCAACAGAACTTACTAATACTTCTAAGCTTAGAGAATTTGTAGAAGAATTAAAAAAATTGAATATTGAAATTGTTAAACCCTCAATAAATAAATGTTTTTCTGATTTTAAATCTATCGAAGGAAAGCTATATTACGGACTTGGAGCTATTAAAAATGTTGGCTTTGAAGCCATAACTAACATTGTTAAAGAGAGAGAAAAAAATGGGGTTTTTAAATCTTTTGTAGATTTTATAAATAGAGTTAGTGCTAAAGATGTAAACAAACTTCAATTAGAAGGTTTAGTTAAAGCAGGAGTTTTTGATGAATTTGATAAGGATAGAAATAAAATTGTAAACTCTATACCAAAAATTATTCAAAAAATTAAAAATATAAACGATGATAAGGAAAATCATCAATCAAATCTTTTTGATGATCAGCAATATGAAAAAGAAGAATTCAATTTTGAGCCTTCTTCATCATGGTCGCTTAAAGAACTATTATCTGAAGAATTTAAATCTTTAGGCTTTTATTTAACCAATCACCCGCTTAATGAATTTGAAGAAATATTTAATCAGTTAAATATTAGTTCTTATAATAAATTTTATGAAAATGATTTAAACGAAGGTTTAGTTGCAGGAACCATAATGTCTATTCAAGAAAAAAAAAGCGCAAAAGGAACTCCTTATGCAATAGTAAAATTTAGTGATAAAAAAGCTGAATTTGAATTATTTTTATTTGCAGAGATTTTAGTTTCAAACAGAGATAAACTAAAAGAATCAGAGTCATTTGTTTTAACTCTCCAAAAAGATAGAATTACTGGAGAAGACATAAAAAAAAGAATTAATGTAAGAAAAATTTTAAGTCTTGAAGATGTAATAAATAAACCTTATTCCAAAGTGACTATAGAACTCAAAGATAATTATAATTTAAATGAAATTAAACATTTATTGTCTATTAAAGGTGAAACAACAATTAATTTAGTAATAAAAGATAAAAACAAACAGGCTTGTTATTCCCTTCAAGAAAAAAGGAAATTTGATTTTAATCATTTAAAAGTCCTAAAAGCCAAGAAATACGTAGAAAAAATAACAGTTTAGACAGTTGATTTTTTAATGTGATTGTATATATCTGTGACTAATTTCGCACACAGTTACAAGGGCGTTGCCCTACCGGTCCAAGTTTTGGAATTACTGTGGTGGATTAACCGGAAAATTTATGAACGTACCAAAAGTAGATATAAAACAATTATTAGAAGCCGGCGTGCACCTTGGCCACAAAACATTGAGGTGGAATCCAAAAATGAAGAAATATATTTTTGGAGAAAAAAATTCAATACATATTATAGATTTAACCCAAACAGTTGATTTTATTAAAAATGCATTAGTACAGGTTCATAAAGTAATAGCAGGCGGTGGAAAATTACTTATCGTTTCAACAAAAAAGCAAGCATCTGAACAAGTTAGTGATTTAGCAAAAGAAACGGGACAATACTTTGTAAATTATAGATGGCTTGGAGGAATGCTTACAAATTGGAACACAATTCAGAATTCTATTAAAAGATTAAAAAAACTTAACGATCAGTTATCAAAAGAAAATTTAGGTTTCACAAAAAAAGAGGTACTTAAGTTTGGTAAAGAAAAGGAAAAACTTCAAAGATCACTCGGTGGAATTTCCGAAATGAAAAAAACGCCAGACTTAATATTTATAATAGATACAAATATCGAGTCACTTGCAGTTGCTGAAGCGAAGAAATTAGGCATACCTATTATTGCTGTTCTCGACACAAACTCTGATCCAACAGGAATTGAATTTCCAATCCCAGGCAATGATGATGCAAGAAGGTCAATAAACTTATATTGTGAACTTTTAAAACAAACAATTAAAGATGCTGAAAAATTTATTAGCGGACACGAAGACCAAGCTCAAACTAAATTATCCAAAAAAATAGAAAAATAATTTTAGACAATCAACACATGTCAAATAAAGATTTACTTGATAATATTAAAAAATTAAGAGAAATGACAGGTGTTGGGTTTAAAGATTGCAAAGTAGCTATTGATGAAACTAATGGCGATATAGAAAAATCTATTGAATTTTTAAGAAAAAAAGGAATTGCCAAAGCTTCAAAGAAAATGAGCAGAACTGCATCTGAAGGCTTAGCTTTAGTAAAAGAAAAAGATGGACAAATTTCATTAATAGAAATTAATAGCGAAACAGATTTTGTAGCCAAAAATCAAGATTTTATAAATTTTTGTAAAGAGCTTTCTGAAATTAACTTTAATACAAAAGGTGATTTGGATAAAATTAAAGAATCCAAAATGTCTAATGGAATTTTAGTTAAGGACAATTTAGTAAATTTGATTGCAAAAATCGGGGAAAAAATAACCATACGAAGAGCAAATTTTTTAGATAATTTAAAAGGTTCTAATTTTTCCTACGTTCACTCTTCAGTTGAGAAGGGGATAGGAAAAATAGTTTCAATGGTTAAGTTGGATGGAGTTTTAAAAGGTAAAAACGAAGACATTGGAGTTAAAATTGCAATGCATATAGCAGCTTCAAACCCACTCGCAATCAACAAAGATGAGATTAATAAAAATATAGTAGATAAAGAACTTGAAATAATTAAAGCTGAAATATCAAACTCTGGAAAACCGGCAGACATGGTTGAAAAAATTTCTAAAGGTAAAATATCAAAATTTTTAAATGACAATTCACTTTTAAATCAAATATGGATTATGGATTCAAAAAAGAAAGTTTCAGATATTTTAAAGGAAAATTCGATAGATAAGCCTCTACAAGTAATTGATTTTATAAGATATAAAGTTGGAGAAGGGGTTTAAAAAGTGATCAATGACTTCAACGAAAAAAATTATTCATCCAAGATGGATAAAAGCATTCAGTCTTTAAAAAAAGATATATCAACATTGAGAACAGGTCGGGCTAACACAAACATGCTTGATACTATCAAGATTGACGTTTATGGACAGTTGATGCCTATCGATCAAATCGCAACTGTTAGTGTTCCTGAGGCGAGATTAATTTCAATTCAAGTTTGGGATAAGGCTAATACATCTTTAGTAGAGAACGCCTTACAAAAATCTGAACTTGGAATAAATCCTCAAATAGATGGTCAAGTAATTAGATTAAGAATTCCAGATTTAACAGAAGAAAGAAGAAAAGATTTAATTAAAGTTTTAAAGAATATGGGAGAAAAAAGTAAAGTGGCTATAAGAAACATTAGAAGGGAAGCAAACGAAGATTTAAAAAAAAAATTAAAAGAAAAACTTATTTCTGAGGACGATAATAAAAATTTAGAAAAAAATATTCAAAAAATAACTGATATAAATATCGAAAATATAGAAAAAATTTTAGCTGGTAAAGAAAAAGAGATTAGCCAGATATGAACAAACTCAACCACATTGCTTTTGTTATGGATGGCAATGGCAGGTGGGGTAAAAAAAAAGGTAAGGGAAGAAATTTTGGCCATCTCAAAGGAGTGGAAACAGTAAAAAAAATCGTTAAAGCATCCATCAGACTAAATATCCCAATAGTAACTTTTTACGTTTTTTCCTCTGAAAATTGGAAAAGACCAAAAAATGAAAAAAGTTATTTGTTTAAACTGTTAAAAAATTATTTTTTGACAGAAATAAGCAGCATTATAAAACAGGGAATTAAACTCAATATATTTGGCGAACTAAATAAATTTTCATCAGATTTAAAATTAATATTAAAAAAATCAACTAAACTTACTCAAAAAAATAAGAAGATTATTGTAAATCTAGCAATTAACTACGGTGCAAAAAAGGAAATTTTTCAAGCATTTAAAAACTCAAAAAAAAAACTTACCATTAAAAATTTTGAAAAGAATCTTTATACTAAAAATATGCAGTATCCAGATATTTTGATAAGAACTGGTGGCTATCAAAGATTAAGCAATTTTTTACTATGGCAAATGGCATATACAGAACTTTTTTTCTTAAAGAAATTATGGCCTGATTTTAATGCAAATGATTTATCTAAAATTATTAAGAAGTATAAAAATATAAAAAGAAATTATGGAAATATATGATTTCAATTAACTTAAAAAAAAGAATTTTAACAACAATAATTTTACTTAGTTCAATTTTTTTAATTTTTAATTCAAATATGATTTTAATTTATTTTTTAATCATTTTAGGAGTATTGTCTATATTAGAATTTATGCAATTAACAAAAAAAATTGTGTTTAATAAACTATTTTTATTTTTACTAAACGGTTTTTTTATATTTTATATATTTATTTTTACTTATATCTTCTTTTTCTTTTCAAATGTTCCAGGGTTGAAAATAATTCTTTTTATTCTTTTGATGGGATGTATTGCGTCAGATATAGGAGGCTATATTTTTGGTAAAATTTTTAAGGGTCCAAAACTAACAAAAATAAGTCCAAAAAAAACCTATTCAGGAGCTGCTGGATCAATAATGCTTACACTTGTAATAATATCTTTGTTATTTCTAAGTTTTATACAACCATTTAACTACAAGATTATTTTGGTAGGAACTATAACTTCAATTTTTTGTCAAATTGGAGATTTATTTTTTTCGTTACTTAAAAGAAAAGCAAATTTAAAAGACACAGGAAAAATTTTACCTGGTCATGGCGGTATATTAGATAGACTGGACAGTATATTTTTCGGATTACCAATAGGGTTTTTAACCCTAATAATAATAAATTAAATGAAAAAATTATTATCAATATTGGGATCAACAGGATCAATAGGTTTAACAACACTTAATATAATAGATAAAAAAAAAAATTATTTTAAACCTTTTATTTTTTCTGCAAATAAAAATTATAAATCAATTTGTAAACAAATTATAAAATATAGACCAAAATATTTTGTAATTAATGATTATAAAGTTTTTAAAAAAGTAAAAAATAGATTTAAAAATATAAAAAATATAAAAATTTTAAATGATTTTAATTTAATAAAATTAAATAAAAAAACTGACGTTACAATAACTGCCATTCCTGGCATCGAAGGTTTAAAACCTACCATTCTAGCTATCAAATTCAGTAAAAAGATATTAATAGCAAATAAAGAATCAATTATTTGCGGATGGGATCTTATTAAAAAAAATATAAAAAAATATAAGACTAAAGTAATTCCAATAGACTCTGAACATTTTTCTATTTTTAAATTATTACAAAAAGTAAATCAAAAAGACATAAAGAAAATTTATATAACAGCATCCGGAGGACCATTTTTAAATTTTAAATTAAATAATCTTAAAGGAATTAAACCTAATCAAGCTATAAAACATCCTAAATGGAAAATGGGAAAAAAAATCTCAATCGACTCTGCCACTCTTATGAATAAAGTTTTAGAAGTTATTGAAGCCCAAAAAATATTTAATATTTCAAAAAATAAAATTGGCGTGCTGATTCATCCAGAATCACTAATTCATGCATTTATTGAATTTAAAAATGGTCTAACTTACTTTATATATCACGAAACATCCATGACCATTCCAATCGCTAATGCTATTTTTGATAGTAATGTTGAAATTAAAAAGTACTTAAAAATAGACCAATTTAATTTCGAAAAAAATATTAAGAACATGACTTTCAGAAATGTGGATTCAAAATTATTTCCTTCAATAAAATTAATAAAAGAAATAAATAAGTTTCCCTCAACATCAATAATCGTTAATGCAGCAAATGAAATATTAGTTGATCAATTTTTAAGAAAAAACATAGAATTTTTGTCAATTTTAAGAACAATAAAGACCATTCTGAACGATAGAAATTATAAAAAATATGCTATAAGAAAACCTCAAAACATTAACCAAATAACAGAAATTGATCACTGGGCGAGAAAACTAACTTTGAAAAAATTAAAAATATAATGTGCCATTTCATAAAAAGAATTCTAGTAGTTATCTTTGTTTTGCAATTTAATTTTTTTTCTTTAAAAGCAGAAATTGTAAATAAAATTGATATTAAAGGTAACTCAAGAGTAAGCGATGAAACAGTTAGAGTTTATGGAAATATCCTAGCTGAGGGATCAAATTATACAAAAGTTAATTTAGATCAAATCTTAAAAAACTTATATTCCACTAATTTTTTTAAAGAAATAAATGTAGAGATTAAAGAAAATACTCTTTTTATAGAATTAACCGAATACCCTGTAATTAATCAATTAATTATTACTGGAGAAAAAAGTAATAAATTTAAAGATGAAATAAAAAAAATAATTAATTTAAAAGAGAAAGACTCTTTCATTGAGAGTTTCTTAAGTGAAGATATAAATACAATAAAAAATTTATATTCATCCCTTGGTTATAACTTCTCTAATATTAATCCTAAAATAAGAAAAATTGATGATAGAAGCTTAGACCTAGTTTTTGAAATCGAACGAGGAGATATTACTAAAATAAGTAAAATTTCTTTTTCTGGTGAAAAAAAGTTACGCGATAAAAGATTAAGAGATATAGTCGCCAGTCAAGAAGATAAATTTTGGAAAGTAATTTCTAGAAACACAAAGTTTAGTGAAAATTTAGTTAACTTAGATAAAAGATTATTAACCAACTATTATAAATCTTTGGGATACTACGATGTATCAATACAATCTACTTCAGCTGAACTTCTTGACAGTTCTAATATAGAATTAAATTATACAATTAATGCAGGAGAAAGGTATATTATAGACAAAATATCAACGAAAATTGATCCTGTATATGATAAAAAAATCTTTCTTCCTTTAGAAAAGACCTACAGAAAATATTCAGGTGATTATTATTCACCTTTCAAGATAAAAACAATTTTAGTGGAATTAGATAATTTGATCGATAACAATAGCCTTCAATTTGCCGAACATAAAGTTGAAGAAATCGCGCAAGATGGAAAAATATCTTTAATTTTTGATGTTAGAGAAGGTGAAAAAGTTTTAGTAGAAAGAATTAATATTTTAGGTAATTCGATTACAAAAGAGGAAGTAGTTAGAAGCGAACTAGGTTTAGATGAAGGTGATCCTTTCACTCAACTTAATTTAGATAAGTCGATCTCAAATATACAATCTAGAAAAATTTTTAGAACAGTTGACTCATTAGTTAAAAATGGTTCTTCATCTGATTTAAAAATAATAGATATACGTGTTGTAGAGCAACCAACTGGTGAAATAAGTGCTGGTGCAGGCGTTGGTACAGAAGGAGGCTCATTTGCTTTTCTAGTAAAAGAAAATAATTGGTTAGGCGAGGGTAAACAAGTAGCATTTGATTTTGAAATAAATGCAGAGTCAGTTAAAGGTGAATTCAGTTATATAAATCCAAATTATGATTTATTAGGCAATTCAATTAGATACAATTTAACAAATGTGACGAACGATAAGCCAGACCAAGGTTATGAAAATAAATTAGTTTCTATAGGTGTGGGCACAGGTTTCGAGCAATTTAAAGATATTTTTACCAATTTATCAGTTAATGCAACTTATGATGATTTACGAACAACTGGCTCCGCATCTGAGGCATTAAAAAAACAAGCAGGAGAGTATTCTGAAGTAGCTGGAAGTTATGGTGTTTCATATGATAAAAGAAATAGAAAATTTATGCCTACAGATGGATCAATTGTTAGTTTTAACCAAACGTTGCCAATTTACGCAGATAAGCCCTTTGTAGGAAATACATTTCAATTAAGCTCATATCACTCATTTAATGAAAACTTAATAGGAGCGGGAAAATTTTTCTTAGATACCATAAACGGGCTTGATGATGAGGATGTTAGGATAAGTAAAAGAAGATCTTTGAGCACTAGAAGACTTAGGGGTTTTGAAAGAGGAAAAGTTGGACCGATCGATGGCAGCGACCATGTTGGCGGAAACTATGCAGCAGCAGTGAATTTTGAGGCCAATCTACCAAACTTATTACCCGATTCTTCAAATGCAGAAATTGGTTTTTTCTTAGATTTTGCAAACGTATGGGAGGTTGATTATGATGACACAATAGATGACAGTAATGAGTTAAGATCATCTCTTGGTTCTTCATTAAATTGGATATCCCCAATAGGGCCACTTAGTTTTGTTTTATCAACAAATTTATCTAAGGCATCAACTGACAAAACACAATCCTTTAGCTTCAACCTAGGAACTTCTTTTTAGTATGAAATTAGCATTAAAAAAAATTATAGTAGTTTTAACTTTATTTTTTATAAACTTTAATCTAAATGCTGACGTACCGTCATACGTAGATTTTAAATATATTTTAAATCAAAGCACAGCAGGGAAAAAGGCACAAAGTTTTCTTAAAAATAAACTAGAACAAGGTTTGAAAAAATTATCTGAACAAGAAAAAAATATTCTAAAAGAGGAAAAGCAGATTATCGAACAAAAAAAACTTATCAAGCCAGACGAATATAAGAATAAAGTGGACTCTTTAAGAACCAAAGTGTTAAATTTGCAAAAAGAAAGGGACAAGCTTCTTAAATCAGTCTCTGAACAAAGGCTAATAGCTAGGAATGAGCTGTTAAAGAATTTAAATCCTATTATATCTGAATATATGCAAGAAAAAAAAATAAGAATGGTAGTTGATAAAAAGAGCATATTACTAGCCGATCAAAACCTAGACATTACAAAACAAATTATTGAAATATTAAATAAAAAACTAAAGTCAATAAAGCTTAACTAAATTTTAATGAGCTCGGGGTCATTTTTTAAAAAAAAAAAAATAAAACTAAGCAACATTTTTTCAAATATTTCTCAAAAAGATGACTTCATTATACGTGAGGTAAAACCACTTCATACTGCTAATAAATCAGATTTAACGTTTTTTGATAATATTAAATATAAATCAGTAGCTTTGAAAACAAAAGGAAGGGCGTGTGTAACAACAGAAAAATTAAAAGAATTTTTACCAGGTAAGATCTTAGCAATCCCTGTAAAGAGCGTTTTATTTGAATTAGCCAAAATATTGAATAAAATCTATTTAAATTCAGATATTGATTACCCGGATCTAATTCTAAATAAACCTGATACAAAAAAATATAAATCTGTTATATTTGGAAAAAATACTTTAATTGGCAAAAATGTCGAAATAGGCAAAAATACCATCATTGGATCCAATACAATAATTGAGCATCAAGTAAAAATAGGAAAAAATTGTGTAATTGGATCTAATTCGATTATTAAAAACTCTATAATTGGAGACAAAGTGATAATACAAGATGGAAATAAAATTGGTCAAAAGGGTTTTGGATTTATCCCAATGAAGGAAAAAAATATAAAATTTCCTCATATTGGAAAAGTTGTAATTGGCAACGATGTAGAAATAGGCTCTGGATGTACGATCGATCGAGGTTCAGTAGATGATACGATGGTAGGGAACAATACATATTTAGATAATCAAATTCATATAGCCCACAACGTAAAAATTGGATCTAACTGTATGATTGCGGGACAAGTTGGTTTTGCTGGAAGCTCCACAATAGGAAATAACGTATCAATAGGTGGGCAAGCAGGTATTTCAGGTCATTTAAAAATAGGAAACAACGTAAAAATAGGCGGAGGTAGCGGAGTAGTTAACGATATTGAAGACAACCAAACAGTAATGGGTTATCCTGCGGTATCATTAAAAGATTTTTTAAAAAAAAAATAGAAATGAATAAAAGTGAATTAGATAAAAAAGCAATCGAAGCACTATTACCACATAGAGAGCCAATGTTATTAATAGATAAATTGATTAATATTGTTCATCTGAAATCAGCAACAGCTATTATGTATGTAAAAAAAAATGGATTTTATGTTCAAGGTCATTTCCCAGGTCAACCGGTCATGCCCGGTGTTTTAATAGTTGAAGCTTTTGGTCAGGCAGCAGCAGCCTTAACAGCCCACGGAATTGACCCAAAAGAATATGCGAATAAATTAGTTTATCTGATGGGTGTAGATAAAGCTAGATTTAGAAGTCCAGTAATACCAGATTGCGAACTTCATCTAGAAATTGAAGCTGTTAGATCTCACGGAAGAGTTTGGAAATATAAAGGAACAGCAAAAGTAGAGGGCAAGAGAATGGCTGATGCCGAGTGGTCCGCAACTATTGTTGATAGAAAAGAATGATACATAGCTCAAGCGTAATAAGTGAAAACGCTAAAATTTCAGAAAAAGTTAATATCGGACCTTTTTGTTATGTTGGACCTAATGTAGAACTGTCTGATGGTGTAGAATTGATTTCAAACGTTCACATCGAAGGAAATACTAAAATTGAAAAAAATACAAAAGTTTTCCCATTTGCAAGCATAGGCACTCAACCTCAAGACCTAAAATTTAAAAATGAAAAAAATAGTTTATCTATAGGTGAAAATAACATTATTCGAGAATATGTAACTATTAACCCTGGTACAGAAGGAGGTGGGTCTGAAACTATTATAGGAAATAATTGTCTGTTCATGATATCTTCACATGTTGCTCATGATTGTATAATTGGCAATAATGTGATTATAGCAAATAATGTGCCTTTAGGAGGCCACGTAACAATTGAAGACTCTGTTGTGATAGGTGGAAATTCAGCGGTTCAACAGTTTACAAGAATTGGTAGATTAGCAATGATTGGAGGAATGACTGGAGTTTTAAAAGACGTTCCACCATTTGGTTTATCAATAGGGAATAGAAACTACCTTCAGGGATTAAATTTAATAGGTCTTAGAAGAAAAAAATACGATAATAAAAAAATTATTGGGTTAGATAAAGCATACAAAGAAATCTTTTCATCTAAAAATCTACATGAAAATTTAAGCAAAATTAATGGGGAACACAAAGATAACGAATTAGTCTCTGAAGTTATACGTTTTATAGAGAGAGATAAAAAAAGACCAATTTGTACACCACAAAATTAAATTATGATTGGACTAATTTTTGGAGAAACTGATTTTCCAAAATATATTCATAAAAAATTAAAAACAAAAAAAAAATATACAATAATTGATCTAACTAGAGGACATGTTTTTAAAAAAGATAGAAATTCTTATTCTTTTTCAATCGGTCAGTTTGGTAAAATAATTTCGATTTTAAAAAAAAATAAATGTAAAAAAGTTTTATTTGCTGGAAAAGTTCATAAACCAAATTTTTCAAAAATTAAATTTGATCTTAAAGGGTTATATTATATTCCAAGAATTATAAAAAAAGCTAAATTGGGAGACGCTGCGCTTTTAAAAGAAATAATAAATATTTTAAAAAAAGAAAAAATTAAAACTATAAGTTCCATCACATATACTCCTGAACTCTCCTTATCAAAAGGTAATTATTCCAAACATAGACCTGATAAGAAGGATCAAGCAGATATCAATAATGCCTTAAAACAACTTAAAAGATCAAATCAATATAGCCATATTCAAGGTGCAATTAGTAGAAATAATTACATTACACTTGAAAAAAAAGACGGAACACAAAAAATGTTAAAAAAGATTAAAAAGATTAAAAGTATTAATAATGGAGTTTTAGTTAAATTTCCCAAAAAAAAACAAGATTTAAGAGTTGACCTCCCAACTGTGGGTTTTAATACTGTAAAACAATGTAAATTAGCTGGTCTTAAAGGCATAGTTTTAAAACATAAAAAAAATATTTTTTTAGACAAAAAAAAATCAATTAATTTTGCTAATAAAAATAAAATGTTTATTTTGGTTAAATGAAAAAAATTACTCTTATTAGTTTATTATTTTTTCAAGCCTTTAACATATTTGCTAACGAACCAAAACTGGAACAAATAATTAATGGATTAGATAATCCGTGGAGCTTAACTTTTTTAGATAATGATAGAGTATTAATAACAGAAAAGACAGGAAATCTATTATTAGTGAATTTTAGTAATAAAAAAACTCAAAATATTAAACATAACTTAAATGTTATAGAAGATGGACAAGGTGGTTTGCTTGAGGTTCTTCATTATAATGACCAAGTTTTTGTTACATATACTGAAGATCGAAAAAAAGGAAAAACTAGCACATCTGTTGCAAAGGCAGAATTTAATGACTTAGAATTAAATTTTAAAAATATTTTTAGAGCAGAACCACCTATAAACTCCGGCTATCACTTTGGTTCAAGATTAGTTATAAAAGATGATTTCATTTATATAACTGCTGGTGAAAGAGGAGAGGGAATGATTGCTCAAGATCCTAAAAAACATCCTGGGAGCATTATTCGAATTCATTTAGATGGAAAAATTCCAAAAGATAATCCTAAATTCATAGATAAAAAAGATTGGTTACCAGAAATTTATCAAATTGGAGTAAGAAATCCGCAGGGGATGGATTTATCTCCTTTTGATAGCAAAATTTATATAACTAATCACGGAGCAAAAGGAGGTGATTGGTTTGGAGAAGTTAAATTCGGCGAGAATTATGGTTGGAAAATATTAGGATGGGGTGGAACAAATTATACTGGAACAAAAATTGGTCCTAAATGGATGCCAGGATTTACCAAAGCAATAAAATATTGGGTTCCCTCAATAGCTGCAAGTTCTATGGTTATTTATAAAGGTGAAGAATTTAAAGAATGGAATGGTGACGCCTTAATAACTTCACTTCGAGATCAGTCTTTAAGAAAAATAAGATTTAAAGATAATAATTTTATTAATGAAAAAATTATCTTTAAAGGAAAGATTGGGAGAATAAGAGATATTGAAATTCAAGAAAATACTGGCAAAATTTTTCTTTTAACAGATGAAGGCTCAATATGGAGACTTGAAAAGTGAAAAAAATATTTATTTTAACTGGTGAAGCATCAGGTGATAAGCTTGCGGCAAAAGTCATTGATAATTTAAATAAATTAAATCCAAATATTGAATACCTCTCTGTTGGCGGTGAAAATTTGAAAAGACTCCGTATAAAATCAATTTATGATCTTAAAGAAATTACCTACTTGGGGTTTACAAACGTTCTATTAAATATTTTTAAGATAAAGAGAAAAATTAATGAGACTGTACAGGCAATAGAAAATTTTCAACCAGATATTTTGTTTACTGTAGATAGCCCTGATTTTACTTTAAGAGTTGCACAAAGAGTAAAAAAAAATAATCCTAAAATTAAGACAATTCATTACGTGGCACCTCAAGTGTGGGTATGGAGAGAAGGAAGAGTAAAAAAAATTAAAAAATATATAGACCATATGCTTTTATTATTTAATTTTGAAAAATATTATTTTGAAAAAGAAAAAATGAGTCATGAATTTGTTGGCCATCCTTTATTAGAGTCTAAAGTTGAAAGCGGAATTGATATCAATCAAATTTTAGGTAAAAATAAAGCATTAATTTCAATTTTTACAGGAAGTCGTCAGTCTGAAATAAATGTTCTTTCACCAATTTTATTAAATTTTATTAAACTTATGAATGAGAAGTTTAATGACCTAACTTATGTTTTTCACTCAACAAAAGAATACTCAGATTTAATTCAATCAAAAATTACAGAAAATAATTTAAAAAATTGTGAGGTCATAAGTGATGATAAAATTAAAAATCATGTATTACAAAAATCTATTTTTGCTGTTTCCAAATCAGGCACAGTATCTCTTGAAATATGTAACGCAAAAATACCATCTATTATTTTATATAAAATGGGTTTCAT
>Ga0233438_10002638_pt1 | contig 17587 bp, 24 predicted proteins | sample SI_123_September_FD_182720 | JGI IMG/M metagenome (GOLD analysis project Ga0233438, IMG submission 182720) | Seawater microbial communities from Saanich Inlet, British Columbia, Canada - SI_123_September2016_10_MG | ecosystem: Environmental > Aquatic > Marine > Inlet | place: Canada: British...
CTGCTCTTTGTGCTGCTCTCTTACGATTTCTATCATAAGAGGACATTGCTTCACCAAGAACCTCAGCGTTCTTATCATAGTTGGAGAAATGCTCGTGCTTCTCAGAAATCAGAATCTCAAGATCTTCAACAGGAACGTTCTCATAGATGTACTCCTCATCTTCAATATCGTAATGAGTTACAGTACCATCTTCCAAGAGAGTATGTGCTTCGGGAATAACTGAGTACTCCTTACCTTCATACTTTACCTGTTTAGCGCAGTCATGACCCTTAGGTTTCTTTTTTCCGCCTTGCTCATCCTTGCCTTTGGCACCTGTGATGATATCAGCTTTAGTTACCTTGTCATAAGGGACAGCATTATTGGCAAGATTGCCATCATTGTTTTTCTTTTCATAGACCTGCCGTAAGGCGTCGGTCATGTCTGGTAGTTCGTTGAGGTTCATGTCTTGGCAGCGACCTTATTTCTTTTATTTATCTTTTGTATGAATTGTCCAGGTGTCATTTTGACAACTGACTGAGATAGTTCACTTGTTCCTATTAGTCCTTGAGGAGTAAAATCAAACCCATGAATATCATTTTTCTCGGTGAGATCTTTCAACCATCCTCTATAGACAGTATCATGCTCATCAATATATATGACATAATTAGCACCACGGTTTACAACCTTACCGATAATTCCTGTATTTACATTCTCAATGAATGATCCTACGGGGAAAGCATTACTATTATAGTAGTGTTCTCTGAGAGATTTCTCATCTAATTTAGGTGCAATCTCATGTAAAATATAAGATGCATCTGCAAAATCCTCAAAGGATTCCATTTGCATGGAAGATCTAACTTCATTAAAGAGTTCTTTTGTTTCTTTATCAGTTAGTTCTTCAGGAATACCAGAACGGAAAGTAGCAAAGTCATTGTCTGCTGCTGCTTTACGCATCTTAGATGCAGACATACCATCTACACCCTCAGAATCTGGATCTCTATCACCAGCAGATACTACATTGATCTCTTCAAACTCATACAGTTTACCATTATATTTATTGGCAAGGTTATCAAACTCAGCAACACGATCACCACCAACTACAATATTAACTTCACTATATCCTTCACTATATAAACCTTTTAGCACATCAAAGATAGTCTTATACTCTTCATTATTAATGATGGCATGGGCATGATCAGGATACATCTGACGCATGTAATGCACCTTAGTCTCAGGATCAATAGGATTCTTTTTAGGATCTTGAGACCTTGATGGATATACTTTATACTCACCACCCTTAGCAGATTGTGCTACACGATCAATGAGTTTTTGATGACCGATAGTAGGTGGATTGAATCTTCCAAAAGTAATAGACACCGCACCTTGTCCGCCCTCACCTTCGCCTTCTGTAGACTGGGGTTCTGATTCTTGTGCTGGTGGTTGCCCATTCTTAGCTGCCTGCTGATCCTTAGAAAGTTCTACCAACTTACCGTTAAGAGATCGGTGAGTTACAGTACCATCAGGGAGACCATAGTAACCGTAACCAACATGCTCTAGTCCTCTCTTTTGTGCTTCATCCGACGCTCGTGACTTTGCTGCTTCGGATAAGAAGTCGCTAAACTTTTTCATTTATTCCAATTCTTATTTGAGTTAAAGTTTGCCTGACTGAATTCCAAACGATTGACCAATTTCACAGAGTGCTTACCAGTAAGAACAAACCCCTCATGATTGATTGGTTGACCTTCAATGTAACATTCTACGGGCTCATCTGCTACGCCACAGGAGAGCAGGATATCTTTTAATTTCAGGATAATATGATATAAACGGAAAGTCATGGTATTAACTTCCTGCTTATATTTATCGTCCAAAGTATTGTACAATTCTGAGGCACTAGGAATATAACCAGCACGAACAAATTTGTTGACATGCTTCTTGATGTGCATGGAACAAGTAGCACTAGTAGAAGTATCGCCCTTAGGAAATTTGCAGAAAGGAATCAGAAGTTTTGCTGCCTGAGACAATAGACGAGCACGCTTAGGAACTACCAACGATGCTTTGTGTCTTAGGAAGCGATACTTATTGTTATGGATAGGTGTTCCAGGAACAACCACATGATCAAGAGGATACTGTTGTGCTGTTGGAGATATCTCTTTGTACAGAGTATGAGGAGCAACAATTACATCCTGATTCATAATCTCTGGGAAGAGATACAGTACTGTATTAGGTTTGTAGTAAAGGTTTCCACCAAACCCAATGAAGTCTGCTTGATAAATTCCACGACATGTACGAGGAAGTGCATAGAAACATGCCGTTAGTATCTGAGCAACGTTACCTGTGTGGTTCTTGACAATATCAGCAACACTATAATTGATTAGGACTTTCTTCTTATTGAATACACTCTTAGTGCCAACAAACCACTTACCTTCATTGTATCCAAACACAATGGCAGGAGCACCGTCCCACTTAGTAGTGACCTTATCAAAATTCACCATAGAATCCAAGACATCATAAGGGTTCACCCCGTTGAGGATGTTGTCTTCTGGATGCTCTAGGTGTTTGTTGGGCATAGAACTCTCGTCTTTACCCTTATAGTATAGCACGGGAAACCCCCTGTGACAGGGGGCTTGTGCCACTTTCAATACAGTTTGCCGAACGGTCCAAAGCGTTTGCCCTTCTTGGCAGCGATGAATACCATATCAGTCATAAACTCATCTTTTTTCTTCTTTGGCATTGTTGCCACAGCGTGAATAAACTTCATGCCCATCAGTTTACTAGTTGCAGCGTGAGGTTTAGTCAGGAAAACTGCACTTATATTACCCAGTGCAGTATCAGCATTACTTTCTCCCATCTCAACACCCTTACTCTTCAGTTTGTTGTATATTTTTTTATAGTCATCAAACTCTTTACTAAACTCTGCTGAGGTTTTGGGATACTTTTTATGATCATTTTCAAAATCAACCTTAGCATCTTTCAATAGCATCCCAACCATAGCAACTGGTGCCTTACCCATACGGGCAGATGATGCACCCTTCTCTGTAGGTTCAAACTTCAGGTTTGATACCTTACTAGTATCATTGCCCTGAATCTGGAAATTATAAACAGCGTTATTGCCCTCTACGATTGCACGAACAGCAAGAGATTGAAACTCCCCTTCACCCTTCAAAGAAAGATCACACTGAAACTCTTTAGTTTCATAGTTATATGTGTCAGTAAGACCAAGATCATCTACATTATACTTCTGCCACTTTGCAGTCTTACCACTAATCTTTTTGAGAGATACACCAACAACCTTCTCCTCATTAAACAACTTCCTAAGAACGGCATTCAATTCTAGAATAGTTTGAGAACCATTACCATCTACAGTCTCTTCAATAAGTGCTTTGACTGATCGTTCGTTCTGAATCAACCAGATGTCTGCAGGGTTCCAATTATCTTTCTGTGATATACCAAATTTTTCTTTGATTAGGTTACTAATGTAACCCATGAATCCACCTTCCCTATTGAATTCATCAAACTTAGATGATGAGTATACCTCCAACATCTTCTTTTGTTGAGCATAGTATCCTTGAATCCACTCGTCACTGATACCAGGATATATTGCTTCCAACTCAGAATACTTTGGATCCTGCATGATGTCCTGCCACTTAGAATACTTTACATTATCCTGAAGTGCTCTTCTAAAAATCCAGGCAGATCCTAACTCCTGCATTCTAGTTGTCTTTGCATCTGCCGCACCACTACCTGCAGACTTCTTAGCAGATGCAATAAATTTTAGTCTATATCCTGCCGCTTCTGTTACGAATCCTTTTGGACCTATCTTCTCTCCAAAGTTGAGAGCGATTGCTTCCATCTCATCTTGATTTACTTTGAAACCCCATTGCTTACTTTTAGATCCAGTCCACATAGCGTCTGCATAGATTCCCATTTTACCTCTAGGAAGAGCAGCCAGCATTGCAGTGATGGTGGGTTTTAAATCTTTAGGTGCTTTCTTCTTTATACCCGCCTTGTCATTTAAGTTGTAAGAGGTTGCCATTCATCTTTCTATAGCGCCATTATTATTTAGCCTTGGCACTATTAATATAGTCTTTCTCAATCTGATATGGTTTCTCTTCTCCAGTCCACAGTTTATAACCCTGCACTATCTCTGGTAGTAACCACTGGTCCACCCGATAGCAATGCTTCCAGTTGACAGGATGAGAACAACTCACCACTACAACAGTAAGGAATGCTCGTAGGTGGATCCAGAGACTAAGCATCACTCTTTAATATATCCGAAGTCTACCAGATACTTTCTAGTAAGAGCAGTAGGTTCGTAAACCTCCCACATTTTACCACCAGCACATGCTGCAAGAGCATTCATAGTCATGTTTTCGGTACGACCTGCCCACTGTGCTTCTGCTTCCCAAGGTACAGCAGACTCAGGGTAAGTGCGTTCTGCCAGCACACGCCAGATCATAGGAACTTCATCCTCTGGTTTGATGATAGCAATCAGACTATTATCAATCGTGCCTGCCATACAATCTTGTGCTGCATGCCATCCTTCATGTCTCATCACCATCATCAGAGTACCTGGTTTACCCATGAAGTTCTTATTCAGGAAGAAGTTGTTGCTGACTGTGTGATAGACACCACGATGACCTTGTGGGAAATACTTTGAATCAGCAAGGAATACATTCACACCAACTTGATTGAGTGAGTGTAACATATTATGAAACTCACCAGTGACACCAGTGAATTCTTCAGCATTAGGATACTGTGATGCGATATCAAGCATGGAGTTTACTTTCACTACATCATCGGTGCATTCACCAAGGAGCATACACCCCATAGCATGTGGTGTGTTGTAGTCTTCTTCGGTGATTGGTTCTGCTTGCACAGGAATAGCAATCGCTGCTACTACTGCTAGCAAACTCATAATAATGTTTTTCATCGGTCTCCTTCTTTACGGTTTTCTGAGCGAGTAACTTCAAACTCACCACCAGGGTAACGAGCCATCAGTTTGTTCACATTCATCAGTGCAATCTCATCAAACGATGATCCAAGTGCCATCATTGCTTGAGCAATGTACCACATACAATCACCCAGTTCGGTCTTCATGTGGTCAATGTTATCTGCATCATAGGGTTTACCTTGAAACAAAATCTTCTTGACGATCTCAGTAAACTCACCTGCTTCTGCAGACAATCCCATGGCAGCAGTCATTAGACGTTGAACATCAGCACCGTTATCTTCAAGAGAACTAAAACGTTCTAGAAAAGAATCACTGAACTTTGTTGCATCAGAAGTAACTTCATCTACAAACTCGGTATACTTATCATAGTCTACCTTGGGAATTTCCGAAGTAATATTTTCTTCCTTGACTTCCACTTTTGCTTGGAATCCTTTAGACATAATTAGAAATTTAGTTTTGAAAGTTTGCCTGTGTTGAACGTCTTAACCAGGTTAATCTGTTCTTCGTCACTACCGTGACCAGCGTCCACAATGTTGTTTTGAGCAGACTGCTCTACATCATACAGCCGCATCTTCGCTCTGTCAATACCCACGCAGAATCTCTTGTTGAGATTCACATCATTGTATCTATTCTTCAACTGCTTGACCATAATCTGATTCATACCTTCAAGTTCCTCAGTGCTAATAAGGGCAAACATAAGATCAGCAGTAGCAGGGAGACCAAAGGACTCAGAAGTGTCAGTAATGTCAACATCACTGCTACCATAACCAGAACGAGTGGTCTGCGTGGCAGAAAAGATAGGGATTTTTGTTTCAACAGCCAGTCCTCTAAGCTCTTCTGCAACAGACTTAATATAGCTGTATGAATTGACAGTGCCACCTTGCTTATATCTGCTGGAAGCACATATATTAAGGTAATCAATGAAAAGAATATCAGGTCTAAATGACTTCTTAAGTGCAAGCTCATTAATAAGGGCTCGGAAGTGTCCACTATGTGCAGCAGTCGTTGGATACTCCTTAATTATAAGTGAACCCTCAGTCTTCTTAGACAGATTGTTAATCTTATTATCAAACATCACCTTGGGCAGAGATGTTAGATCCTGTATGTTGACGTTGAGAAGATTTGCATCAATACGCTCTGCGATCTTCTCCTCTGCCATTTCCAATGTGATATACAGTACGTTCTTGCCTTGTAGTAATGATGCAGCGGCGCAGTGACACATAAACAATGATTTACCCACGCCAGTGCCAGCAAGTGCCACATTAAGAGTCTTGTTAGGCACACCGCCTTTCGTAATTTTGTTGAAAAATTCCAGATCAAAGGGAATTTTCGCTTCAACTTCGTGATAGGAGTCATATCTTGCGTCGGAATCCGATATGTAATCGTGACCGATATGAGCGTCAAAAGAAACACCCAATGCCTCACTTAAAATATGAGGGATAGCACCTTTGTCACGATCTTTGTCTTGTCCGTCTGCAATCTTAATTGAAGCCATCAGTGCTAAGTAAATAGCACGTTCCTGACACCACTTTTCAGTAGTATCAAACAACCATTGCAAATTGGATTCTTCGTAAGATATATTGTCAACACAATTTCTGATGTCGCCAAACCCTTCATCAGTGAGATCGGTGCGATTCTCTAACTCAATGAATAGTACTTCTTTAGTGGCAAGACGGTTATATGTATTTATATATTTTTCAATCTCTTGAAAAATAATACGACAGTTATTATCTATGAAGTAGTCTTCTTCAATAAATGGGATGGCTTTACGACAGTAATCTTCAGTATAAAGTAGGTTGCTTACAATTAGCAATTCAGTGCTCATAGGTAGTGAAGATAGGATCCGACGATGTACTTTGGTTTTACCTTACATGGTTTGCCAATGTGGGGGTATTGCCATGTGGGAGGGAAGATTAGCAACTTACCCGTTTGTGGTTTGATGTGCTGATGCCAGCGAGGAAAGACTGTCTCCCCTGCTGATGGGTCATTGAGGTACAGGAAGAATGCGAGGTATCTACGAGAGGAGTTATAGTCTAGCACATCTACGTGCTCTTTGAACTGATCTGGTGCCTTGGGTTGCACACATTTCTCACAAGGGTCCTCAGACAGTTTAGATGGATTGTATTTTTTGATACGAAACTCTTCTAATGCAATGTCATTTTGGAACTGCCAGTCAATATTCATCTCAGTCTTATAGACATCAATGTAATTTAAGAATATTTTCTGTAGTTTACCATGAAGATCTGCATACTCTCCTCTATCGCTCTGATAGAGTTGGGTAAAATTTAACTGCGTAAATTGTGGACGGGCATTTTGATCATACTTCTCATGAAGATCTACATTGTTTTCATATAGTTTAATAAGTTCCTTTGCCATTGATGGAGTGACTACCCCATCATAGGTGCGAACGTAATCTTTTAGTTGTCTCATGCTCCGTACATAAACTCTTTCTGTGCTGCTTCATCCAGTGCCTGCATCACTTCGGCAGTAAAATAAGTATCTGGATCTTTCAGGATTGCCTTAGCATATACTTTCTTACCATTCATTTCATAACGACCAGCAACATTCTTCCACATCCCTGCTCGCTCACCTAGTTCTAGCAGTCCATAGTATTTGTCTAGTCCACGATCATAGTATAGACGAGTTTCAATCTGACTATTTTCTTTGGTCAGACGAGACTTCTGCGCTTTGCATTTGATAATGTTACCAACAACCTCGGTGCCATCCTTCTCTTTCTTCTTAGAGAGATAGATGATAGTAGAGGATGCATACTTCAGGCCACTTCCACCACCCATTTCTTTAGTGGGAACGTATGATCCAATCACATCATAGGTATGATTAGTGACTAGCATAGGTACATCTGCCTTGCCAAGTTTTAAAGTCAGCACACGGAATGCACCCTTGATCAATTGACTCTTAGTCATATCACGAACTTGCTTATCATCAGCAACGTCCTGCATCTCTTTGCTAGTGGATAGCATACCCAGAGAGTCCAAGACAAACATCATAGGTTGACGTTCATCCTTAGGTTGTTCCATGTACTTGTCAAGAATGCGACATGCCTGAGTACGAAACTCTTCAATTGTAGATACAGGTACAATCATCATGCGATTGGAATCAATACCTCTATCCTCAATCATGCTTTTAGAAATAGCAGATTCAGATTCAAAATAGATTACACCTGCGTTTGGATTAGACTCCAAGAAATGCTGTACAATGCCAAGACAAAAGAAAGTTTTGCCAGTAGACGACTCTCCTGCAATAGCGGTAATCTTATTTCCAGGAACACCACCGTAGATTGAGCCAGATACCAAAGCGTTAAAGATATAACTGCCAGTATCAATGAAACCACTGGTGTCACCTGCAGCAACACCATCGCTAACCAGTCCTGCGTATTCATTGCCTAGGTCCTTTACTATGTCTTTTAAAAAGTTCATGAAAATAAGAATTCAAGTGTTGAGATTTTTTCAGGCTGCCAACCCAAGGTATTCAAGATAACCTTGAAAGGGTCTAGGAATGACTTTTCAAATTGTAGGTCATAGTCTATACTCTTGTCAAGTCCCAATTCTTTTGGGAACTGACCCATGAATGAAATTACATTTTGATTAATTTTGTTGGGAGTCTTAAGGTAAATGTATTTTACCTTATCACCATCACGAACAAGTGGATACTTATACGTGAGTTTGTTTGACTTGATATAATGATTATATAGTAGAGATCCCCGTACATGTATGGGGGTTCCAGAACCAAAGATGGTTACAGGATTGGACCACTTACCTAGATTGTTACATCCACGAGGGAATGCAATCTGATCTGGGGGTAAAGATTTAAATTCTTCTCGGAACTTAGCAATAAACTTCTGCATGGCTTCCTCATCTTGCTGCATGATAACCTTAAGTCCGTCCTTAATCATTTGACGGCATGGTGCAGGGGTAGATGACTTTACTGCCTCAATACCCATGATCTTAAGTTTGGGTTCGCGGAATCGTACACCCTCAATGTCCCAAGCATTAAGAATGTATCTCTTCTTAGCAGTCCAGATACCTTTATTAGCGATAGTCTCTCGCTTCATCTGCATCTTTTGGTCGTAGGCGTTGGCGTACGTTGCCAAGGATTGATAAGAACGGTCAATAAACGGCTCAAGTTCCAACGTACACACCTTATCAAGGAACGTGACAACGCTCTCATCAGTTTTCTCTCTTCCCTTGTATACTTGGTCAACCAAAGGACCCAGATTGAGGTAGATAGAATCAGTATCAGAAGCAATAACATAATCTTCACCGTCAGTTTTTAGAATTCTGTTAAGGTAATCATTCATATCATTTTCAATCCAGCGAATGCTTACTTGCCCCGAGAGAGTAATCGCTTCAGCATTTGCCAGATTGAAGTATCGGAAGTATTGGTTTCCGATGGCACCATAGGCAGAGTTGAGTTGGATCTTTCTTGCCATTTGGATGTTGTTGAATCTTGACACAGATTTTTGTAGTGCCAGGGTTTCCTCAGGTGTGGTGGCATCTTCAAGAGCTTGTTTAGCGGTAAGCATGTGCTTCTTGTAGAGTTTTCGTTCATCATAGATCTTCTGCATCATTTGTGGAAGGAAACCATGAATGTCTTTACGGTATTGAGCACCGTTAGCACACACTGCATAGTCGCCAGATAAATCAATTTCCTTTTTAAGGAGTTTATCTACAGTAGCGTAGGGGTGTTTAGTCTCAACCAGAGTTTCTGGCGAGATGTTGTACTGCATAATGAGGTGAGGGTATAGTGAGTTGAGGTCAAAACTGACAACCCACTTATACAGTCCAGGAATAGGTTCTTTAACATAAGCACCTTCATACTTTTCATCTTTGTTTGTGCGTTTCTTAGAGGGTACTACAAGATTTTTAGGTTTAAGATAATTATAGATCAACGTGTCCCACATACGAACCTGTGAGTACACATCTTCAAAGTTTACCTTAGCATCATATGCCATGGTCAATGCAAGTTCTAGCAACCGCATCTTATCTTCAAGACGGTCAACTAGTTCCACGTCCATGATGTTGTAGTCAATGAACTTCTGCCAATCACGGGTGTAGAAGTCCTTAAAATTATCATATTCTGAGTGGTCCAACTTACGCTGACCCAGTTCTACATTTGCAATGTGATCTAAACGATAAGATTCCTGGTTAGTATAAGTAAATTTCTTATACAAGTCCATGTAATCTAGGATAGATACTCCACAAATATCAAATTGAATATTGCGACGACCCTGAATAAACAGTTCTTCCTCATCAACCTTGTTCCAGGGAGATAAAGATTTCATCCACTTCTCACCTAGGATACGACTCACACGGCGACAGATGTATGGAATATCGTATAGGTTACAGTTCCAACCAGTAACAATGTCTGGAGTATTTTGCACCCACCAATTGATAAAGTGAGTCAACATTTCATGTTCAGTATTGAAGATGTAATGCTCATGCTCACACTCAAACTCACGGATACCCCAGACAGTAAACTTTTTAGAGTTCATATCACGGACAGTAATACAGAGCATACGCTCTGCTGCTGCCTCTGCATCAGGGAATCCATTCTCACACTCAACCTCAATATCAATAGCCAGAATATTCATCTGGTCCATACGATAATCTACTTCTCCAGGAAAGTTTTCGGAGATGAACTGATATAGAAAACGATCATATCCATGAACTTCTACACCCTCAACATCCTCATACTTAGCAGCAAACTGCCTTGCCTCACGAGCGTTTTCAAACTTGAGAGGTTTGACCGAGCGACCAGTAAGTGTCTTATATTTCTCTTCCTTATTACTGGTAATAAAAAGAGTGGGAGAAAACTCAGTACGTGACTGAATTCTCTCTCCACCCTCAATGCCTCGGTAAAGAATATTATTACCGATCAGTTGGACGTTTGTGTAGAAACTCACAGGGACTTGTACTTCTTCAGGATCTCAGGGCTTGGATCCACTATACTAAAGATTGAGTCAGATGTCAAGAAGAGATCACGTTGGTCCGCATACTGGGGATACTCTTCCAAATTGCCATCTATAATTCTGTAGCATTTTTCAATGAAGCATGACGGTTCTTCATCTAATTCTTCAACATTACCAATTAAATAATCATCAAGATTACCGTTCTTAAGTAGAACTACTTTCACCGACATTCTGTTTATCCTTTAGGAGTTGTGTATACTGGTCAGCAACTTGAGTATGTGGGTCATACACTGTTACTACTTCATCAATTCGTAAGAAGAACTCACGATTTCTTGAGAGGGGACACCAAGGATAGAGAATGAGAGTAGGTTGTTTTGCTTCTTCCTCATTTTCTGGGAGGAGTTCAGTCTCATCATCACCCTCAATTTCCTCATCATCAATCAATCCCTCTCCCCACATCGCCATCTCCATCTCTTCACTGTCCTCTAAGATTACACTATAAGGTTCATTGAATTGAAATGCAACAGCAGTTTTACTGGGATCGTCTTTTGCACTTACCTCTTTGATATCTGCAATGACATCCTCACCGTTTCTTAGTCTTGCGATTTTTACGGACATAATTTTTATGACTAATAGTACTAATTGTTTCGTTTACGATGTTCTTTAGGACTTTGGATGTGTGGGTATCTTCTTGATATGCCACATTTCTAGCATACTCCAAGATATCTTCCATCATATACGAGGGAAGTTCTACTGTCAAGATTTCTCTTTCACCAGAATATCCTGGAGGAGAACAGTTATAGTAAAAATTCATTACTTCTCCAATAAAAAGAGACCCCCTAAGGGAGTCTCTTCAGTTCCTAGTATATAGGAGGTTTTATCAGAAGGAGTACTTCAAACCCAACTTCGTTCCGTAACCACGGTCAACGTTGCTGTCGCCGCTACCAGCGAAGGAGACTTCGCCGTATGCGCCAAGAGCATCGGTCAAACCGATACCAACGCCTGCCTTACCAGAAGGAACAGTGTCGCTCTCGCCGCCGTCAGGGGAGACTACAGTAGCGCCGCCTTGGACGTAGTACGAAGCGTTCTCACCAATAGCGCCTTCATAACCAACGTGAAGGTCGGTAGCGGTTCCATTGTAGCTGGATCCCGTGAAACCAGAGTTGGCTTCCACGTTAACGTAGGGGCCAGCGAAAGCGGCACCAGCAGAGACAGAAAGGGCAGCGGTTGCTGCGAATACAGATTTGATCATTTTTGTTTAAAATTTATTTGCTTGTGGAGTTTAACCCACAGATGATAGAAGACCCGACTAGTCTTCGTTTTTGTAACAACTCGCAATGAATTGCTAGCAAGTATTTAGTATAACAGGAGTTGGATTATCTGTCAAGATGACCGAACTCCAATGACGATATCATATAGGTATGATAAGGTATACTTATTCAGTAGTCCATGTTTCCACCATAACTGATACAGATCTTTTTGTTTTCTGCTGATGATCTACACCACTGTCTAACATAGGCATCTGCATCTTTGGTCATTGAGAAATGAGCATGGTTATGTAATGCTCCTATTGTAATCAGAATTCCAATAGTAATCAGATTATAGTGTGCCGCTGGATGGCACACTATCACTTTCAGGTAGTTGAGAACTTTGGATTTCATAAACCTTTAGTTTCTGGTGATCGGGAATGACCTTCTGTAATTCTATCACAAGTAGTCCGTCTTGGAAAGATACCTTCCCAATTTCTACATCATCTGAAAGGTTGAATCCTCTAGCAAATGTTCTAGTGCTGACTCCACGGTGAACATACTCGTGATCAGGATCAGTATGTTGATGTGGTGCTTTGGATTTGATCAGCAATACATTTGATTCAGTGGATACTTCTACCGCATCTGGTGACCATCCAGCAAGTGCCATTTCAATGCGCCACTTGATGTTTGATTCTTTCACCAGATTGTATGGAGGATATGCATCGTTTACACTACCAATTCCATATGAATGTAGTCTATAAACAATATCATCTAGTCCAATACTATATCTTTCAACAGCATCTACCACGGCATTCATATCTTTTGCCGTGAACTTTCTCAGTCCAGTCATGTATCTACTCCTTATAAAGCGAGTGTGAATTGTGTGGTCCCCGAAGGCAACCAAATTTATTTATGACAGAATAAATGTACACTGTGTACGGTTATCCAAACACTAAATAATAACGACATTACAGATAAAAAATGATGAAGAACCTCATCCCTGTAATTATGATTTTGGTGAGTGCATCTGCTGCTCAGGCAGGTGGATTAGTGAGTTCGCAATCTTCCAGTGTGCAACTTACTGTAGATGCTGCTAGATCAACTGCTGTGAGAGTGGGCAACTCATATAGTATTTCAGGCACCAATGTTGGCACCTCAGATGGAACAACCGCTGGTGTGATTTCAACTGGCACAATCACCAGTGGAATCTATTCTCCTGGTGCGATTTCAGCAAGTCAACTTTCAGCAACAAGCGGAGAGTCATTCTCTTATAGCACCTCCTTTACTCAAGGTGATGCTATCCCAACTGCTGCTCCTACTGTAGGAGATGTTCCTAACTTCAGTAATGTAACTTCTTACACTGCTGGTGTTGCTGGAACTCTAGCTGGTACTATAGGAACTACAGGTGCTCTAACTATAACGGCTGGAGGAGCTGGTACGACAGCAACAGGACAATTCGTAAGTGAGATCACTGTCATTGACTGAGGAAGATAACAATGAAAACTATGATTCGTTGGTCTGTCCTAAGTGCGGTGGGTGTAAGTGTCACACTTGCTCCTGCCCTGGCGGTCCCTGTGGTCCCGAACTTCACACAGGGGTCAATGACGAGCAGGACGGAGACAACTCAGACAATAACTGAGACAATAAATAGCATGGATTATAATACTGGATATCAATATTCTGCTACTGGTAATGGCGTTACCTCTAATGGGAACCTGTCACCTGGCACGGGTTCCACAAATGTAACTATTAATGGAGTGACTTCATCATGGACTGGGGCAACAAACAAACCTACATTCACACAGACGACACCAGGAGCAGCATTTCAATTCACAGAAACTTATCAAGGACCTGGTTTAAGCAATCAGACAATTATAAACAGAACCACAGAGGTTACAAGCGTAACCGATACTACAAGTATCTTCTCCCAATAACATTATTATTTGCGAATCCTTCTTATGCTGAAACTGTTGGTGGTGTCTCTGCTACTGCTTCTCCTGTGGCTAATAGTTCAGGCTCCGTTACAAACCAGGCTATACAAGTCCTTCAAGGACCATACATTACAAACACATATGGAGGGGGGATTCAGTGTCAGGGTCCCACTCGCAATTTCACACCGTATGTAACAGGATCTGCTTCTGCATCCAAACCATACGAACCTTACTATAATGATCCAGTATATGATATCAGTGATCTAGATGAAGATGGTTTGATTGATAATCCAGGTGACATCCTCTTCCATAAAAAAACTAGAACTGGACAGAAAGATAACTATAGTCTAGGTGTAGGTTTCTCTATGACATGGAGCACACCTACCGATAAAAAATTACAAGATCTCTGTAAGGAAGCAGCTGCTTCTAACATTGAGATGATGCAGCAAATAACTGCCAACAAAAGATTAGACTTTGAGATTGCAAGACTTAAGAATTGCGGAACACTAATGAAGGATGGGATTAGTTTCCACCCTAACAGCCCTTACTATAAAATATGTGCTGATGTCGTAGTGCAGAACGTGACTACAATCAAACAGCATAGGCATTCAATCCCTAGTCCTACTTCTTCGTCTTCGCCTTCACAGACCGAAGTTTTGCAATCGCTTGATTCCGATCCCTCTGTTCTGCTCGGCGGTCCTCTACAGACAAGACCTTTAGTTTCTTCCCCCGAATAGCAGCAACCTTCTTTAAAACTTTCTTCACTGTAGGTTTGATTACCTTCAGAAGAATGTCAGCGAATGGTTTAGCAAGCAATGCTGATGTAGTAGCAACTACAGCAATACCCCCAGTGGTAATCACAACACCAGTTGGGGGTAATCCATTTAATACTTGTGTAATGATAGGTACATCACCTACCTCTCGGATACATTGGTCTCCAACCAACTTGTATCCTAATACTTCTTTGCGTCCACTATCAAACAGGAACCCCACGGGTTCTTTAGATAACTGTTGTTGAGTAGGACACTGAATGCTTGCTGGTGGAGTAGGTGGCGGTGGTGTAGGTGTGTCTGTTTTTGTATCTGTATCTGATTCTTTCTTAGGTTTAACTGGATTCACCTGTGGCGGTCCAGTCAAAACCATTTGATTTGGTTCGTAATTAATCGGATTGAAACTAGGAGTGCCAGCATCACAGTATATGACTGGATCATCATCTACCAATAGATTTTGGTTTTTATTATTGGCAGAGTTTGCTTCAACGCATCCTGGTATATTGACAATAGGGAGTCCTATATTAACAGTGACAGGTGGGGAACTAAACCGTGAGGTTACAGGTTCTGGATATGTACTAACCTCAGGTATTTTTAGTTTACCTACTGTAATTTTACTCGTCCCTATCCTCGGAATATCCATCAGCAATCATTGAATACACTACCAACTTGAGAACCAAGCGATGACCCTGCCTTCTGTCCTAGTAGAAGTGCCCATCCACCTGCCAACCAACCCACGTAGGGGATGCTAGCAAGGGCAGGAACAGCAACACCAGCAGCGATAGCACTACCTGCCATTGCACCTTGAGACCGTGCTCCAGCGTCCGCCACGATACACTCTATGTCTTTCGCAGACTTTCCCTCAGAGTCCACTGCAGCGCCTCCTAGGTTGCGTGTGCCGTCCATAGTGAACTGATCACGACGCCACTCATGACGGCTTTCGGTGCCACCACCAAACAATCCTTTCTTATTACTATCAGAAGATGATGACCTCTGTGATTCTAAGATAGCAGGATCGTTTGCACGATACTCAATTTCATATCCATCCTTACCTGCTTTGATAGTATAGGAAGAATAATCTCCTCTAGGAATATTGATAGTAGGGACTTCTCTCAATTTAGGAGTATTGTCCCTGACCACATATCCTAAAAGTCCAATATGAGAAATACCAACCAATGCTCCTAGTGCAAGTGCAATACCCTTAACGGGCGACTTGCTCGGTACTTGCTCGGTAACTTGCTCGGTCTCTTTTTTCTTAGGATTAAATATATCCATGATTAGAATGGCAATGCGCCACCAGTTGCACCAGGCAGTTCTGGTACTTCAGGCATTGCAGCGTCTAGCATCCCTGGAAGGGCACTAGTAACTGCTTCTGTTGCTGCCTTTGTTGCTGCTGCTGTAGCACTCTCCATGAGTGCATCCTTTTGTGTATACAGATAAGCACCACCCCCTACGATAGATAAAGAAACTAGACCAGATAATAACGCGACACCGTTAATCAATTTTTGCATCTTTCTTCTCCAATGTAGGTGCTTGTTTTGGTTCATCCTTCTTCTTAGAAGGCATGACCCCGAAGGTAGCTAAAGTTCCAGTAAAAACACTGGCGATAAAAGTTGGATCGATATTTTTTTGAGGAACGCCAGGAACAGTTACATAATTAAGAGTCAGAATTGCTGCTGACCATCCAAGAATAATAACTCGGACGAGAGTTGATACACCCTCATCCGCCCACTCAAATTTGTCTTCCTTTTTGGCTTCCTCTTTCTTTGGATTTGAGTCCATAGGTAAAGAGTAAGGCCCTTCTATTTAGGATTCTGTAGGTGGTCTTTTCTTACCAATATTATACTTAGACTCAAGTGCCCATTCACCCTTTTCTTTATATGCAATAACTTTGATCTGACTAAGTGGTGCTGCATCTGTCACAACATCTTCTTTTACAATCTCTACTAGACCCCAATCAGATAGTAGTTTAATAATACGATTGCGTCTTTGCACATCGTTCTCAGATAAATTTGCTTTCTTACCATCAAGTGCAAATAATTCTTTGAAGTGTACAATATAATATTGACCTTTCTTATGTAAGATATGACAGGACTGAAATAATTTTCTCTCTTTTCTAGAAGCAACGCCAATACGAGTAAGAGTTTCACGAACTTTCAGGAAGTCATCAGGTTCCTTCAAATTCACTTCTACCATATCTGCTTTTGTCCATTGAACTTCTTTGGGTTCATTCATCGTTTCTTACCACCTTTATTCAATTTGTCTTTAATAACCATAAGTTGGTTTTCGGTAAGAATCCTGAGTGCTTGAATTGCTTTCTCGGTTGAATAACCATAGAACTCTTTAACAAGTTCAATATCCTTCACCTTTTCTTTTTTACCCCAAGGAGAAAATCTCTTACGGGACCTGACGGTATTTATAAAGAAATCATACTGTAATTTTTTATCCAAGTTTGAATATTGATTCATCTCATTAGAAAGCATCACAGTATCCATGTGATGCGACATACATTTATTAATAATATATGGAGGATAATTTTTTTCCCATGCAGGATCCTCACCTTGCAACAAGTTCTTTTTGGTAAGATTGATAGTGTTTAGATAATCCTTAAGAGGATACCTTTCATCATACGACATAATTTAAAAGAAGTAGTTCTTTACGTTGTTGCTGGTCTTTCATATACTCACCAACTGATCGCATAGTGTAAGTATGATCATACTCATATGGTTTCCAATCGATGAATCTAGACTTGATTAGATTGGAAGAATTATATGATA
>Ga0233438_10002639_pt1 | contig 17575 bp, 16 predicted proteins | sample SI_123_September_FD_182720 | JGI IMG/M metagenome (GOLD analysis project Ga0233438, IMG submission 182720) | Seawater microbial communities from Saanich Inlet, British Columbia, Canada - SI_123_September2016_10_MG | ecosystem: Environmental > Aquatic > Marine > Inlet | place: Canada: British...
AACTCCACTTAGAGAAAATTTTCTCAAAAGAAATAGAATTGTTGCTGGTATTTCTGATGCCACTATAGTAGTAGAATCTGCTTCTAAAGGAGGTTCTTTAGTTACGGCAGATATTGCAAACTCTTAGGCTATAAAATTTCATATTTTGCATTATATTTGTTAATATGATGAATAAAAATGCAGTTATATACATACGGGTTTCTAATAAAGAACAAGACGAGGCTCGTCAAATCAAAGATGCTGAATACTACGTTAAAGATAACGGGATTAATTTGAAAAAAATATTTATTGAGAAAATTAGTGGCTATAAAATTGACTATAACAAAAGGAGTGAATTTTCAGAACTAATTGATTATGTAGACGGCAATGATATTTCTCATATTATTGTTTCGGAGTTATCAAGAATAGGAAGAAGATTAATTGAGACATTACTATTTATTAGGGACTGCACTGAAAAAGGAATTTGTCTGCACATACTTAAAGAAAGAATAATTACTTTAAATGGTGATGGTACTAAAAATACTCTTCATACAAATATGATTTCAATGTTAGCTACTGTTGCAGAAATTGAGAGTGAGCAGATTTCGTACAGAGTGCAATCATCTCTACAGACAAGGTATGCAGATGGAAGAGGTTTTAATGCTAGAGTAATTGGATATAAAAGAGATGAAAATGGCAGGGCAATTATAGACCCCAGTGAAGCTCCTATAATAAAGGAGATTTTTAAACTGCATCAAGAGAATATGTCCTTATTTAAAATGGTTAACTATTTAAATAGCAAATATTCTAATATTAAAAAGTTTTCTGAAGGTGGTTTAAGGTCTATACTTAGAAATAAAATATATACAGGAGAAAGAACTCATAATAACGGAAAACATATTATTAAAATAGAACCAATTATATCTTTAGATACTTTTAATAAATCTAATGATTTATTAAAAAACAGAAAGAGAAGTACACTAGATACCATTCACATAAATCCTTTTGCTTCAATAATTTTCTGTGAACAATGTGGAAATAAATTACACCAGTTTGTTGCACCTAAAAGCAGAAATAATAAATATAAATGTCCTGCTAAGAGTTGTAAATCAAAGGCAGTAAATAGGCCTCATCTAATTGAAGTTATCAAAAAATCGTTATTGAATCAATCAAGTAGCTCCTGGTTTAAGAGAGATAAAGAAAAAGCAAAGGATAACTTAGATTTACATATCGTTAATAGAGGAGAAATATCAAAGGAATTAAAAAGTTTAAAAAGAAAAGAAAATCTAATTTTGGATAATTTACTTGATGAAACTATATCTAAGGACATATATAAAGAAAGGTATAGTAAAATTGAAAAAAAGCAATCTAGACTTTTAAAACAATTAGACTCTATAGAAATAGAAATAGCAAATACTAAAAATTTTATTGACAGCAAGGTTGAAACAACAAATTTAGATAACCTAACGGAATTTAAAAAAGTAGTACAAAAGCATATTCAGTATGTTAAAGTGAATAACAGGTTTGTTGTTTTTAAAATGAAAGGTGGTTTTAAACATATTGAATTAGTTTACAGAGGTTCTGAATTATTTAGGTTTAATAAAGGAACTTTAAACCTTAAGCCAAGTTTAAAGGATGATATTGGTGCTGTGAGGGAATTATTAAATACAAACAATGATATATCTCAAAAGGAACTTAACGAAATGCTTAAAGAGCTTGAATTAGATTATCTTTTTAATAAACCTTAGCAACCTCATCAAAAAAACCTCTATTAAATTATATTAATGTGTATAACTTTAATTAAAATCTTCTGGATTAATAATAATTTCTTTTATCAAAGTATTTTTGTAAAAGTATCTAAAAACAAGAATTATTCTCTTTTCTTGAGAAATTTTATAACCAGCCTTTTTGGGAACTGACTTTAGCTGTTGTATAAGTTGGGTTTTTGAGATATTATTTTCAACAATTGATATTCCTTTTTTAGAAACTTCATAAATTTTTACAGATCTTAAATTATCTTCATTAATAGCTTTGGTCCATACAATTCCATTATTAAAGTCTTGCGGCAGAAAGGAATTAACTTCTCTATTCATTTTATTTATAGTTTCCCCTCTTGTAAGTTCAGAATATCCACAAGAAAATAATAAAATAGTTAATGATAGTAATAATAGTTTCCTCATAGAATCAATTTTAGTTGAATTATTTAGATAGATTTAAGTAATGTGATAGCCTCCATATTTTCAGCATTTAATTGAATTGCCTTAATCAAATCTTCTTTAGCCAAATTAACTTGATTTAATTTAAACAAAATTTTTGCTCTAGTAACAAAATGGTCACTTTTAGACTTATCCAAATCTATTGATATATCAGCAAATTTTTTGGCGTCTTTGTAATTTTTTAAATGATAATAAATTAATGCAATTGTATCATTATTGTTGCTCAAAGACATGATATCAATTGATTTTTTCGCATCAATCAAAGCACCATCATAGTCACCTTGCTCCATCTTTACCCATGCAATATCATTAATATCATCTGCTTCTTTACGTTCAAGTTTTCTTTTTTCGTCGTAAAAAATAATAGCCAAGAAAACATTTGACTTAAGCTTCTCAGGGAGCAACTTAAATTCATAAGAAATTTTATCATCATCAATATTTAAGATTGATTCTATCAACAAGCCATCTTTATCATTAAATTCCGGAATCTCACTTTTCATTTCAGAATAGATTTGAGTTATATAAAAGTAAAATGTATTTTCATCAAGTTTTTCGTTTTCACAAATAGAACTTATTAATTCCTCAGCTTTATCAATTGGAAGTTGAAAAAATAAAATAAATGCTATAGCCAAACTCAATTCACTATATGTTACAGTATTATCTGCAAAGATTAATGAAATAAGGAGAGTAATGATTGATGTCTTTTCCTCGTCAGAAAAAATATCACCAACTTTATCTATAAATGAAAGTGAATCAGGCCTTTTAATTTCATCCTGGAAATCATAGATGTCTCTTAACTTTGAAATTGATTTGGAAATTAGTTCAGTCTCAGAATTATCTAATTTATTATCGGCCATAGAAATTCTAATTAAAATTTCAAAAATATAAGATAACTTTTCATGTTCTATAGAAATCTTATCATTGTTATTTTCTAAAACATTATTAATTTCATCCATCAGCCCACTTTCGTTCATGGCCAGTAACAAATTTCTTTGTAAACTAATGTTATCATTATCAGGATCTATTTCATATGCAATATTATAATCTTCAAGTGCTCCCTTAAAATCAGACAAAGATTGTTTACATTTAGCCCTATTAGCATAATTTAGAAAAGACTTATCTCCAAGTAAAATTGCCTTATCAAAGTCGCTTAAAGCATCTTTATTTCTGTTAATATTCATTAAAGAACAACCTCTACTTCCATAACTTGAAGCATGCTCTGAATCAATTTTCAAAGCCTCATTAAAGTCTATAATTGCATCCTCTTCTTGCTCCAAATAAGACTTGGCCAAACCTCTATTAAAATATAAACTAGCATAAACGATATCAGGGTTTTGTTCATACCCTTGACTTTTAATAATATTATCCAAAATTTTTATCGCTCCATCATAATCTTGTTCAAAATTAATTTTGATTACAGTTAAGTTATAATATGCTGGTAACATATAATTCTCTTGCTTAATAACATCTTCAAACTCTTTAGCTGCAACATCATAATTGCCAGATTGAAGCTTATCTAGGGCTGCATTGTAACTCTCTATTGAGGATTGACTGTAGGTAGAAAAAGTACTATCATCATCATTGTCGTTTTGATCAACTTTAATATCTGTAGGTCTATCTATTAAATTTAAAGGTAAATCTCCTACTAATTTTTTTCTCAATTCAACTGCCAATTCGTTTGACTCATTCTTCATAGAAATAAATAAGTCTTCCAAATCCTTAAAACTATCTAAATAGGATTGTACCTCGTCCATTCTACTTTTCATCATTGAAAAAAGAATAAACTCTCCATCTTGAATACCTAAATACTTATTTAATCTTAGTAATTCAAAAGTCTTTTCTGTGTATTTAAATTGTTCTGAAATAATTTTTAAGTCATCATTATCTATTCTGAAACTTTGTTTTGGTTTTTGAACGAATTGTAAGCTTAAATTTAGCTTATCAAAAAGTGTAAATTCTGTATTCAATTTTTGAAAAATATGTTTAAAAACGTCAGATTGTAGAGGGTCAATCTTGTCAACTAAAACATAATTACGGGAAAAATTCCAAAATGATTTAAAATCTTTAGTATGGGTAAAAACTTTAATTTCATCTTCGCTATAATAATCCTTGTATATAGGGATTGTTAAATTATTATCCTCTAGAGTATTGAAATAAGTGGAGGCTATCATCAAAGATTCTGATAAATCGAAATTAAATTCAATATCAGGTAAATCATTTTGAATTGGAGACGAAAAAGGGAAAGTAAAAATCAATGCTTTATCTGCATTTACAGAGTTTATTTTAGCCCATGTAAATGAATCTCTAATTGAAATATCAATTCTATACAGGTTAACTCCTTTAGACAATTGAATTGAACAACCTTTTACACTTAAACACTGTATTTCACTTTTATATTGACTTATCCAACTAGATATTTGTTCTGATTTTAATTTAAAAAAAAGATTATTATTTAAGTGCGGTTTAATGATACTTTTGAATTTTTCAATCGCCTCTTCAGCTTGTTCAAAGAAAATGAAAATATGTCCCTTTTCATTAGTCTCCTCCTTTGCATAAAAAGTACTGTTCTTAAAAGTGTCTTGCTTCTTTAATTCTAATCTTTCTTTATCACTAATGTATTTTTTAAAAAAAGTAACAATACCCCGTTCTTCACCACCCCAAGAAGTTTCTATATTTGCATTGAAAGCACTAATGTCATCATTCCCAGAAACAGTATCAGTCTTCGAAGTTAAACTTTCTACTATCTTATCTGTTACTTTCAAATCTTCATTTTTTTTGTCTAAATCCTCAGGACTCAAACTTGATTCGAAATTTTCATGAGAAACAACTGTTGACTTTTGATTTTTTATTAATTTTTTGTAAATGAAAGTTGTGGCAAGAACTAAGTAAATAATTCCAACTAAAGAGTTGTCTATTATGCTGATTATATCCCATAAAATTGGCTTATCACCGATAGCCAATCCAAATCCATAACCCAATGCATATGTAACTATTAAATGAGAAATTTTAGCTATGATAAAAGCTAAAAAACCTGTCCAAAATCCTTTTTTCATAATATTAGATTAAATTTATTTTTCTTTACTACTCAATCTATTGTTATCTTATGATCCATTGAGCTATCAATAGTTGAGTTATTTGTTTTTATATTTTTCAATTCCTCTTTATGTTTGGTGAATTCTTCTAAATTTTGAAGTTCTTCGTCTGTTATTGAGAAATGAATTTTATCCTCCTCTTTGTTATTTATTGGCCATGTTCCCCATTTCATAGTCTTGTAAACAATCCATGGCTTGTTTGAGTTAAATGGTTGTGAAACAAAAATATCTGTAATCTCTTTTTTCCCTTCTTTTGTATTCAGGAGATGTTTAAATTTATACTCTAAAAAAGAATTTTTCTCATCTTCCTCTAAAAGCTTTTCCCTGTTTTTAAAACGAATCCAGTTGATGATATATCTAATAAGGCCTATAAATCCAAAAAATAGTCCAATTATTAAGCCTTTTGCTAATGCCTCTCCCATATTACTTATTTATTATAATCTTATTTTCATTAGGAACTATTGAATAATTACCAAGTCTCTCTAATGTTGACATTCCCAACAAAAAAGGGGCATTTTTAGATGATACGGAAGAAAATTCAACGTTATAAATCGTTTCACTTCCAATTTTTATCTTTGGAATTCTCCAAATTCCTCCTTTGATTATATTACCATCTGCAATCCTAAACTGTTCATGTTTTATAAAATGAATCTCAGGAGTTATATACCCTTTTTTAATGAGTTGGTCTATAAAGTCTGAAGGGACAGTAGACATAGAAGCCCCTGTATCTAGTAAAAATTTTTGCTTTATTCCATCTATGGTTAACAGAGCATAGTTCTGACCGCCCGAATTAGTTAGTTTTATTGTTTTTGAAGTGAGTTTAGTTTCAACTTTATCTTTAAATTCATAAAACTGTTTTTTCTTGACATCAAAATCAATATTAGATATTATAAATACTAAAAAGAAAACTAAGCAAATTGCTAAAAAAAGAAAACTAATAGACTTGAGAAGTTTTAACAAGCCCTCTTTTCGCCTTTTCTTCTCAATATCAGGAAAAATAATTTCAAGATCTTCCTTAGGCTTCCTATAAAAATTGATTAATACTTCATCTTCTTTTTTGAGTGTAAACATAGCTCTACCCTGAATAACACCAAAGGTTATAGAGCCATCTTTCATTTGTTTAGATAATGATACATCGCCTATTTTTAAGTTTGTAATGTCTTCAACAAACCTGTAATCCTTTAAGTCTTTATTATTAGCAAGGTTAATGGTAACATCTTCAACTTTAGCATATTCTAAGTTATTGTAATTATGATTAAAAAAATCTAACTCTGAACAAACCTCAGTTTCCGAAATAGTTGTTTCTATAAGCGAAATTTTAGAATCATTATTAGCATTACTAATTATTTTTGCTTCATATTTCCCCTTTAAATCTCCACGGAAGTGTATGTTTTTTAATAATTTTATTCTAGAGTTATTCATACTAATTGAACATTTCGATCCACTTTAATAAAGAACCTTTTTTAAGTACTCGATATGATGGTTTAATTTGAATATTATTAAATGGAGGGTCTTCGTAATTTTCAACGAACTCCATTTTTTTTCCAGTAGATTCTAGCATTAACTTAGAATATAACTCCTTGAAATAAATATATTCTTCAGTGATAATTTGTTTGCTAATACTAGCACACTCAGTATCATATTTTGTAAATAGTGGAGTTAATAAAAACAAATAAAAAGGAGATAAAAAGATTGAAATAATAATTAGAATCAAGAACAAGCTTTCAGGTACATGTTTATTCAACAGTTTAATTTTTGTAATAAAAAAATTTGATTCTAAAATCTTCTTTTCAATTATTGTATTTTTTAGATTTACCTTTTCTTGTAAAGCAACTAACTTAGTCTCCCTCTCTTTTATGTAATTATCTCTCTTCGCTTCTGAAAACCTATCAAACAATTTATCATCAGAAACTTTTCTGTTAAATTCTTCAATAACCTCCATCCTTTCCTTTAGAAGTCCTAGTTCTACTGTCTTATTAAAATCTTTTTTGAGATCCTGTTTGTATTTTAGCATATGAAAATCAAGCTGGTCTTTGTAAACATAAACTCCTAAAGAATTGGAAATAAATAACGACAAAGCGATAAGAATAACCCCCCTTTTTAAAACAAACCTAGTTACATCCCAAAACTTATCATATTTATTAAGCTCTCCCTCTGAAATGGAAAAAATTAGTCTATAAATATTTAAAATAAAAAGACTGAAAAATAATCCAAGTAAAACCCCTAAAAATAAACTTTCAGTTGTTTTGTATATAGCGAAATAAAAGCTGAATGCAGCTAAGCATAAAGTAAATACAATGTTTATAGAAAAAACAAGTAATATGTTATTCCCAGACTTTATCTTTGAATAATCAATTCCTACTAAATAACACAGCCAGCTAATCATTTTTATGAGTCAATATATTTAGAGGGGTCTTTTTTAATATTTATTGTTTCTTTAGATCTCCACTCGTCTAAAACAATCTCATTTAAATCAGCTTGAGTTTGCAACAGCTTAACTTTTTCTCGAATTAAATTTTCAGATTCATGGTTGATGACTAAATCCCTTTGAACTCCTTCTTTGTCTTTATAAAAATCATGTTTAATTTCAATACCCCGCTCAGCCTTAATTAATGCCTTAATATTGTCATTCATAAAGTCATAGGGGCTTTTAATAAGCATCATCTTAAAGAAAATTGGTGTTAACTCAATAGCCATAAATAAAAGGGTTATAAAAAGTGTTACCCAAAAACCTGCGATTTCGTGAGCTATTTTAATTCTTTCTAAAAGACCATTTAAACTGTTAGAAGAAGCCTCAGCTTTTTCAAAACGTTTTTGTTTATCATTTTGAAAAGTTGTGATTTGAGTTTCTAGGTTTTTTATTTTGTCGCCATTTTTTTGTTTCAAGTCTTCCCAATCTTCCTTTAAATTTTCAGCTCTAACTTTTTTTGCTGCAGTTTGAGGACCATCACCAATATCACCTGTACCACAAGTTCCATCCATTTCACACAGATATAATTTTTCAGCAACTACATATTCTTCTTTTGCTATTTGTATTTCTGATTTCAGACCCCTAATATCAGCATCAACTCTATCGATTTCGGGTTGAATTTGATTTTCAGCAATTTTTTTTGTTTCAAGATAAAGTTCTTGCTGTTTTTGATAGAGTTTGACGTTAATTTCTGTTTCAAACATTCTTAACTCTACGGGCTTTGAAATAGTAATAGCAATTATAATTCCCATAATTATTCTAGGGATTGCACCTGTAAACTCACCCATTGTAATGGCTTCAGTACCATCCCCCTTTCCTGTACTGGCTACAATAAACCTATCTATATTAAATATAATCAAGCCCCAAATAATTCCAAAGATGATAGACATCAATACAGTAGGAATATCCGTAGTCGAATTTAAAGCGCCATCTACAGAAGACGAAATAGCAGAGACTTTGGGTGAAAAAATAACATAAAAGGCATAGCCCCCAGCCATAGCAGCCATAAAACCTGTTGAACAAACAATACCGCCTAGTGTAGCGTATTTAACATGATCTGAATAAGTAGCTTTGTTTAGAATATACTGATCAGCACCAGCAGCCTTCCAAAGCATCCTTGATATCCAATTTGATTTTGGAGATGAATAATACTCTTTTTTCATAATTTTATTTTTATGGTCTTAATTCTTTTATTTTTATATTAATTCTTTTGGGGAAACTATTTCTTATAATGGGAGAAATCGTACTGTTTTTTAATTTACTAATTGTCATTTTTCCTGAGTTAGTTTTTCTAAATTTTTTCTTAAAACTATTTAATTTTAAAGGATTAGTCCAAATTGTTTTTTTAGAAAATGAAAACAGTCCTAAAGCTATCAAATTATATTTTTGAGGTTTTTGTGAAAATATTTTAATTTCAGTTGTTTTTGTGAAAAACCGTATTGATTTATTAGTTACTAAAAATGTACATATATTATTACTTACCTCCCATTTCAAATGAGCAATCCCTCCACAAATTTGATATTTTGATAAATTTTTAAATGTATGTATTTTAACTTTTTCCATTATTTATTAAAAAACTGGTCCTCAGAAATCTCATCTATTGTTAACTCACCATCAATGACACAATTTTCAAACCCCCGCATCCTGAAGTTATTGTAATCATATACTGCATTAATAACTTTTGTTTTTTGATCAATTAAAAATCCACCTTTACTAATTCCATCAGAAAGGGTTTTATTAAAACTCCAGTTGGTTCCTTGTAAATATTGTACAACGTAGCGTCCATTTGGAATTTGTTCTATAATTAGTTTCTCCCCTGATCTAACATATTCAGTTCTGACTGGACGCCTTGTTCTGATATTCTTAATAGTAATAACCATATCATAATCACACTTATTATCCACTTCAAAATTTCTATCCCCAGTTGTAATTCCAGGACCAAAAATTTTATCATAAGGCTTAAAACCTGTTTTAGGTCTACATATTTGGTCTATAATTTCACAAGCATCAAGGGTGTTATACTCACATGCTTGATAAAAGTCTGTACAGGAATTGTCATTATTTGTAAACTGATAGACTTTACCCCTATAATAATAGGACTTCCCATTCTCATAGGATGATTTTAGAGCTATTGAGTTCGAAAAATCGTTGATCGCATATTCGTTCATTCTGCTATATTTTGAAGTAGCCAATCTCATATTAGCTACCCCCCTTAGATAATATGCATACCAATTTTCTGGATCTATAAGGATTGCTTCATCTAAGTCATACTTAGCTCTTTGATAGTCTCCCTTTTGTAGATACATTTCTCCTCGAGAAATATATGGATCAATATATGATTTATCAATATCTATTGCATTTTCGAAGTCTTTTTCTGCTTTATCATATTTGCCAGACTCGGCCCGGTCTACTCCTCGATTATGGTAGTATTTAGCATCTCTGGATGAACAATTTCTCAATAATAAGAAAAGTAGAATTACACCAATAATGATAAGCAACCACTTTAAAAAAGCGAAAGACTTTGTAGGCTTATTATTCAAATCTTTATCAATGACAACAGAAGACTTGATAAAAGCAGCCTTTTTTTCCTCCTGTTCTTTTTTAGCTGAAGAGACCTCTTTAATAATTTTAACATTGCTAGTTCGAGGTGTTGCTTGTTTTGTGGAGATTTCTTTGGTAAAATTGACAACTGGTAATTCCTCAAAATCATTGACAGGAACATCATTTGGCCACACACCTAAATGACTCCCAGGTGGAAAAAGATTAAGTCTATACATTGCATTACCCTTGGAAAGCAAAAGCTGAAAATTATTGGGAACTGAAAAGGAAATCGACTCCTCGGGATTCCTATCCATCCATGTTTTAATACTTTCTGAATTAATTTTCAAAAAAGGATCCTCCTGATTGTACTGTAGAACCACATCTTTAAAAGTTGTAATTATATTTACAAAATTATCATCAAAAGCCACAACATTAGTTGCTTTTTCAGACGATGCAACCATACGTCCATCAGGGACAGCTCCATCTGCTGGATTGTATATCTGTTTATTCAATCCCTTTACTACAGAATTAATTTGATTACTTAATGGGTGAATTCCAGAGGCTAAATTTTGATCATCAGTTGATGATGCAGTTATTTGTTTTCTGTTAATTCTTATGCATTTTTGTTTAGGTAAATAACCAATGACAAAAAGATGTCCTTCTTTAAGATGTTGCCAATCAGTGTGTTTTTTCTCTGAAAACCCTTTCAATCCGCCATTATCATCAATAATTTTATCAATTAAAGGTTTTGCAAATTCATCAGCCTGAATAGGGATAAGTATATGTTCATTATCGCTACGGAAAAGTAAAGGGCATAAAATAAATCTTGAAAAATTTCTTTCATTTTCATTGATGGAATTGGAGTCATAAATTGGCTCTATACCCAAAATCCAATTAGGAGATTTTGTAACATTAGCAAGCTGTGTTTCATTAAAACTAACACTCTCTTTAGTTATTGAACTAACACTTGTTATTACAATTAGACATAAATCATTGACAATAACTTTTTCAATTTTGTATCCCTCTCCATCCCAGTAAGTTATATTTCCAGACGGATCTTTATAGGCACTTTTAATATTTATACCATTTCTAATTAAAATTTTATCTATCTCTACACTTATGGTTTTAGCTTTAAAATGTTTATAGATTAAAGGCATAGATCCAACGGCAAAAGACCAATCTTGAAATTCATCCGAATTAGTAAATCCAGATTTATCAAAATCTGAATTGTATTTAACTTTATTAAAATCTAGTCCATTAAGATTTGGGAAAATTGATTTTAAAACTACAGAAACTCCGTGTGTGTTAATGGCCTCAGAAATATTCATCATATGTAAATAATTAGAAAATCAAAAAATATCTTAGCACTAATTCTCTTAATAAAGCTTCCATCTTTTTTATTCAAAATTTAATATATATATAATAATTAATTTCCACTTCCCCACCTGGGCCCTGAATGCCCCATAAAGCCAGAGGTTACTTTATATCCATTAATACGAGCAATATTTGTAGCACCATTCTCTAACATTTTACTACCACAGTTTAAATAATCAACACACATGCTAGTCGAAAAATTCTGTCGTAATGCTTTCAGTAATATTGTTTCTGAACCTGGCTGACCCAAACGAATATAAAACGGATAGTTTCTAGCAATGGTTCTAACTCCATTTTTGTCAATAGCTGAGGTTAAATTCGTTATTGCATCAGGATGATACTTTAACATTTCAACTAAAACGTCACCAGCAGCAAATCGAATGGATTGGTTACTATTACGCATTTTTTGCTTCATTATATTAACTACTGGCTCACCTATTCTTGCTAATAATTGAATAGCATCTTTATCATCAACCATTTTCTCACTTAAATATTCAATCGTTTGGTCTGGGTATAAAGAAATTGCATAAAATAATTCTTTTGAAGATTTATTTTTGTTCCATTTTTTTATAATCTCCTCTATTCCATATTTTCCGTGATTATTTATCGATTTTGCTAAAGATTGTTGAAAAATAGTAGAACTACTTTTTATCATTAACCCATTTACAATAAAGGAAATTTTTTCTTTATTAGAAATTGAATGTTGGGGGTCTGGATCTGTTATAGACGAGATACATTTATCAAGATGTGTACTCGTTATTTCTGAATAACGTTTTAACATTTCTTCTAATGCATTAATAACTAAATATTTTTTTGATTTAGTAGTAGAATGAAAATCTAGCAACAATTTAGAAGCCTTTGTATCTAATGAATCTGCTAATGAATAGGCAATCTCTGTTCTTTCTTTAGTATCATTAGATTCAATTAATTGTTGAACTTGATCTTCAATATTATTGGGACCACAAGAACTAAAAATTAAGATTATAGAATAAATAAATGATATCGTTATTAATTTTTTCTTATTCATTTTAACTTAAATATTAATTTAAAATTATTTGCTTGACTAATGAGCTTAGTCCAAAGCTTTAACTCTATCATAGACTAAAATTAGTATCAAATAAAATTTGCTAACCTACCTCAGCTAACCTTGTGATCTTTGATTTTTTTTTAAATTTCAAGCCTAGAGACTTTATGTGAGTAGCACAAAACACAAATAGTTTTTTGGTTTATACTTTACAATATAATTTTAGTTAAAGCAATTTGTTTACAATAATATTATAAAGCACAAAGTATACTTAACTTTTAATTATAATAAATGTAATAGGTTCATTTTTTTTTAAATATAAAAAAAATAAATGTAATAAACGTTCAATATACCTAATACTTATAGAACACAATTCATCTTCAATAATATTCTAGTACATGTTTTCATTCCACTATTCAGCACCAAATCTCACAGACTAAAATATATTCAAGGTGGAATAAAAATTTACTTATATTTGAGAACATGATTTATTTTAATAATATCTTTTTAAAAAATTTATCAAGATTTTTAATATTATCGTATTGTGTTATTTTTTCATCGTGTTATGTTGAAAATAATAATAATTCAATTATTAAAAAAAACAATCTCTCTAGTCACCCATATTGGGGTGAAATAAATAAGCTAGATATTACATCTTTCGGTGATACTATTAAAATACCTGTTACTGTAGAGGCATCAATTTTTATTGATGATATTACTGGATTAGAAACTAATAAATCTGATTTCAATTCTGACCTTAAACTAAGATTATGGAGCTCATTTGATGAAAATGAAATTCTTAAAGGAAATGATTCAATAAATTTAGCTGCAGATTATCTTGTCAAATTTGATTACAAAGTCACTGAAAACCTGTATCAATCGGTATGGCAGTGGGATGGATATTATGAAGACATCAAAAAGTATAGATATGTCAAAGAAATGGAAAATAAGTTTTATCATAAATGGGATTTACGGAGATATCCATTTGATCAACAAAAAATAAGATTCAGTTTCACATCAAAATACGATACTTCTTATGTTCGAATAAAAAATTCGAAAAAATTTATTTCTAGAGCAAATGAATACCTACCCAATTTAAAAGATGGGTTTGTCATAGATACTATTCTTTTCAAAGAAGAATTTATTAAATCTGAAATAATTGAACCTTTTGACGATGGCGTCTACGATTACCAGGGAGGTACGGAAAGAAATGAGGTTAGATCAAGAGGTGTTTATGAGGTTATTTTAAGTAGAGAAGGCTCTTGGTTGTTCTTTAAGTTATTTCTTGGTTCTTTTTTATCTCTTTTATTATCTTGGTTTGTTTTTTTAATTCCTGAATCAGAGTTTGAAGCTAAATCAAATCTTAGTGTTGGAGCAATTTTTGGTGCGGTTGGAAACAAGTATTTTGTAGATTCAGCAACATCTAGTCAAGTATTAACAACATCAGACTTAATTAATAATCTAATTATTACTATTGTAATTCTAAATATTTTGATAATTATATATCAAAAAAACAAAAAAGTAAAAAGTAAATTTTTAAATGATGAAATTTCTGCTTTAAAACTTTCAATTGGTATTTTTTCTATACTTTTTTGTTTAATATTAATTTTTAGTATTGGCCTTTTTTAGAATTCATGAGTCATTATAAAAACAAAAGATAAATATCTAATTCAAACATTTTAAACTAAAAAATAAATACAAACTTATATTTTTTCATAAAAAGTCATTAATGAAAGGTTGCAAAAAATATAAGAGAGTGGAGGTAAAAATAAATGTCATATAAATTAGTATGAAATCATAACTTATCTTAATAATATCAAGCCCAGAAAATATCACTAAAGGAATTGGGATGACAACATAGAAAAAAATAAGAGTAACCATCCAAAAAAATCTCCTTTTTTTTTCTTGCTTATCGTTATTAGCCAGATACAGCTCGTATTCTTGAAGTGTTTTTTTTAAATCCAAATATTTTTCTTTGTAATTTGTGTCTTTTCTGCTCATTTAACTCAAATTTACTTTTTATTATTGTGACTCAATAACTTAGTATTCTTAATTTGTATAATATATAAGACTAGATAACGAATAGCCATTTTTATCCTTATTATCCTTATTTTTTTTAAAAAAATCAATTTCACTAATTTCATTAAAATTTTCATCTAAATATTCGGGACATAGTTGGCTTAAATATTTACTAAAAAACATGGGAAAATCAAGTATTCCACTTGTATCTCCACGATAAATTATAAGACCATCAGTTCTTAGACACATTTTTTCTAAATAATAGTCAAATGATTCTTCATTAATAGGTTTTTTATCATCCATCCATCCAAAATCAATTTTTGTGTCCAAGTAGCCTTTAATATCATCAAATGTTAGCTCTAGTACACCAAAGCTTTCAATGTACTCGTCTGTTTCATTTTCAATATCATCTTTCGTAATTCCTTTTAATTCATGCTCTCTTTTCATCAAAAAGTCCTCATGTTTATCTTGAAGTGAAATCATCATTGATTTTAATTCTGAGTTAATATCATCCATTTTTAGTGATTTAAACTCATCATTGTTTGATTGTATTAATTGGAGTGAAAAATTCATATTATGTATTTTTTTTAATTTGATACTTAGTTATTATCTATAGTCCGTCGTATTTACTTTGTAAATTATTTAATCTACATTATCCAATAGGCTATGTAGTGCTTTTGTTTTTGATTACAAAAAGCTATTAATGTCAATAGGTGAATAACTGTAGGGATTCCAATTTTTTATAAATATAATAAATTTTTAGATTTTACTTTAAATTGATATTTGTAGCATAATTGTAAACTAGAGTTTTAATTCTAATTTTTATAACTCCTTTATTCAGCTATACAATAAAACCTTTTGTAGTAAAAGAAGATTAAAATTGGACTATTTTCTAGCTTATAGCAATTCGCTATTTTAATACCAATTTAAATATTTGTTTATAACTCACCAATTGTCTATTACTGCTAATATTTGATTTTTTTAGTATAAAGTGAATTTTAAACTACATCGATAATTATGAAGAACTTTATAAAGAGGCTTAATATTAACAAGATACCAAAGAAGTTCTGGGCAAGAGAATTTTTAATTATGATTATTCTTGCAGTAATTTCTACTTCAGCTTATTTTTTTAATGAAAAACGAAACTCTAATATTCGAAGTAATGTAGAAAAAACCGAAGCTGAACTTAAGATAATTCAGAATAAAATAGATGGTTTTGGAAGTTACTTTTTTAAACATTGGATTTTATTGAAAGACTATGGTGCTTTTGAAGGTGACTATGAAAGCTTTAAAAAAGAATATGGCGATTATTCAAAGTCGGAAATATTGAGGAGTTTGACATATAATAATGGAATTAAAATAAAAGAATTCGAAAGAAAAATGTATACTAAGGATTATCATTTAGAAAGATTATATAACAATTATAGATGGTCATACACTGCTCGTTCTTATCAAAGAAACTCCCGATGGTTTAATAGTTTTTCAAAAACACAAAAATCTTTTTTAATATTTAAAGACATGCTTTTTTCTAATGAGAATTTTTTAAAAGCAAACTATCAACTTTATATTCTAGAAAAGAAGTACGATTGGAGTATTGAAAAATTTAAAAAATTAATATCAACAGATACGCATATTGTAGACTCCGATAAGTATTTTTCTTTATTACCAACTCTAGAGTCAAAAAAATCTGAATTAAATAAATTAAAAGATTCAAGATTAAGATACATTGATGTATATATATTAATATTTATTTTGTTTGTTTACGGCTTAAGGGTTTTTGTATCTATTGTAAGGTGGAGTATAAAACAATTATCTTAAACTACTCTCAAAACACATGTATAGGAATGAATAAAATAAAAGCAATTAAAATAATACTAAGTATACTTTTTTTGGTATGCTTGTTAGATATGCCATACGGATACTATCAGTTTCTTAGGTTTATAGGTATGATAGGTTTTGGCTTATTAGCCTTTGATAACTATCAGAAAAATCAGACATGGTTTGTTATATGGATAAGCTCTGCTCTTTTAATAAATCCTTTTTTTAAAATTGCTTTGGGAAGAGATATGTGGAATATTATTGATGTAATTTGGGCAGTTTTACTTATTGTGAGTATGACTTTAAATAAGAGGGATATCGTTTAATTTTAAAATATAAGTATTTGGAAAAGTTTTTTGAGTCAATGATTGGAAAATTTTTAAGATGGTTGGCTATAATACCAGTAGCATTTCTGGCGTTAATTTTAATTCCAATTGTTATCAATTTTTTTATTAGTTATGTGTGGGGGATTGGTGAAACATTTTTATCATCTTTTATAAAATCCATAATTGTTAGTGGATTAGGTTCATCAGCCTTTGTTTATTTTGGTTCAATAATTGCGCCATTTACAAGAGAGCTGTAAGTATAATACTTTGTGTTATTTTGGTATCCCTGTATATAACATTATTTCTAGGAATTATTAAATATGATTTATTATGGACGGATGGTATTACGGAAGGATGGCATGTTATTGTTTCGTTTTTAGCATTGATAGGGGGCTCTATTCACGGTTTAGTATTAGTGAGGGGTGAAAATTAAGTTAAAGATTAACTTAATTAAAAGATAAATGAATGTGAATCTGAGACTGTCTTGGTTAAAACTAAAGAATAGTTAAAACAATTTCTTATATTTTTGAAGTTCTAATCAACAATAAATCACTTATTATCAATTCAATAACTGCGCAATATGAAATAACTTATCATATGATAGAGATGTTTTTGCTGTTCCAGGAAGAATTAACGATGTTATGAGTAAAGGATGTAATGACTTAATATACAGAAATAAGGCCCATTTATTAAAATCTTCAATGGATTTGGTAAAA
>Ga0233438_10002640_pt1 | contig 17573 bp, 14 predicted proteins | sample SI_123_September_FD_182720 | JGI IMG/M metagenome (GOLD analysis project Ga0233438, IMG submission 182720) | Seawater microbial communities from Saanich Inlet, British Columbia, Canada - SI_123_September2016_10_MG | ecosystem: Environmental > Aquatic > Marine > Inlet | place: Canada: British...
TTGTAGTTTTTTAGTTTTTGTAGTTTTTGTAGTTTTTTAGTTTTTGTAGTTTTTTAGTTTTTGTGTTTTTTTATTTTTTGTATTTTGGATCACAATTTTTTGAGAATTGTGGAATATGACCAGTAATTGATTTAAACTTGTTCATACATTTTGATTCAAAAATGTGATAAACTTGAGGGACTAAGTCAATTTTTTCATCAAGTATTTCGGTGATTAGTGAAATTTTTGGTAGTTTCCAACACCATATCTCCCATAAAGAATTGTTTGAAAGAATGTCTTCTTCTATTGTATGATAGAGATATGCGTTTGTAACAGACATCTTACCTGGGTAATGTTTACCATTTGATTTCTTTCTTTCCCTAACACAATGACCACATAGATATGAAGTCCAACGTGCTTTCATACCAGTTCTTGTCCCTCCAATTTTCATAATCTTTCCATCACGGACAAATATATAAATATTTTCAACTTTTTCATTCCATGCGTTTTTTTCATTTTTCAATACATCAACTTGCAAACAAGTATTTCTCGTGCTATCATCAAGTTGAATAACTGCTCTCTTGGAAAATTTGTTTCCAACTTTTTTGTTGTATTCTTCAATTGTACAATCTTCTGTATTTATTTTTTTCTTCCAATGCTGTCTAGCTTCACACCCATTCTTAAATTTAGGATGTTCGCATAAAACATTATTTCCATCTTTAGAAGACGATGTTTTGTTCTCTACACAATCATCAACTGATTTTTCATCGGTTGTTGATTTTTCAGGGTTTGAACGTGTAGATACAGGCATAATTATGTTGTAGTCATTCAACAACAAAATAACTTTCACATTTTAGTTTTAGTTAGAAATACTATATGTTTTACACCATGTTATACATTTATTTTTATTTAAATTATATAAATTTCTTAAATAATTATTAAGAACTTCTTCACGATTATTAATATTATTAGTATTTTTAATATGTTCTATTATACTTAATGTTTTTTCTATATAATATATCTGTCTATTAACATAAAAACTATTATAATGTATTAAACTTTTAATAAAATTATAATCAACTGATATATTATAATTTTCAATCAAACTAATATCTTTTTTTTGAATAATCTCTTTAAATGCTCTCAAATAAAAATTAATCTTAATATTTTTTTTAAAATTACAACATATAATATATTTTTCACTATTTGCTGGACGACTTGTTAAAGGTTTAGTAATATATATTTTATCAAAGAAAAGTTGTAATATATATAATAATTTTATACTAATTTTAGAAAATATATCATAAATCTTAATAACGGCATTAGAATCTTCTTTGAGTATATTTAAAATTATATAAATTTCAGATACAAAAAGGTTAAGGAAATTATTTTCTTGTTGATTATAGTTAAATGAAAAATCAAAACCACCATCAGCAGTTACCAAATTACATAAACCATTACCATCACAATCAGTATTAAATTTAATAATATTATCAACATAATTTATATTATATAAATCCCCTATATCATCATTTTTGTTTAAAATAATATTATATAATTCTTGTATATTTTTTTTAATCTTCCATTTTGGAATGGAACTATGATTAGATAATAAAGTGTTTCCATAAATTAATATATCTTTAAAATCATTAGTAATATATTTAGTTATATACTTGTAAATAGATTCTATAAATCCACCAGGACCTTCAGCAATATGTACACTTCTAAATTTTGTATCTCTACTAAAATTAGCAATTTTAATTAAATTAAAGTCATGTATAATTTCCCATAGTTTAAAATAACTTCTGCTAATTGGATATATATTTGATATATTTTTATATGTGCTATTGTGATTAGTATATACAAATTCATATTCGTTTGTAAATTTCTTAATTTCATCCCATAACAAACTATCAGTTTCATAAATTGTATCAATCTTATTTTTCTGTATATTCAATTTTTCTAAAAAATAATTATTTTGCTTATATAATTTTTTCCTATCATTTAATTTATCATTAGGTAGATTTATAGGTGGTAAAGATATTGAATTATCTAATTTAAAAATTAGATTATTTTTAACTTTTGATGAATACATATATTTAAATATTAATAAATTCTTAAATATTAAATATTTTTTGAAATAAATTGACAAATTAAATCATCTATAAATGTATCATTAGTAGAATAATATGTGATACCAATATTACAATTATTAATATTTTTAATACAATTCTTACATGGTCTTGACATTTTAAGAAAGTTAGTTCCTTTCTGAACTCTAACAACATATAATTTACAATTATTTCTTATATTTTTATTTTGAAATTTAGTAATTTTTAATAAATTTTTAAGAGCATCTTCTTCAGCATGAATACTTCTAAATTCTTTATATTTAAAAGCATATTTATTATAACCAGTAGCAACTATCTTATTTTGATAAACGATGACACAGCCATGTTGATGATTAAGTAATGATTTACATGCTTCTTCCTTTGCTTGTTCTAAAAAATACATATGTTTATTTTTTATAGATTTGGGTTTAGCATTCAAAGTTAAATCACCATATTTAAGTATATGAATTTTAAGTAATGATATTAATTTTTCAATAAAATCTTTATCTAAAGATTGGTGTATAGTTTTATTAATATTTTTTGAATTTGTATAAAATTTATTTTTAATATAAAATTTTAATTCATCTGGTTCAGTTATAAAATTATTATTATCTGTAGATTTACTATCAGTAGATTTATTAATGTAAATACAATTTTGATTTAAATTGTTTCTAAATTCATTTTTCATTATACCTTATTATAATATTGGCATTAGTGTTTAAGATAATTTTTTTTATATTAAAGTTTTTATCAAATTTTAAAAATATTTTATTAAATAAATGACGGATGGTAAAAATAGAGTGCCTGGTGTAATTAGATCACTAATTCCAATATTTTTCTTTAGTTTATTATTACAATATTTACATGATTTACAAGAGAAAGATTGTGCGTGTTCTTTAACTAAAGATAGGGAATTACTTGATAATACAGTAAAAACATATCTACTATTGCTTATAGTTATTATTTTATTATCATTATCAACTAATGTAACAGTAATGATGATAAAAAACTTTTTAGTATTTATTAATCTGCTATTATTCCTATATATTTCAGTAATATTCTTCAGATATAATAGTAATTTAACTGAAATATTATGTAAATGTTCTGTAGATGATAGAAGAAGTGCATTTAAATATTACCTCTACTTCTTCTATGCTATGTTATTAATATATTTCTTATATGCTAGTTATCTATTAGCAATAGTTCAAAATAAAATAGATAATAATGTAAGTATCAAAAAATTGTAGATATTCAATAAACTTTATAATTACCTTATAATAATCCTTTATAACCCCTTATAGAACCATATCATTACTTTTTATAAGGTATAAAAAGATTAACTAAAATGTGAAAGTTGTATGTTGTTTCTAGTCTATACACGCAAGCAATCCCCTTATCATAGTATCAAAGTAGTTATGGAACTAATCCATCACAGCGGAAAGTCTAAGGTATATAAGTGTGGTTCTAAAGTCTACAAGTTCCGTTCTTTCTCCAAGAAGAAACTCTTTGAAAATGAGATGACTATCTATAACAAGATAAGTTCTCTATGTCTCAATAACGTGATCAAGTTCTCTAACATTGACAGAGACATATGTATGATTGAGATGGACTATTACCCTTATGATTTGGAATCTTACTTTGCTGGCAAGTATGAGTTTATCCTAACGGAAACACAAAAGAAAAGCATCCTTTACAATGTGATAAATGTTCTTTACATGTTGAACGCTAACTCAATCGTTCATGGTGATTTCAAGGCTAAGAACATTCTCTTAGACAAAGACTTCAAACCATTCATTACTGATTTTGACTTAGGTTTGAAGGGAACTTTAGAGAACGATGTACACAAGTTGAAACTTCTTATCTGTCAAATCTTATACAAGATGGAATATAAACCTAATCTTTACAATAAGTTTCCAAAATATCTTACTAAAATTTCACAAGACTATCCAGAGTTACATCAGTTGCTGATAACCGATAATATATTGGGACTTATGATCTACTTTAGAAACTAAAAAAACACCTATAAAACACCAAAAAAAAATTTTTTATTTAAAATTATATCTATTTTTTTATTAAATGTATGATAGGAGGTACTCACCAGAATTTATAGCAGGTATTTCTAACGGTATTGTTCAAAATGTAGTTGGTCATCCATTTGATACAGTAAAAGTTTTATTACAGAATAAAGTTAATCTAAATAATATTAGAATTACTGATTTATATAGGGGTTTTAAATATCCATTATTTAATCAAATTATTAGCAATAGTGTAGCATTAGATACCCATGCTAAACTAAAAAAATTAGGTATTAAAAATGAATTTATAAATGGTGGTATTACTGGTGCTATTATAACACCATTCGCATTTGTATTTGATATATTTAAAATTAAAAGTCAAACTGGATTTAAATATTCTTTCAATGATTTTATCAAACCAACTAGTTTTGCTTTGACAGGATTAAGAGAGATACCAGCATACTCATTATATTTAGGGAGCTATTTTGAGATGAGAAAGTATGATATTAATCCAGCATTAGCAGGTGGTTTAGCAGGTTGTATTAACTGGACAGCAACATATCCATTAGACACAATAAGAACTAGATATATTACTTTTCGTGATATTGAACTTATAGAATGTATATTGATGCGTAATTATTGGAACGGATATGGAGTATGTATGTTAAGAGCATTTTTAGTATCTTCTTTTGGTTTTAGTGCCTACGAATATACATTAAAATTTCTTAAAAATATTTAGTTAAAAATTTGACCAGTTTATTTTACCTTTATTTGATTTTTCTAAAATTTTATTAATCTCAATAAAATGATTACAATTTATAAATGGATTTCTAGCTAATGGAGAAGGATGTGTATGTTCTAATATATGATGTATATTACTATCAATTAATTTTTTCAATGCTTTAGCATCATTACCCCATAATACAAATATTATACCCTTGCTATTATCACCTATATATTTTATTAAATCATTGGCGAAACCTTTCCATATCTTTTTATGACTATTAGATAACTTTTCAAATACAGTTAAAGTTTTATTTAGCAGTAGAACACCTTCTTTAACCCAGTTAGTTAAATCACCATTAGTATAATCCATTTTAACATTACATGTATTTTCAATACATTTATAAACATTTTTCAATGATGGCGGAACTTTCATACCATTAGGAACAGAGAAAGATAATCCCATTGCTTGATTTTCATTTATATAAGGGTCTTGACCAATTATAACCACTTTTAAATCCTTTAAATCAAAATAATTAAAAGCAGAAAATACGAGTTCTGGTTTTGGATATATCTTTAGTTCGCCATTGTATCTTTTATTCTCTTCAATTAATTTATTTTCAATACCATATTTTTTTATTAAATCTTTTAATACTCTATTCCATACAAAATTATTCTCTATTAACTCTATAAACATATTTAAAGGATTTAATATACTATATAAAATTATATTATATGATAGAATATAGTTATAAATAGTTAATCAAATTCTAAAATTTGATTTAGTTCTATTATTCAAAAAATAAGTATAATTAACTTCTATAATATGATAGAAATAGAAGGATTTCCTTCATTATATTTAATAATTGATGAAATTATAGATGATATTAATAATAAATACGATAAAGTAATTAATAGAGACCGATATGAGGTTATAGAAATAATATATAACTATACATATTATGTATTATATCAATATATACAATTATTATTAGATCATGATATAAAACAAAGTATAAATAGTAAATATTATGAATTAACAAATATAAATCTTTCAATAGATGAACAATGTGCTTATAATATAACACAATTTATATATTTTGATATATACCTAAGAATTAAAAGCAATAATTATAATGCTATATCGTTAAGTTTCTAAACTAAAAATGTGAAAAAAACTTGTAATCAAATTTTTATTGAATTAAAGATATTTATAATTTAATTAATAATATTTAATTAGCTCTTCTAAGATGAATAATTCTATATTTTTGAATGTAGAAAATGTTAATATAGATGGATTTAATTTTTTTGAAAAAAATGATTATCCTTATGATATTGATAAATCTTTGGATAAGTTATTAGATAGTAATTTTATTACTACTAATAATAATAATTACATTTATTTATGTGATAATAATAACATTAATACCAATAATACCAATAATGACATTAATACTATAAAACCTAATACAATTTTATCAATTAATAAACCCCCTATTTCATTTATATATGTTGTTTATACTACAGATGTAAAAGAAGGTGATATATTAGAACAATTTCATGATGATATATATATAAAACAAAATGACGTATTTGATTTTATAAAAAAAAAGAATGTAATTAATTATAACAAAACAACTACTGATTTATATCAAGCAACAGAAGATTTATTTTGTGATGATTTTAATATTGATTTCAAAACAAGACTTAATATATCAATATGTGAAAGCAAATCTTTTAAATCTTAAATAAAAAATTAAACAAGATATATCCAATCAAATAAATTTTTATAAATTTTTTATTAAGAATATTTACATTAAATAAAACAATATTTTAATTTAATATCTGGTAAAAATTTATATATTTTATAAAATCCTTCATTTAGTTCCATTTCTTCAAAACGCTTTTTATATACATTATAAACAACATTACCTAATTTAGAATAAACTTTCCCTTTATAATCTTTATCAGTAATACTGATAAAATATCTTTGTTTATTTAGTGCCTTAGACATCTCTTCATCAGTGGTTATATGAATTCCAATAACAGAATAATCTTCATTATTTTTTATTAAATCTATAATTTCTTTTCTATTATTTTTAGTAGCATTTGTATTATCTATAAAAATTAGTGAATTATTTTCAATCCCTTTATTAAATTCTTTTTTTAATTTCGCTTTTGTTTTTTGTATATCATTTGATAGATGTAGATAATTATTAATTTTATTAACCCTTATATAATCTTTAACAAATGATGTTTTACCAGAACCTGGAAATCCTTGCATCATTATTACTACATTACTATCATATACTTTCATTTGTGAAATATCATTTACTTTACCTTTTTGTTCTGGACAATAAGGTTTAACATCTTCTTTTTTATTTTTAAAATATTGTGTTTCTGTATAAAACTTAATTTTAGAATTATAAGCAAAATTAATATCGTCATAACTATGATCACCTTTTCTACCAGCAGCATCACCAACATAAAACATATCAGTTATTTTACCATTTAATTCAATAAACTTATCATACATTCCTATCATAGGTTTTCTGTATAAATCTTTATCAGTTGATATAAAATATTCAGCAAAAGGGAATAATTTTTCTATTTTGTTTACAATCTCTTCTTTTTTAATTTTATTAAGACCTATTCCTCTTTGATTTGTAAAAATAACTATCTTATATTTTTGTAATAATAATTCATTTATTTTTTCTTGAATATTATCAAAAGCATATTGATAATCTTCTGCGTTTTTTGGAAATTTATTACCACTTTTGGTTTTAATTAAAGTTCCATCTAAATCAAAAGCAGCAACTAATTTATTAGGTTTATTAAATTTATAAATTAAAGATTTCATCTTATTATATAATAATTTAAATAAAATTTTATATAAAATTATATTGAAATAGTAGAATGAGTGATGAACAAAATCAAATTTTAAGAAGTCCACAGATTAATTCAATTGATATTAACTCTGAAGATATCAGTTCAATTGATATTAGTGAAATCAATATTAGTGAAATCAATATCCAACCTATTGATATAAATCCAATTTATAATGATGATGTAATGGATACGCGATTAGGTAATAATTTAATACTTGACAATACATATGAAGATGATGTTAAATTTTTTGAATGCATTATTAAAGACCATCAAATAATTGATAAAACATTAACAATTAGCTATGTAACTGAACCATATGATAAAACTATAAATGATAATTTAGATGAATGTTATATGTGCTATGACAAATTAGCAAAAAATGTAGTAAATATAAATAATAATGAATGTGATTGTTTTGTAAATATAATTTTGTGTGATTCATGTTTTTTTGATTGGTTTATTAAATCTAATAAATGTCCAATATGTAGAAAAACATTTCGTTCTAATCCAGATAACCAGTTTGAATTATACAGATTTATTAGTCATTTTTTACTTGTTAAATTAATTAATAAAATGTGTTTTTATTTATCTTTCAATAAAAAATTTAACATTCACAATGATATTGATATACCATATTCTATAGAACAGAATGCTTATCCAACTATGAAAAGACGTGTGAAATCTGCGGATAGTTTTAATAATTTATATTATGATGTTGAAAGTGTAGGTAATATGAATATTGATAGAGAAAATGATGACGACCTTCCTATTTTTTCTATTGATGGTCAATTATTAAGGTCACCTAATTTTTCTAGAACTGATACAACAATAAATCAAGATTTAATAGTTAATGAAAATATAGAACAAACAGAAACTAGTAATAGAAATGGATGTTTAGATTATTGTTATCTCACGAAAACAGAAGCATTTATAATTGGTATATTTAGTGTTGCTTTATTTACTATTATCTATTTTGGTATGTTAATAATGTTTAATAAATAAATACTCATATGATATAATATTATGTATAAATTGTTATTATAAAATATTAGTATAAATAAATGTTTAACATTAATAACATATCAGATAAATATAGTAGTCTGTATTTGAATGATGATATTAAAGACCAATTCTTTTCTTTATTATTGATTGGTTTAGATAATAAATATATGGATGTTGATGCTGAAACATTAAACAATACAACACAACATTATAAAGATAAATTAAATATAAGATTTAAAGAGGTTTTTAATAAAAATTTTAATCTAAAATCAAAAGACCATTTAGGATTGTTGTCAGATACATTAGGTGTTAATTTCACGTTTAAAAACTTAAATACAAATAAGAATAGAAATACATTCAAGGTGTATAATAAAACATTATACTTTTTAAATGATGGTAATGAATATGGTTTGGTATTAAAAAATAATAAGAAATCATTACAAGGTGGATTAGCAGAAAGTTCGTTAAAAGCATTTGAGAAGTTAAATTTGGAAGGAGGCAATCCAATACGCCGTTCTAATAGAATACAAAAAAAAAATCGATTAGGTCCATATCAAAACCCACCAATACAAAATAACCAATTTAATGATGAACTACTATTTAAATTTATTTCTTTTGAATTCAAAATTCTAACCTCTTATATATTAAAAACAGCACAAAAAAAAACTCAAAATAATGGAATTATGATACAGAATAAAAAAAAAATAAATTTACAAAATAACATATTATATCTTTTAGCAATAGGAACAAATAATCTAAAATCAAAAGAATCAGTTACATCTATATCAGTAACACCACAACCAAAACCACAATTATCACAATCACCACCAGCCTTAGCCATGACAGCCACGGGTCAGAACTCCAACGTGTCTTCTAAATATAATACTCTTATAAATAATATTAGTAATACAACAGAATGTTTAGAAAATTGTTATATTGATAGTAAAGTTAATGATATAATAAATAACATAAAGAATAACGCGAATAAAAGAACATTAGATTATATAAATAATACTTTTAAACATGATGAGAAGTTAATAGACTTCATATTAGAACAAAATACGTCTTCGCAAAATACAATTACTATAAATCAAATTGAAATTGAAATTGATGAAATTACTAAATTAGTAAATAATACAGATAATAATGTTATAATGCGTAATAAAAATAATACTGAAAATAATACTGTTATGAACTCAAATAATAAAAATAATACTGTTATGAACTCAAATAATAACAATTATAACGTTATGAACTCAAATAATAACAATTTAAAAGATTCTACTATAAATTCTATTAATTTAAAGAATTCTATTATAAATTCTATTAAAGAAAAAACAAATTTAGAATTACAAAATTATTTTAATTATAGTTTATATAATAATATTAGTGATGGTAATGAAGATGATGATTATTTTGAAGAAAAAAATAACAATATTAAAACCAGATTAACATCTGTTTCCTTTTCCTCCTTTATGCAATCTGGTGGTTCATTGGATTTACAAAATAATCAAATAGGGGGTACAAATCAAGTGACTTGTCAATCTAATTTTAATGACGAAATTATCGTGCCGTTTATTAAAAAGGATATTAAATATTTTTTAAAAAGAGGTGTAGATAGTATTCATGATTTTAAAGATGCAAAATCAGATCTAGAAGATGATGATTCAAATTCAAAAAATAATTTAATAAAATTATTTATAGATGGTGATTATAAAGGAAATACTTTAATATGTTTAGTACATAAAGTATTAATCGATAAAATTAATTTTGACTATAATGTTTTTCATAAGAAAAAACAAGATTTTATAGTACCATATTTAAATTCTATTAAAATCCCATATAAACTTTATTTTCCAAGATTTTATAGCCGTAGTGATAATGAAGGTGGATGGGAAGCACAATTTTCAAAAAATTATTCATATGTTTATACTACAGAAAAACAAAGAAGTCAAAATATATTAGAACATTTAGGACAAAAAAATTTAATAATCTTCAGAGATACACAAGGAGCTCAAGATGTATTTTATAATTTTGTGTCAAATGTTTTTTCTAATCCAGAAATAATTCAAAATACAATTGATGGTAATATGAAAAAAGTTATAGAGGAAATTGGAAAAAATCTTAAGGAATATAGAAATAAATTCGAACCATTAAAGTTTAAAACTAATATTACTAATAGTGGCATACAAAAATCTACGTTTCAAAAAGAATTTAAGAATGCGTGTGTTGAATATTCAAAAATATTTAATTTTAAAGTAGCTGCAAATGAAACTGGTATATCAGGAGATAATGGTGATAATGGTAATGATAAATTTATATGTACAAGACGAGAATACTTTTTTGTAAATCCAACAAATTTAATAGATGGTGAAACAAAAAGTTTAAATAAAGTCTCATTTAAAGAAATTTTAAATAAAATTAATAAAAAAATTAATAATAATAATGATACCTTAAAATTACAAAAATTACAACCAATTAGTGATATATATACCGAAGTTACTTATGATGATGCCACAAAAAAATTTACATACAAAGAAATATCCACCGAAAACGGAGATTTTTTTGAATTTAAATATCAACAAGAAAATATTTTAGATAAAGTATATGATAATCATTTTAAAAAAATTAACGAAAATATAAATTTTAAGTTTTTATTAAAAGATAGCACTGATGAAAAGAATTTAGAAGCATATTTAATGTTAACAAATATAACGCTTTCCAATAAAAAGTATATAGTTAAATGGGGTGGATTTGGAGAGAAAGGAGATTTACTTAAATTATATGAATTATTTCAAATAATTCAGTATCAAGAATTTTATACTGGTAAAGACCTAATTAATGGAAATAATGTACACAGAGGAATTATAGGCGCGATTACAACAGATAATAATAAAAAGAAAAATTATTTAGATTATAAAATAGAAAATACAGAAAAAAGAAAAAATTTTGCTATACTTATAAGATGTATTAGTGATTTATTAAATGATGGTACAAGTTCAAAAGATACAATAAAATTATTAAAGAGAATGGTAATAACATTCAAATTAATTGGAGACCAAGGTCAAATAAATTTTATTAAATATCTTAAATCTAAAGAAGATTTTAACGAACATTTTGAAACCTTATTTACAACTCATGATGCTTTAGCTAGGATATATGCTTGTGAGAATTATATTTCAAATGTTTTTTTGAATCCAAAAGGAAATGTATCTGTAGATTTATGTAAAAGTAAACCAAATGGAATGATTTATTTTCCAAGTAATAAAAATGGTTTTAATACTAATCTTGATGATGTTGATGATGTTGATGATGTTGATGATGAATATGGTTTATCAAATAATAGTGATTATATTAAAAATGTTGACAAATATATTAATAAAAATATAAAATTAAACACAACAACAAGCACAACACCACAACAACCACAACAGCAACCACAACCAGCACAACCACAACAACCACTACAGCAACCACAACAAGCACAACAGCAACCACAACAACCACAACCACAACCACAACCACCACCACAACAGCAACCACAACAGCAAGCACTACAGCAACCACAACAAGCACTACAGCAACCACAACAGCAAGCACAACAAGCACTTTCTAATCTGTTTAGTTCAATTATTCCAAATTTTATAAAAAGCTTATTTTCTTCTGCTGAAGAACAAACCACGTCGACAACCCCAGACAATAAACAAGCTGTTCCAAAGAAAGGTTTAAAATTTATTACTTGGAATATACATTATTTAATATGGAAAAAACCATTCCAAGAAAATATAGATAAAATAATAGGATATATTGAAGAAACAGAAAAACCTGATATATTATTTATACAAGAATCTAAAATAGAACCTGAAAAATTCCAATCTTATGAAATGGAACGTAAAATAGTATTTGACACTAAAAAAAAAGAAATAGGTTGTTTAAGTATCCTTTATAAAAGTAAATTTAAACATATAAGTACAGCTTCTCAAGTGTTTAATAAAGATAAAACAAGAAGTCTTTTAGGTGTCCACCTTATATATGAAAATACAAACTATTTTTTAATAAATGTACACGCACCGCATCATTTAGATACTGATAAGACATTATTAGATGAATTAATTGGACATATATATACTATTATGAAAGATTTACGTAGTAATCATAAGTATCTAGAGAAAATGAAAAAAAACGATACAAAAGTTATTATATCTGGAGATTTTAATGAATTAATTAAAGATTTTTCATCTTCTCAAATAATTATAAATAAAACTAATAATAATGCTTTACCATCATTCACTAATAGTATTGAATTAAAATTACAATTAAAAATACCTGACGAAAACACATGTTGTTTTGAAGCGCCAACCTTAAGCCCAAATTCAAATACTTATATACCGAACGAGAATGTACAAATACCTTATTTTAAAGCTAGTTTGTTCTTTCATTCAAATAACATAAATATTTATGAATCTGATGTAGGTAATGTTAAGCTTTCAGATCATGAACCCTTTATTGTTAATTTTAATTAAAAAAAACAGAAATAATAGATAATTTTGATTTTAAAAATGTCCTAAATGGGAGAAATAATTAAAAAAAAAATAAAAAATTTTATAAAAATCCTTTAAATGCTTTTTGAACGGATTTTTCACCTAGAAAATCTGTTTTGTCGGATTTTCTGGGCGTTTTTTCTGTTATGGAATGTCCTAAATGTACATTTAGGACATTCCTCGTTGGATATTTTGCCCTTTATTTCTGCTCAACACGATTTTTTATATAAAATTTCTGTCCAAATTAATAATCTCCCATTTAGGACATTTTATTTTAGAAATTTTAATCAAAAATTCTTATTATCATTAAATTTTATGTAAAATTTTATAAATCTAATCTTTATTTAATCTATGAAATGGATTTTCATTATATTTATACTCAAAAGTATCTATTGCCATTATTGAATGATGGAAATCTGGTTTATTTTTCATAAATTTTGGAAACCACAAAGCAATATAAAAATAACATAACGAACATGGTATTGGATTAACTAATAAATTCTTAATATTAACATCTTTAAGTTCTTTTTTATACAAAATTTTATTATCTACAGAAATTTCTACTTTTTTTCCATAATATAAACAATATTTATTATCTTTTTTAATACTTTTTAATACAATTAATCCATTTAGATTACTATATTTTTTCTCTTTGATATTATTAATGTATAAATGCTCTTTATGAATAACTATTTCATCATCGTTTAATTCTCTGCCAATTAAATCACTGAGCACAACTATATCAGTTTCCCATACAAATTTAAGATTATGCCATTTACCATCTTGTAAGTTAAGTTTATGTTTTTTTAAGTCAACTATATTTTCATCAAACGCACCATTAGTAGATCTAAATGTATTACATCTACATTTATTATCATCTTTAAGTTCAAAATCTATCTCTGGATTTAAAATGACTACATTATCAACATCGTTATCTACACATAATTCTTTATTATTAGGATGTCGTACATCATCATTGTCAATCTCTAAATAATTGAATAACCATATGGCATTACAAACACTATCAAATGGTGTGAATTTAACTCTCATATTATATTCACCTGGACCCATTAGATTTTTTGATTTTACACCACCACCTACCCTTTTTGATGATTTTCCTTTAAATCCTTTTGGTTCATCAAAACTATAATTATCACCTGTTGCTTTTATCACAAGACATTTCTTCTTTTTTACATCAGTAGTATTATTAATATTGATAAAATCTATATATGAATAATCTTTAATAATTCCATTACCTCTTTCTTCGTCCCATAATTTTTCAAAATTAACCCAATTTTTATCTAAACTATTATCTGTAAAATTGTCATATACATTTTGAGCAAATGTCTCGTATTGATATTGAGACATTTATGTTTAATTATATAATATATTAATATATTCTTAAATATTAAATATGAAATTAGAAGATAAACTTGAAAAAATAAAGAAGAAATTTACAAACAAGTCTTCATTTTTATACTCCACTTATGTTTGGAATTTTGATAAAATTAATCCAAATTCAAAAGGCGGAGATTTGTATAAAAGAGTTAAAAGTAAGCAAACACAATTATTAAATGAAGTATTTAAAGATTATAATGATTTAAATAAAAACTTAGAAGAAAATGGTTTTACTTTTACTAAAAATAATAAAGAAATGGAAGAGAAAATGAAAGAATTAGGTATATTATTTGAAATTAAGAATTACTGGCACAAAAAAGTAAGTATGTCTAAAGATACTGATAATAATGATAGTCCATGGTATGATTTATATGAAACTAAAAAGAAACCAAACAATAAAGATGCTTTTGAAAAGGTTATGAAAGAAGTAGAACTATCAACAAAAGATATTAATGATAATATTGTTAAAAGAGGTGAAATAGTTTGTGCTGGTAGAAGAGCTAATTGCTTCTGCTTTGGCAAATTTAACTTTAAAAATACTACAACAAATGATATGGCTAAATTAGGTATTACTATTATAATGTTAGGTCCTGGTTCTAATGAAGTTAATTGTGGTAAATATTTGCCTAAAGATGGTAAATATGATGTTATTATTACAATGAGAGAGAAAAAAACATATGGTCAATTAACAGATAGATTAATAAAATATTGTGATGATTATAATATGAATTATTATGTAGAAATATATGATGCTAAAGATGGTAATTATCAAGATTTAATAAATTATAAACCAAGTTTTATACATAATACTATTGATAAGTTTGATATGCCAGTAATCTATACAGATGCTGATATGTATCCAACACAATATTTAGAACTATTTGACCAGGCGCATTTTGATTGTATGTTATATAATGCTCGTTCAGGTATTGCTGACCAATTTCATAATACTTTAACTATGGAAAAGATGTGTTATATGAATGATTACATGAATGTATCTGGTGGAACTATGTATTGGTCTAATTCAAATGCTTCTAAAAATGCTCTTAAATTATGGGAACATATTTCAAGAAATAATAAAGGTAAAGCAGATGATAGATTATTAGATGTAACCTTTAATAGCACATTTATGTTACAAAATCTTAAATGTTATTGGTTGCCAACATCTTATATTTATATTACAGAGAAACTAAATAGTCAAGGAGCACATTTGAGAGAATACGTAAATGAACCTATTATTATTCATCCAGAAGATATTACAAGTGAGGAAATGGTAGGTTCTAGTCGTTCTAGAATACCAGTAGATTATTTCTTTTCAAGAACAAGAGAAGCAGAAATAGATGAGACAAATATGAAATTTAAATTTAATTGTATGGAAAATACATATACTATACAAGATGTTGAACCTACTAAACACTATGATTATATTAATGAATTAAATAAGATTAAGAAACCTTTTAACTTTTATGAAGAAGATGAGAATTTACTATATGATGATGTATCTAAAAATAACAACTTTTTAGAAATAAGCAGAAAAAGAAATAGAATGTTAGATAAACTAAATATATGTTATCATAAAGAATATGATTATAAATTTAAATTAAATAATCTAAAACTTAAATTTGTAGATGAGTATAAATTTATATATAGAAAGAACTCTAATGCGATTATTGTTTTATATACTGATGATCCAATCCAATATGAAAAAAAGAAAAAAGAATTAACTGATTTAGCAAAATATATAAGCGATGAATATTCTCTAATGTTTATTAAATTAGATAAAAAATGTAGATGTAAAATATTAACCAGTTATTTATTTGCTTATACATTATTAGCAAAAAATAAAATAGTTAATGAAGATATTAAAGTTTTAGTTATGAAATCAAATCATTTTAATAAAGGAATGGATATTTTTAAGAGTGATAAAAGTGATGAATATTTTGATTTTTATTATAAATATCATACAGTTAATTTACATATAGTATTAGCAGATACAGAAAGTGAATTCTTTTGTGTCAACTATAATAATTTAACTAATAAAGAAAATAACTGCTATGATAAATATATTCTTAATATTGTTCCACAATCTTTAATATGTTTAAAAAATACTAGATATTGTAAATATTTCATATCAAAATGTTATAATGAGTTTAATAAGATGTTAGTCAAAGATACAAATAATACAACAGAACTAAGAATTATAGATAATGTATTTAATGTTAATATGCTTCGTATTTATTGGAAATATAAATGGTTGCCAGAAGAATATGTGTTAGGTCAAACAGCATGTGAGGATTATAAATGTGATGTTCAAGATATTGAAACATATTATAAAAATAAAACTATAGGGAAAAAACCAGACTTAGATAAATGGAATAGAATACAAGAAAAACTAATTCGTTGTAATACAACCTTTGAAGATACATCATCATTGTTTATTGAATATGCAAAGAATTATCCTAACTTTTTAATTGATGATGATACTAAACATAAAGTAGGTGAGCATCCTAAAAAAGATAGAGATGATATAGTAGTATCATCATCAGTTTCAACATTACATTCATCAAGTAGTGAAGGTCAATTTATAAAAAGAACAACTGATAAATCAAAAGGAGATTCACAAAAGGTTAAAAATGATAATAAATCAGATAAGGTTATAAAAGATAATAAGAAGTAGATAAATAAAATTATCAGTAAGCAAAAAACCATCTACAATTTTTGGCTTTTGATTTAGTGCTTTTTACAAAATATTCATATAAATTTTCCCTTTTAAATTGTTCAAAATCAACTTCAACTGGATCGCCTATTCTACCTCCTTTGTTGTTATCTTGAATCATAATGTCTTTAAAACTTTTTGTAGTTAATTTAGGAATTTTATTAGCATCATAATCAATATGAATATATGATGTTCTATC
>Ga0233438_10002647_pt1 | contig 17529 bp, 16 predicted proteins | sample SI_123_September_FD_182720 | JGI IMG/M metagenome (GOLD analysis project Ga0233438, IMG submission 182720) | Seawater microbial communities from Saanich Inlet, British Columbia, Canada - SI_123_September2016_10_MG | ecosystem: Environmental > Aquatic > Marine > Inlet | place: Canada: British...
ACTGACCTCTAGTGTATCTGTTGTTCCGCCAGGAGCATAGCAGAGTAGCTACGTCGGGAAGGGATAAGCGCTGAAAGCATATAAGCGCGAAACCCACCACAAGATGAGATTTCTTTAAAGGGTCGTTGGAGATTACAACGTTGATAGGCTATAGGTGTAAAGGCAGTAATGTCATAGCCGAGTAGTACTAATAACCCATAGACTTATGTACGCTTCTTCCCTCGCAAGAGGGAAGAGACACTCTTTTGTTAATTTTGAACTTACAATATTATTTTACTATATGTTAACTTATACAGTTAAAGCAATTTAACTGAAAAGCTTAGGGTGGTTATAGCATTGGGGCTCACCTCTTCCCATACCGAACAGAGAAGTTAAGCCCAATAGCGCCGATGGTACTGCATTTATGTGGGAGAGTAGGTCGCCGCCTTTCTTTAAATCTTGACCTAGTCAAGTAATACAAACCTCATATCATTGATATGAGGTTTTTTTATATAATTAATTTATCTTAAAATCTTTACTCATATATTATTTATATATAATATTCTGATGTATTTTCGTTATCGATAAGTATTGATATTCTATATATGAAAAGTAGATTTGTTTATTTTTTATTACTCTTTAATCTTTATTTTCTTAATGCACAAGTTGGAGGTGAAAATATTTATCAATTTTTAAATCTTTCTACCTCTGCTAGACAAATTGCTTTAGGAGGTGAAGTTTTAACTATGGTAGACAATATTAACCAGCCAAATTGGAATCCTTCTACCATAAATAATGAATTAGATAATTTAGTATCTTTAAACTATTCTAGTTTTTTGGCAGGTGTTAATATCGGTTCTTTGTCATATGCAAGACAACTATCAAGAAGATTTGGAACAATTTATAGTACTATTACATATCTTGATTATGGTACTTTTATAGGTACAGATATTCAAGGTAATGAAATTGGAAATTTTAATGCCAATGATTTTGCTATTTCTATTGGTTATGCCTTAAATCTTCCGTGGACAAATCTATTTTTCGGAACAAATGTAAAGTTTATTAATTCACAAATAAGTAATTTTTATTCTACAGGAATCGCAGCTGACTTAGGTATTTTATATTATAGTCCTTATAAACCCTATTCCTTTACAATTGTAGCTAGAAATTTTGGCACACAATTATCTACTTTCAATGGTATTAGAGAAGAATTACCATTAAAGATTGCAATTGGAGCATCTTATCAGTTAGAATATGTACCTCTAAAATGGTACTTAACTATTGATAATCTTCAACAATGGGATGTGTCAGTTCCTAATCCTTCTCAACAATCATCAGATTTAGAAGGAAATATTATTACAGAAGAAATAGGTTTTTTAAATAATACTTTAAGACATTTTGTAATTGGAGCAGAGCTTTTTCCAAACAACGCTATAAACCTCAGAATGGGTTATAATTTCAGAAGAGAATCTGAATTAAAACTTCAAAACGTAAGAACCTTTGGAGGTATTTCTTTTGGATTTGGAATTAAATTGAATAGGTTTAAATTTAATTATGCGTATTCTAAATATCATTCTTCAACAAATGCCAGTACTTTTAGTTTACAATACAATTTTAATAGACATGAGTAAAAAAATAACTATTGCTATAGACGGTTTCTCATCAACAGGGAAAAGTACAATAGCTAAACTTTTAGCAAAAAAATATAATTATGTCTATGTAGACACTGGAGCTATGTACAGAGCTGTTAGTTTATTCGCAAAAAACAATGGTTATGTTAGCAGTGATTTATTAAATAGTAATGATTTAGTTAGTTCTTTGAATGATATTACTTTAGTCTTCGTATTTAACAACGATTTAGGTTATGCAGAAATCCATTTAAATGGAGTTAATGTAGAAAAAGAAATAAGAAGTTTAGAAATTTCACAGTTAGTAAGTAAGATTGCCACTATAAGTGAGGTAAGAAAAAAATTAGTACATGAACAACAACTGATGGGGAAGGAAGGTGGAATTGTTATGGATGGTAGAGATATTGGAACTGTAGTTTTTCCTGATGCTGAACTTAAGTTATTCATGACAGCTTCTGCAGATAAAAGAGCTACGAGACGTTATAAAGAATTGATTGATAGGGGAGACAGAGTAAATTATAATGATATTCTATTTAATGTTCAAGAGCGAGATAGAATAGATTCTACAAGAGAAGATTCTCCATTATTAAAAGCTACTGATGCCATTGAGTTTGATAATTCTGATATGGGAATTAATCAACAATTTGAAAGGATTTGTAGTTTAGTAGACAAGAAACTTTTTCAGAGTAATTAAGAATTAATTTAGCTTAGTCCTGATTAAAACGAGCTTAGTATTCTATGGAATATTTAGGTATTTGTGAGTTTGCAAAGAAACTTTCCATTTCGGATTTTTCATTACATAATCTACAATAAGTTCTGTCATTTTTTCTTTTTTACTCCATTCAGGTTGTAAAAATAATTGACATTTTTTGCCCACTTTTGCAGCTTGTTCTTCAGCAAAATCTAAATCTGATTTGTTATGAATTATCATTTTTAATTCATCTGCTTCTCTATAATTTTCTGTTAAAGGTAATTTCGTTTTCTTTGGTGAAAGACAAAACCAATCCCATGTTCCTGAAAAACCATAGGCTCCAGAAGTTTCAATATGTGTCTTAATATTATTTTTTTGAAGTAATTTCGTAATATAATCCATAGACCACATTAAAGGTTCACCTCCAGTAATTACAACAGTATCTGTGTGTTTTTTTACATTTTCTATAATATTATCTGCTAATGTTGGTGGATGTAAATCTGCGTTCCAACTTTCTTTTACATCACACCAGTGACATCCTACGTCACAGCCACCAACTCTAATAAAGTATGCAGCTGTTCCTGTATGAAAGCCTTCACCTTGAATTGTATAAAACTCTTCCATTAATGGAAGCATGACACCCTTAGCTACCAATTCTTTTGTTTTTGTATCCATCATTTGTATACTTTCATCTTCAGTTATACTCATATTATAGTACTGAGCATCCAAATTTAGTTGCAAATGTAATTGTTGTGATTAGATTTTCCTTGTAAATTGTTTTTAAATTAATTATTTGTGTAATTTAATCATTTATACTGTCTAAATATTTAATCTCGATTGTTTTAGTACTTGTATTTTTTTTCTTATAAATAGCTTAAAATCAATCTTTTTTAGTAAGTTTGCACTCCTTTTTACGAGTACAGATTTTGAAAAGGAATAAAAGATAACAATTTTTATAAATAGCTCTTGCTGTTTTTTTGTTAAAAATCTGGATTACAACAAGATACAAATTATTTTAGACACATGTCTGAAGAAACAAAGAATACTGAGGAGCAAGTAGCTTCTGATGTAAAAAACACAGCAACTCCTGCTGTAGAGGAAAAACAAGATCCAAAACAATTTTTAGCTGACTTTAACTGGCACAAATACGAACAAGGTATTGAAGCTGTTGACGAAGAAAAACTAAAAGAATTCGAAGAAGCTTTAAAAGGAACAATTGGTTTTGTTAATGAAAGTGATGTAATTGAAGGAACTGTAATAAGAATTACAGATAGAGATGCAATTATAGACATTAACTCTAAATCTGAAGGTGTAATTTCGTTAAACGAATTTCGTTACAACCAAAGCTTAGCAGAAGGAGATACAGTAGAAGTGCTAGTTGATAAAAGAGAAGATTCTTCTGGTCAGTTAGTATTATCTCACAAAAAAGCAAGAGTAATTAAAGCTTGGGAAAGAGTAAATAACGCTCATGAAACAGGTGAAGTTGTTAATGGTTTTGTGAAGTGTAGAACTAGAGGTGGTATGATTGTAGATGTTTTCGGAATCGAAGCATTTTTACCTGGATCTCAAATTGATGTTAAACCAATTAGAGATTACGATCAGTATGTAGAAAAAACAATGGAATTCAAAGTTGTAAAAATCAACCACGAATTTAAGAATGTTGTTGTATCTCATAAAGCACTTATTGAAGCTGATATTGAATTACAGAAAAAAGAAATCATTGGTCAATTAGAGAAAGGGCAAGTATTAGAAGGTGTTGTTAAAAACATTACTTCTTATGGTGTGTTCGTAGATTTAGGTGGTGTAGATGGTTTAGTACACATTACAGATTTATCATGGTCTAGAATTAATCATCCAAATGAGGTTGTAGAATTAGATCAGAAATTAAACGTTGTAATTTTAGACTTTGATGATAACAAATCTAGAATTCAGTTAGGATTAAAACAATTAACTGCTCATCCTTGGGAAGCTTTAAATGATACTTTAAAAGTTGGTGATAAAGTAACTGGTGAAGTTGTTGTTTTAGCTGATTACGGAGCATTTGTTGAAGTAGAGCAAGGAGTAGAAGGATTAATACACGTTTCTGAAATGTCTTGGTCAACTCACTTACGTTCTGCGCAAGATTTCGTAAAAGTTGGAGATAAAGTAGAAGCTCAAGTTTTAACTTTAGATAGAGAAGACCGTAAAATGTCTTTAGGTATTAAACAATTACATCCAGATCCTTGGACAGATATTACTACTAAATTCCCTGTAAATTCTACACATACAGGTACTGTAAGAAACTACACAAACTTTGGTGTATTTGTTGAGTTAGAAGAAGGAATTGATGGTTTAGTATATATTTCTGATTTATCTTGGACTAAGAAAATTAAGCATCCATCAGACTTTGTAACTGTTGGTCAAAAATTAGATGTTCAAGTATTAGAATTAGACGTAGAGAACAGAAAATTAAACTTAGGTCATAAGCAGACTCAAGATAATCCTTGGGATGCTCATGAAGCTACTTATACAATAGGATCTTCTCATGAAGGAACTATTAAAGAGAAGAATGATAAAGGTGCTACAGTAAGTTTTGCTGATGGTGTTGAAGGTTTTGCTCCGACTCGTTTCTTAGAGAAAGAAGATGGTTCTAAGTTAGAAAAAGGAGATACAGTACAATTTATTGTAATGGAATTCTCTAAAGAGTACAGAAGAGTTGTTGTTTCTCATACTTCTTTATTTAAGGAGCAAGAGCGCAAGAATATAAAAGCTGCTGCCAAGAAATCTGCAGAAGCAGAAAAGACTACTTTAGGTGATATCGGAGGTCTTGCAGATTTAAAAGCACAAATGGAAGCTAAAGCTAAAAAGAAATAGATTTTCTTTTTTCTATACAATTACTAAAACCGTAGCATCTGCTACGGTTTTTTTTTGAACATGATTATGTGCTTTCAATTTTAAATTTCTTTAAACTTCCTTGAATGTGAAGTCAAGACAATTATAAATATCAGCTTAAATAATTTATATTTGTAAGACTAAAAAGAGAAAATGACATTAATAAAATCAATATCCGGAATTAGAGGAACAATAGGTGGTAAAACTGCTGATAATTTAACACCAATAGACACCGTTAAATTTGCCTCTGCTTATGGTACATTCATAAAAAATAGAAACGAAAAAAAAAGAAACTTTGAAACAAAATCAGATCGAATAAAAGTTGTTATTGGAAGAGATGCACGTATATCTGGTAAAATGATATCGAGTTTAGTAGCTAATACTTTAGTGGGCTTAGGAATAGATGTTATAGATTTAGGACTGTCTACAACACCAACAGTAGAAGTAGCTGTTCCTTTAGAAAATGCTGACGGTGGTATTATTTTAACAGCATCTCATAATCCAAAACAATGGAACGCTTTAAAGTTATTAAATGAGAAAGGAGAATTTTTAAATGGAGTGGAAGGAGAGCAAATTTTAATGTTAGCTGAAAATGAAGCTTTTAATTTTGCAGATGTAGATGATTTAGGCTCTTACACTAAAGACAATTCTTACTTAGAAAAACATATTAAAGAAGTTTTAAATCTAGAATTGGTAGATGTAGAGGCTATAAAAAAAGCGAAATTTAAAGTAGTAGTAGATGGTGTAAATTCAACTGGCGGAATTTTCATTCCTGAATTATTAAAAGCTTTAAATGTAGAATTTGTAGAGCTTTATTGTACACCAAACGGACAATTTCCTCATAACCCAGAACCACTAAAAGAACATTTAACTGATATTTCTGAATTGGTGGTTAAAGAAAAAGCTGATTTTGGGATTGTAGTAGACCCAGATGTAGATCGTTTAGCTATTATTGCTGAAGATGGTTCTATGTTTGGAGAAGAGTATACATTAGTAGCTTGTGCTGATTATGTTTTAGGGAAACTTGGAGGAGGAAATACAGTCTCTAACTTATCATCTTCTAGAGCATTAAGAGATGTTACACAAAAACATGGAGGAACATATACAGCCTCTGCAGTTGGCGAAGTAAATGTAGTTATTAAAATGAAAGAGACAAATACCGTAATTGGTGGTGAAGGAAATGGTGGGATCATTTATCCTGCATCACATTATGGAAGAGACTCATTAGTAGGTGTTGCACTATTTTTATCGCACTTAGCAAATCAAAAAGTATCTTGTAAAAAGTTAAGAGATTCTTACCCAAGTTACTTTATGAGTAAAAATAAAATCCAATTAACACCTGCAATAGATGTAGATAATATTTTAGAATCAATGGCTACAAAATATGCCAATGACGATGTAAATACTATTGATGGTGTAAAAATTGATTTTGCAGAAGAGTGGATTCACTTAAGAAAATCAAATACAGAGCCAATTATTAGAATTTATACAGAAGCAAAATCGCAAGTATTAGCAGATGCATTAGCAGAGAGGTTTATAGCGGAAATTAAAGACTTAATCGCTTAATTTTTTTAGATATAAAAAAGCTTAATATTTACTTTAATTATTTTTAAATACGATATTATTCTAATAATGCTAAAATTTCATCTCTTTTAATTAAATTTCTTTATGAGTTTAGAACATTATTTTTCACATTTTAGAGAAAAAATTATAGGAATAAATCAAACTTTTAATTCACCCTATGGTGAGAAAAGTTTAGTTTATTGCGATTGGACTGCAAGTGGAAGATTATATGGTCCAATTGAGGATAAACTTACACATCAATTTGGTCCTTTTGTTGCAAATACACATACTGAAACTTCTACTTCTGGTGGAGCAATGACTCTTGCGTATCATGAAGCAAGAAAAATCATAAAATCTCATGTAAATGCAAATGAAAATGATGTTTTAATAACAACAGGATCTGGAATGACAGGTGTTATAAATAAGTTTCAACGCATTTTAGGTTTAAAAGTAGTAGAAAATTTAAAGGCTCATACAATTATACCAGATGAAATTAGACCAATTGTATTTATTTCCCATATGGAGCATCATTCTAACCAAACCTCTTGGTTAGAAACTATTGCAGATGTTGAAATAGTTCCTTGTGATGAGCATGGTTTATTATGTCTTAAAGAATTTGAAAAATGCATCAAAAAATACGAGCATAGGACTATTAAAATAGCGTCAATTACTTCTTGTTCTAATGTTACTGGTATTAAAACTAATTATCATAAAGTAGCTAAATTAATTCATCAATATAATGGATTATGTTTTGTTGATTTTGCTTGTTGTGCACCCTATGTGAAAATTAATATGCATCCTAAAGAAGAAGACGAATATTTAGATGCTATTTTCTTTTCTCCACATAAGTTTTTAGGAGGGCCAGGAAGTGCAGGAGTATTAATTTTTAATAAGAAGTTATATAAAAATACCGTTCCTGATAATCCAGGAGGAGGAACCGTTTCTTACACAAACCCTTGGGGACAACATGATTATTTTGATGATGTAGAAACTAGAGAAGATGGTGGAACACCTGCTTTCTTGCAAACCATTAAAATAGCGCTCTCGATTCAATTAAAAGAAAAGATGAGTACTCAGAAAATTAAAGAAAGAGAAGACGAAATTAATGCAACTGTTTTTACTACTTTAGAGCAACTTAAAGGAGTGAGAATTTTAGCACCTAATCATAAAAAAAGATTAAGTATTTTTTCTTTTTATTTTGAAAAACACCATTTTAACTTAGTAGTGAAGTTGTTAAATGATAGATTTGGTATACAAACAAGAGGAGGATGTTCTTGTGCTGGAACTTACGGGCATTTTTTACTAAATGTAAATCAAGAAACCTCTAACAAGATAAAGAATCAAATCTTAGAGGGTTGTAATACAAAGAAACCAGGCTGGGTTCGGTTATCATTACACCCTACTATTACAACTAAAGAATTAATATTTATATGCGATTCTCTAAAAGAACTTTCAGAAAAAATTGAGGTTTGGGCTAGTGATTATTTATATGATCCATCAAAGAATGATTTTGTTCACAAAACAATAAAACCTATAGAGAAACAATTAGTTAATTCTTGGTTTTCTGTTTAATTTTTTGTGATTCTTGCCATTTATTAAAACGATCTTTGTGTTTAAATCTTTTATGTGACCATAAATAAAATTCAGGCTGATTCAGTATGTTTTTTTCAGTTAACTCTGTATAAAGATCTGTAATTTCATAATCTTTAAATTTTTTTGGTTCATCTGTAATTAGTTGAAACTCTGTTTCGTAATATCCTCTTTTTATTTTCCTAGTTACATAATTTATTACGACAAGATCGAACTTTTTAGCTAGCATTTCTGCACCTGTATGAATAGGTACTTTAGTATTAAAAAAACGTCTCCAATAATAAGTTTTATGTAATTGTGGCGATTGATCGCTTAGTAATATATAAGCACCTTGCTCTTTATTAGAAACACGTTGTTGCATTGCTCTAACCATCTCTGAAGTTTTGTAACCAATAACACCAAATTTTTCTCGAGAATCTCTAACATACTTTTCAAAGTATGAATTATTTAGTTTTGTATAAGCACCATAAATATTTATATCTAAAACTTTAGGTAAGCTTGTAGACCATTCCCAATTGGCTTGATGAGCTCCTACTAAAGCAATACTTTTCCCTTTTTTACTATAACTATTTACTAGTTCTGGGTTTTTGTATGTATAACGTTTTAAAATTTCTTTTTCAGAAATAGAAAACGCTTTTACACTTTCTATCATTAAGTCCATTAGATGTTTAAAGAATTTTTTTCTAATTTTTCTAAGTTCCTCCTCTGATTTTTCAGGAAAAACTAATTTTAAATTTTCTAAAACTACTTCTTTTCTGTATCCTATAATGTGGTAAATTATAAAAAAAAATACATCTGACTTTAAATATAGAATTCGCATAGGAAGTCTAGATAATAACCATATAAAAGGGTAACTTATTGCAAATACGATAAACTGCATACTTAAATTTTAATGTTGCAAATATCGTATATATATTTAAATTGAAATATTAATTAGTAATTGGTTTTTAGTAAGTTTGTTTTATGATGGAAAATTTAAATTCAGCATTATTGTTAATTATAATTGCAAATGCTTTAGTATCTAAAAAAGGCTTTGACGATTATAATTTTTTAAATAAGTATAAATTTCAAGTAGGCCCTGTTAAGAAAGGTGAAAAGTTTAGAATATTTACTTCTGGTTTCTTGCATGTAGATTGGATGCATCTCATTTTAAATATGTATGTATTTTATGCTTTTGGGTCAATTGTGTTTTCAATTTTAGGCACTTTAACTACCTTAATTATTTATTTTGGTAGTTTATTAGCTGGTAGTTTATATACTTTACAATATCATAAAAATGAACCTTATTATAGTGCTGTTGGTGCTTCAGGTGCTGTTTCTGGTATTGTGTATGCCTGTATTCTGTTATATCCAGGAATAAGTATGTATTTATTTTTTATACCGATTCCTATACCAGGATACTTATTTGGTGTTGGGTATTTATTATATTCAATTTACGGCATGAAAAAACAAGTAGGTAATGTTGGGCATGCAGCTCATTTAGGTGGAGCTATAGGTGGTTTCGCAATTACAATTATTTTAAATCCAATATTAATTGAAACCAATAGAATATTCGTTATTTTATTAGTGGTTCCAATTTTACTGCTATTAATTTTTAGTGATAAATTAAGACATTTATAAATGAAAAAAAAGACCTTATTATTTCTAATAAAGTCTTTTTGAGCGAAAGACCAGGTTCGAACTGGCGACATTCAGCTTGGAAGGCTGACGCTCTACCAACTGAGCTACTTTCGCATAGTAAAGAGTTACAAATATAATATCATTTTTTACTTTTACAATAGTTTCTTTTAAATAATTTATAATTTTTCTATTCACTTTTATATCAGTGTACTAGTTTTAATTACATAGTATTTTTAAAATTATTGTTAGTGTAAATTTCAGTTTTTTACAAAAAAAAACGAATTGTTTCGAACAATTCGTTTTGTGTGCAAAAATTTGTAGCGAAGACGGGATTTGAACCCGTGACCTCAGGGTTATGAATCCTGCGCTCTAACCAACTGAGCTACCTCGCCTTTATAATTGAGGATGCAAATATAATCGATTTTTATAGACTGGCAAGTAGTGCTTTTAATTTTTTTTAATCAAATTAATACCTATATTGTGCCTTAACTTATTATACAATGGACAAAGTAAAATACGAAATAGAAATTCCTGTTCACGCATCCCCTAGCATGTTGTATCAATACATTTCCTCTCCATCTAATTTACAAGAATGGTTTGCAGATAAAGTAAATTCAAGAGGAAAAATATATACTTTTTTTTGGGATGGAACAGAAGAACAGGCAGAATTAATTGCAAAAAAATCAGAGGAAAGGGTTCGATTTAAGTGGTTAGAGAGTGAAGATGATGATAGTTTTTTTGAGATAAAAATTCAAGTTGATCCTCTTACTAAAGATGTATCATTAATAATAACTGATTTTGCAGAGGATGAAGATGAGGTAGAGGAGGCCATACAGCTTTGGGAAAACCAGATAGATGAATTAAAACATACAATTGGCGCGTAACTAATTGTTAAAATACACTTTTTAAAACTCAGCTTGCAAAGGTTGAGTTTTTTTGTAGATTTTTTTTTAAAAAGCCTTAATTTTGTATTCTAAATTAAATATAATGGTGAATTATAATGGTAAATTGTTAGCTAGAGAAAATTTAAATATCTCTCTAGAAAATAGAGGGTTTAAATATGGAGATTCTATTTTTGAAACAATTAAAATTCAGCATAATAAGATTATTTTTTGGGAAGATCATTATTTTAGGTTAATGTCTTCTATGCGAATGCTTCGTATGAAAATACCATTAAAGTTTACTTTAGAGTTTTTAGAGCGAGAAATTATAAAAACAGTAAATGCAAGTAATTTAAATGCACTCAGTAGAGTTCGTTTAAATGTATATAGAAAGGATGGTGGGTTTTATACACCGCGCACTAATGATATTGACTACACGATTGAAGTATCCGCTATAGAATCAGCTGTAAAAGAAAGATATAATATAGATGTTTTTAAAGATTTCTATAATTTCTCAGGTTTATTATCTACTGTAAAAACAAATAATCGAATGGTAAATACTTTGGCAAGTATTTATGCCAAAGAAAATGATTTAGATAGTTGTGTACTAGTTAACGAGAGAAAAGGTGTAGTAGAGGTAACAAATGGAAATATTTTTATTTTAAAAGGAGATACTATTAAAACACCCTCTTTAGAAGAAGGTTGTATTAAGGGGATTGTTCGAAAAAAAATAATCGAAATTATTTCTAAAAATAAAGATTACACTTTAGAGGAAACCAGTATATCTCCTTTTGAAATTCAAAAAGCTGATGAAGTATTTATTACCAATGCAATTGTTGGTGTTCAGCCTGTTACTAATTATAAAAAGAAAACCTTTTCTATAGATTTTGGAAATAAAATCTCACAGAGTTTGAAAATCTTAGAAGTTACAGCTAATTAATTTAATGTAGCATCTTTAGGTGCGTTAGCCCATAGTTTGTAGTTTCCTCCTTTTTCGACCATTTTGTTTCGCCAAAAGGTACTGTCATCTTCTAAAAAAATATTTTTACTATTATTTTTGGTAACAAACCATGAATTACTTTCAATTTCTTCGATTAATTGATTTTTCCCCCATCCAGAATATCCTAAGAAAAATCGAATATCAGTATTTGTGATTTGTTTTGTGTACAATGCGATTTTTAATGATTCAAAATTACCACCCCAAAAAACACCATTGCTAATTTCAATACTATTAGGAATTAATTCAGGGACTCTATGAACAAAATACAGGTTTTCTTGCTCTACAGGACCACCTTCATAAACAGGAAAATCACAATTAAGATCTGTTATTAAATCACTCAAAAGGAAAGATGAAGGTCTGTTTAGAATAAAGCCAACGGCATTATTTTTGGTATACTCAGTTAGAAGTATAATAGCTCTATTAAAAGAAGAGTCATTTAATATAGAAGGTTCGGAAATAAGTAAATTACCTTTTTTAATTTCTAAGTGGGCCATATGTAAATGTACAAAAAAGAGCAAAAAAAAACTCTCTTAAAAAAGAGAGTTTTTGAGTAATCTATTTAAAAAAATTAGTTTACAGCATCGCTTAATCCAGCACCTGCTTTAAACTTAGCTACATTTTTTGCAGCAATTTGGATTGTTTTTCCAGTTTGTGGGTTTCTACCACTTCTTGCAGCTCTATGAGAAACTGAAAAAGTTCCAAAACCTACTAATGCAACTTTATCTCCTCCTTTTAAAGCAGAAGTTACATTATCTGTAAAAGATTCTAATGCAGCTTTTGCCGCTACTTTAGAAATTCCTGCGTCTGCAGCCATTGCGTCGATTAAATCTGACTTGTTCATAATGAATAAATTTTTTAAGTTAATTATTTGTTTTTTTTGCTAATATGCTTAACAAATATATACGTATTAAGGGTTTACACAAATGTACACCCTTTAAAAGAGTGTTTTTGTTGATAAATACATATAAAATGTTAATAAAGGGAGGTTTATTTTTTGAATTTACCAAAAGTCCTTTAGATTAAGGGACTAAAGCATGTTGGCATCTTTAGAAAATTGAAAACCATTAAGAAGACTTTTTGTGTCTAATTTTTTCTTTCCAGCTATTTTTATTTCATCTATAATTAGAAAACCGTCAGCAACTGCTACTTTTAATTCGTTTTTAGTACTAATAAGTTTTCCTGTTTTATAATTATGTTCTAAACTGCTTTTGTGGACTTTATAAATTTTTGCATTTAAAGTTTTGTCACCATTTTGAATTGTTGTCCAAGCAGCGGGAAAGGGATTTAATCCTCTAATTTTATTATAAATAGATTCTAAAGAAGTGTTCCAATCTATTTTAGTGTTCTCTGGATATAATTTAGGTGCATTTTTTTCTTCTAAATAGGGTTGTTTTTTAGTCTTTAAATTACCTTTTGTAATAACGTCTACTGTTTTTGCAACTAATTCTGCACCTAAATACATTAATTTGTCATGCAGCGTTCCTACAGTTTCTTTGTATTCAATTTCTATTTCTTTTTGAAGTATGATTTCTCCAGTATCAATTTTTTCATCAATAAAAAATGTAGTAACTCCTGTTATTTTTTCGCCATTTATAATTGCCCAATGAATAGGTGCAGCACCTCTGTATGCAGGTAACAAAGAAGCATGTAGATTAAATGTACCGTATTTTGGCATTTGCCAAACAGCTTTAGGTAACATTCTAAATGCTACAACTACTTGCAATTCTGCTTTTAAACACTCTAATTCATGTAAAAAAGATTCGCTTTTTAAATTTGTAGGTTGTAAGACAGTTAAGTTATTTGACATAGCATACTTTTTAACAGCTGATTCATTTAGTTTTCTTCCTCTACCTGCTGGTTTGTCTGGAGCTGAAATTACACCTACAATTGTATATTTATTTAGGACTAGATGTTCTAAAACTGTTGCAGCAAAATCTGGAGTTCCCATAAAAACAATACGTAAATTTTTCATCTTATTTTACTTGATATTTATTCTGGTAATTTATTATTATTTTATCATCAGCAATTAATGCTCGCAAATGTATTAAAACGTCTTTCTCTTTTGCTTTAAGTTTTTGATTAATTTCTTGTGAACTTAAGCTTTTAGTGTTTAGTAATATTTTCATAATATCTGATGATATAGAATTTTCTTTTCCTTTTTTCTGAGAAATACAAACATCACAAATGGTGCATTTCTGGGTTGTTTTTTCTTCGAAATATTCCAATATTTGTATTGATCTACATTTGGTGTCATTAGAAATATAAGTCAAGAAATCTTCAGATTTTTTTATTTTTTGATTCAAAAAAGAAGTAATATTTTTTGAAATTCTGTGTATTGTTTTATCATCTTCTCTTGGTACTAAAAATTGAATTTCTAGATCTGTTTCTACTGGTTTGTATTCTACTAAATTATCATCCTGTAATCGGAATAATTTTTCTTTTACCTGTGTAGATGTTATGTTGTTTTTTTTTGCAATTAAGAATTCATCAACCTTAACTTCTTGTTCAAATAAACCAGCATAAGTTCTTAGTAATGAGTTTATAAATTCTTCATTATAGATATTTCTTATCGCGTAAGAAATAACATTTTTACTACTTGTTTTAAATCTTAGAGTAGATTTTTGATGGTAAGTATTTGTAGACTCAATGATTCCGTTATTGGATAATAATTTTAAAATTATTGTTACTTTTTGAATTGAGAAATTATATTTTTTAGAGAATTCTAAAAGGTTGAAGCTATAAAAATCTTCATTTTTTTCACCTAAAGAAATTCTAAAATACTGGTATAATTTTCGGTGTACTTCTTTAACTTCATTTAAGGTTGGTGTATTCTTTTTCTGTTGAAGTTTGTATTGAATTTTATCGTGTTCATTTTTTAATAAAACAGCAAAAGATTTCGTTTCGTTTCTTCCAGCTCTTCCAGATTCTTGTATGTAATTTTCTATCGACAAAGGTAAATCAAAATGAATAACAATACCAACGTTAGATTTGTCTATACCCATACCAAAAGCATTGGTTGCTACTATTATTGGTGTAGCTTCAGAAACCCAATTTTTAAAGGCAAATTCTTTTTCATTTGTAGGTAAGCTTCCGTGATAAAAACTACTTTTAAATCCATTTTTATTTAAAAATCTTGCTATTTCAACAGTTTTTCTTCTAGAGTTTACATATACAATTGCAGGTTTTTTAGTTTTTGTGAAAATTTGCTTAATTCTTAGTAGTTTATCCTCAACATCAAATACTTGGTAGGCTAGTCGTTCTCTTAAGAATGACTTTTTGAATATTTTTGGTTTTACTAAATTTAAGTTTTTTTCGATATCACTTAAAACTGCTTGATTTGCAGTTGCCGTTAAAGCAATAATACTTACGTTTTGTATAACCTCTCTTAACTTAAATATTGTCCTGTAAGAAGGTCTAAAATCATGCCCCCATTCAGATATGCAGTGCGCCTCGTCTACTGCAATTAAGTTAATTTTTAATTCTTTAATTTTTTGATGAATTAATTGCGATTGTAGTCTTTCTGGTGAGAGATATAAGAATTTGTAGTTTCCAAATTTAATCTTGTCAAAAAGCGTTATGATTTCGTTCCTAGTGCTTCCTGATTTAATTGTAGTAGCTTTAATATTTCTTTGGGTAAGATTTTTTATTTGATCCTCCATTAATGCAATTAAAGGAGAAATCACAATACAAATTCCTTCTTTAATCAATCCTGGTATTTGAAAGCAGATTGATTTCCCTCCACCAGTTGGTAAAAGCGCAATTACATCATCTTGATTTAGAACGGCATCAATAATTTCTTTTTGAGGAGTTCTAAAACTATCATAGTTCCAATAGGCTTTTAGTATTTTTTCTGGTGTTTGTTTCATTCACTTGGAAGTGAATTAATAATAAAATCTACTCTTTCATTTACGGTACCAAAAGGAACATCAATTAAAGTGTACCCTAAATTTTGGTATGTTTTTGTAATAAAAAAATCAATTTGTTTGGCTTCATCAAAGGATTCATATCTTTCATTGTCTTTGGTGTATATTGCATTCCAGGGCTTAAAATGAAAAATTACATCATAAAAGTATTCTTTACACTTTTCTAAAAATAAAGAAGGGTGTTCTGTTTTATAATAGTCTAAATATGCTTTAACATCGGGTATACCTCTATCAAAAAAAACGTATTCAGAATTAGATTTTTGCGCATTAAAAAACTGATTTTCTCTTCCTTCAAGAAGTTTTTGACTAAACAATAAGGGATTGCTTAAAAATAATTGATCTATACCTTGTTTTTGAGCCTCTAGTGTAACTGCTCTAGATACTTCGTCTAAACAGAAAAATCCTCTTTTTTTAAGAGTTTCTAATACAGCTGTTTTACCAGTTCCAGGTCCGCCAATGAGAACAATTTTTAATTTATTTTTTTTCAAAAAAAAGATATTAGAATTATTATTTTTGAATTATATATAACTAATTCAATTTACAAAAATAAATCATTCGCATTATAAATCTAATATTTAATGTAATTTTGTACTTATTATTATTGTAAATAATAGCTGTAAATAACAACCATGACTGATAAAAAAGCATTTTACGCAAAACTAAAAAATCAATTAGAAGATTCCACGAACTTTCCATCAGATTATATGTATAAATTCATAGTCCCCACTAATGGAGGTCAGCAAGAAGAAGTGGAAAATGTTTTTGAAAATAAAGGAGCTGTAATTAAAACAAAAAAGTCAAAAACAGGAAAATACATTAGTATTTCTATCGTTTTAAAATTGAATAGTTCAGATGAGGTAATCAGTTACTATGAAAAAGTAGAAAAAGTAGAGGGAATAATTTCATTATAAGATTATGAAGAAATATTTAATTTTAAGTTTATTGTTTTTTTCAGTTGTTTTAGTAGCACAGAAAAAAGATGCAGTTTTAATAACTATTGGTGGAGAAGAAATTATGGTTTCTGAATTTAAAAGAGTCTATGAGAAAAATTTAGAGGCTATAGATAATGAAGAAGCTAAAGATTTAGAAAAAAATTTAGATTTATTTATAAATTATAAATTAAAAGTAAATGAGGCTTATGCTCTTAAACTAGATACATTACCATCGTATATTAAAGAAATGAAAATGTATAGGAATCAGTTAGCAGCTCCTTATTTACAGGATTCTTTAGCTGTAAACCGTTTGATAAAAGATGCTTATTATAGAACTAAAAATGAAGTTAAAGCAAAGCATATTTTAATTAGAACCCCTAAAGCTTCAACGGCAGAAGATACTTTACGAACTTACACAAAGATTTTAGAAATTAGAAATCGAATTTTAAACGGTGAAGATTTCGAGAAATTAGCAGTAGAAATGTCAGAAGACCCGTCTGCTAGAACAGATCAAAAATCTGGAAGAGCTGGCAATAAAGGTAATTTAGGATATTTCTCTGCATTTAAAATGGTTTATCCTTTTGAAGATGCTGCTTATACTACTAAGATAGGTAAAATCTCTATGCCTTTTAGAACAAGGTTTGGATATCATATTCTTAAAGTTGATGACATAAGACCTTCAAAAGGTGAAGTAGAAGTTGCACACATTTTAATACAAGACTTATCTTTTAAAGGAGAAGAGTTAATTACTTCTATTTATAATCGATTAGAAAATGATGAGCAATTTAAGATGTTAGCTCGAAAATACTCTGATGATACTGGCTCTAAGTCTAAAGGAGGTAAATTAAGAA
>Ga0233438_10002648_pt1 | contig 17529 bp, 14 predicted proteins | sample SI_123_September_FD_182720 | JGI IMG/M metagenome (GOLD analysis project Ga0233438, IMG submission 182720) | Seawater microbial communities from Saanich Inlet, British Columbia, Canada - SI_123_September2016_10_MG | ecosystem: Environmental > Aquatic > Marine > Inlet | place: Canada: British...
TGAACCAGCCGCATATTCTACCGACACCTACTTAACTACAGGTGGCGTCTTTTCAGGATGGGGTGATGGATATGATGGTGCCCTCTACGGAAATCCATTGACACGCTCAAGTGTAAGAGGAAATCCAGATTTGAAAGAAGAAAGAATCAAAGAAATCGAATTCGGTTTTGACATGCGATTTTTAAAAAATCGCCTAAGCTTGTCCGCTAGTTATTATGACAGAACAAATGAAGATGTATTACTTCAATTACCCTTATCGCCTTCCACAGGATTTGGATCTCAATTGGTCAATGCTGCAACAATGAGCAATAAGGGAGTCGAAGTAGATTTTTCTTCAAGAATTATTGACAAGCAAGATACCCGCTGGAATGTAAATTTAACCTATACTCAAAACAATAATTTGGTTGAAGACATGGCGGGAAGTTCTTATTATCTGTTAAATGGGTTTACCTCAAACTCTTCCGGTGTAGCCGAAGGTCAACCTTTTGCAGTTTTAAGAGGGACCAAGTATGCTAGAGACGAAGACGGAAACTACGAACTTAATGAACTTGGGTTTCCTGAAGCATCTGCAACAGAAGACTTTTTGGGAGACCCCAATCCTGACTGGAGAGGGAGTGTAGGCACTTCATTTACACATAAAAATCTAACGCTTTCAGCACTACTAGAAACATCTCAAGGCAATGACGTTTGGAATGGCACTAGGGGTGTATTATATTTCTTTGGAATTCATCCTGATACAGCAATCGAATCTGTCGCCTCAACCGATTTAATAAACGCCCTTGGAGAAACAATTCCAGCAGGCACTACATTCAGAGGATATCAAGAGGATTTTGGTGCTGGTCCAGTTGCAGTAGATTATGCTTGGTGGACAAGTAACGGTGGTGGATTTGGCGATGTTGGCGAACCATTCTATGAGGATGCTTCTTGGGTAAGGTTAAGAGAAGTTTCTCTGACTTATGATTTCAATAACAACATCATTTCTAGTTTAGGGTTAGTAAAATTAGAACTTTCCGTTACAGCAAGAAACTTGTTTTTATGGACTGACATTGAAGGTTTTGATCCTGATAACAACCTCACTGGAGCTTCAAAAGGTAGAGGTCTAGAGTATTTTAGTAATCCAGGAACTCAATCTCTGCTATCAACCATCAGAGTTTCATTTTAAAAAATAGAATTATGAAAAAAATACATTACATCATCACGGTAAGTTTAGTTCTACTAATCTCTTGTGAGTCATATACGGACGATTTAAACACCGATCCAAATCAATTCGTAACTGCACCAGCAGAACTCATTATTGGACAGGCCCAACTTGGTTGGCTGCAGCTCGCAACAAGTAATAGTGCGCGTTATGCAGGTATCTTTATGAATCATTTTACTGGTGAAGACAGACAATATGTAACTGTGAACCAGTATTCAACTACTGCAGCAGACTATGATGATACATGGGATGATGCCTTTGTAGATGGTATTGCACAAGCACAACTAGCGAAATCTTTAGCTTTGGATAATGGAAACCAAAAGTTAGTTGGAATAGCTACAATATGCGAGGCAGCTATTTTTGGAGAAATGACTGCACTATTTGGTGATATTCCATTTAATGAAGTGAATAGTATTGGTGAATACTCTACGCCAAAATTTGACAAGCAATCCACAGTTTTGGCCGGTGTTCAATCTCTATTAGATGATGCAATTTCAAAAATTGGAGACGCTCCAGCAAGTCTTTACTCAGGAAATCGTTTGTCTAGTGAAGCCACCTGGGCAGAAATTGCCTATTCTTTAAAAGCACGTTATTACCTTATCTCAAAAGACTATGCTAATGCACTATCCAATGCTAAAAAGGGGATAAACACACCAGAAAAAAGTCTTAGATCTAAGCATACTACAGCTTTAAATTCTGAAAATCTGTATTACCAATTTATGGTAGATGAAAGAGATGGATATTTGGGAGCTACCGATTCTTATCTGGTAAAATTATTGAGTGATGTGGACGAAAGAAATATTGCCACACCTGGTGATTCAATAAGGTTCAAACACTACTTCACACCTTATAGTGACGGCAGTGGTCATGCACCAAATACTGCTGCTGGCGGTGTGTTTGCTGAAACAGCCCCAATGAATATTATTTCGTATCGTGAAGTGAAACTCATTGAAGCGGAAGCAGCAAATAGAACTGGGAATGCAAGTGATGTTACTGCTTTTAATGCAGTGAGATTAGACTTGGAAGCACAGTTTGAAGGAGGATCTTTTCCAGCTACGATATCATCTTCAGGAAGCAAAGACTTGTTAAAGGAAATCTTAGAAGAGAAATATATTTGCTTAATAGGTGAGCTCCAACCCTTTCACGACATAAGAAGAACAGGGAATCTTTTAAATGTACCCGCAAAAACAGGATCTACCATACCACAAAGGTTTATATATCCTCAAGTGGAAATTGACACAAATCCAAATGTACCTACTCCACTTCCAACATTATTTGATCCAACAACAATAAATAATTAATAAAAAAAACCCCTCATCCGAGGGGTTTTTTTAATACCTAAACTCTCCGTGTGAAGACAAAATCGTGAGTTGTTTTTTTGTGGAGGCCTCCACCCTGCCAACTACTTTGGCGGCCACACCAAAAGATTCGGAAATCTGGATGATTTCAGAAGCAACCACTTCGGGCACATACAGTTCCATACGATGTCCCATATTAAACACCTGATACATCTCTTTCCAGTCGGTTCCTGATTCGGCTTGAATAAGTTTGAACAATGGTGGGGTGTCAAAAAGATTGTCCTTAATCACATGAAGGCAATTAATAAAATGTAACACTTTCGTTTGTGCACCTCCACTACAATGTACCATCCCATGAATTTGACTACGTTCTACCACCTGAAGTATTCGCTGTATTATAGGCGCATAGGTGCGCGTAGGTGAAAGTACCAACTTTCCTGCATCAAGAGGGGTCTCGGTGGGGTCTGTAAGGGCTTTATGCCCTGAATAAACCAATTCGTTAGGCACATCAGAATCAAAGCTTTCGGGATATTTTTTGGCTAGGAGTTTAGAAAATACATCATGGCGCGCCGAAGTCAATCCATTGCTTCCCATGCCGCCATTGTACTCACTTTCATAAGTAGATTGCCCAAAGGAGGCCAATCCCACAATCACATCCCCTGCTTGAATGTTTGCATTATCAATCACGTCTTCGCGCTTCATCCTTGCGGTAACTGTAGAATCAACAATAATCGTTCGCACCAAATCCCCTACATCGGCGGTCTCGCCTCCCGTACTGTGAATATGCACACCATGACTAGCCAATTCAGCGATAAGCTCCTCCGTCCCTTGAATAATAGCGGCGATAACTTCTCCAGTTATTTTGTTTTTGTTACGCCCTATGGTCGAAGAGAGAATAATATTATCAACTGCACCAACGCATAACAAATCATCAACATTCATGATAAGTGCATCTTGGGCTATCCCCTTCCAGACCGATAAATCACCAGTTTCTTTCCAATACATGTAGGCCAGCGAAGACTTGGTACCTGCCCCATCAGCATGCATTACAATGCAATGATTTGGATCTTGGGTTAGATAGTCAGGAACAATCTTGCAAAACGCATTTGGAAACAAGCCCTTGTTTATGGAAGCTATCGCCTTGTGCACATCATCTTTGGTAGCGGATACCCCACGAAGATTATAGCGTTTGTCGGCCATGAGTTATGTTTTTTAGCAAAGATATCCGTTTGAAGCTTATCGTAAAAACAAAAGTTCACGATACTTCACCATTGACCACAACTCATCATCAACCATTAGTTCTAATCGGTCAGAATTGTATCGGATTTCGTCAAATAAAGGAAGTACTTCATTGCAGTACAACTGTGCACGCTGCTCATTGTTCGATATCGCATTTGCCTTTTTACGAGCATTGATCATGTCAGTGACTCCTCGATTTAGATTAGCGATGTGAGCAGAGATTTTTTCAATCAAATCCATTTGTTCACTTGCATGCTTGGTGTATTGATTTCCATAAATCTCTTTCAGTCCACGAACATTTTCAATAAGTGTGTTTTGATAACGTACCGCAGTCGGAATAATATGATTTCGAGCAATATCCCCTAAGACACGACTTTCAATTTGAATACGCATGACATACTCTTCAACTTGCACCTCGTATCGTGCTTGTACTTCGGTGGCGTTCATCACTCCCATACTTTCAAAAAGTGCAACCGTATTTTTATCAATACGAGCTTTTAAAGCATCTGGTGTTTTTGGCGTGTTTGACAATCCACGACGCTTCGCCTCTTTTGCCCATGAATCGCTGTATCCATCACCTTCAAAAAGAATGGGTCGTAATTTCTTAATATAATCACGTAACACATTGAAAACTGCATCATCTTTTTTCAACTTTTTGGTCTTGACCAGCTTATCGACTTCCTTTTTGAAAGATTTCAATTGATTAGCGACAATCGTGTTTACCACAGTCATTGGATTGGCACAATTTGCTGACGAGCCAACCGCACGAAATTCAAATTTATTACCTGTAAAGGCAAAAGGTGACGTTCGGTTTCGGTCTGTATTATCTAACAATATTTCAGGAATCTTACCGACAACATTCAACTTAAGATCTGTTTTTTCTTTCGGTGAAAGTTTCCCTTCAGATACATTTTCAAGGTCGTCAAGAACCTTGGTTAGGTGTTCACCTATAAAAACAGACAATATTGCAGGTGGTGCTTCATTGGCTCCTAATCGGTGATCGTTACTGGCACTCGCCACTGAAGAGCGCAATAAGAACTCGTAATCCTTAACCGCCTTAATCGTATTGATGAAAAAAGTGAGAAACTGAAGGTTACGCATCGGTGTTTTTCCTGGGCTCAACAAATTCACACCAGTATCAGTTTGTAAGGACCAATTGTTGTGTTTTCCTGAACCGTTAATTCCAGCAAATGGTTTTTCATGGAGCAGTACTTTTAGATTATGCTTGTTCGCAATCTTACCCATAATATCCATCAATAATGCGTTGTGATCAACCGATAGATTTGCTTCTTCGAAAATAGGTGCCAGCTCAAATTGGTTTGGCGCCACCTCATTGTGACGAGTTTTTACAGGGATCCCAAGCAACATTGATTCATGCTCCAATTCTCGCATAAATGATAATGCTCTGTTTGGTATTGAGCCAAAATAATGATCATCAAGCTGTTGTCCTTTAGCAGGGGCATGGCCTAAAAGTGTACGACCTGTAAGCACAATGTCAGGACGACTCTGTGCCAATGATTTATCAATTAAAAAATATTCTTGTTCCCACCCTAATGTGGCAATAACCTTGTTGACAGTCTTATCAAAAAATTGAGCCACATCTGTTGCAGCGTGATCAACTGCTTGTAATGCACGCAAAAGAGGTGTCTTATTGTCAAGTGCTTCACCGGTATAAGACACGAAAATTGTAGGAATACAAAGAGTAGTGCCGTAAATAAAAGCGGGGGATGTGGGGTCCCAAGCGGTATAGCCACGTGCTTCAAAAGTATTCCGAATACCACCACTTGGAAAACTCGAAGCGTCAGGCTCTTGTTGAACTAGCTGTGCGCCTTCAAAATTTTCAAGTGCTGTTCCATCTGATGCCATATCAAAAAAGGCATCGTGTTTTTCAGCAGTCGCTCCTGTTAGGGGCTGGAACCAGTGGGTGTAGTGTGTCGCTTTTTTGGATAAGGCCCAATCACGCATAGAAGCAGCAACTTGATCGGCTACTTTTCTATCGATTTGAGTTCCCTTGTCAATGGCCATACAAACTTGCTGATAGGCTGCTTTTGTAAGATAGGCTCGCATTGATTTTTTATCAAACACATGCGTAGCAAATAACTGTGATCGATCTTGATGCTCTTGTGATTCAATGGGTTGGCGTTGGGATGCGGTTTGTACAGCCGAAAAACGAATTGTAGACATAAAAGTAGATTTTAATCAAAAATAAGCAATTATATCCCAAATCACTAGTCCAAAAACTGCAATATTCTCATTATGAATTGAGAAAATTATTAAAAAATAAGTTTACCCTGTATAAAAATAGGGTGTTCATAAAACTTAATAAGATGTTTATAGTTTACCCCCTATGAATTGATGGGGAGATTCAAAAAAAATTACATTTGTTGAGTAAAAATTTTATTATGAGTAAGTCAAAACTTGAATATTTATGGTTGGATGGGTATAAACCCGTTGCCAATCTAAGAGGTAAAACTAAGATCATTGAAGATTTTAGTGGAAAGCTTGAAGACGTTCCTATGTGGGGGTTTGACGGTAGTTCAACCCAACAAGCGATAACTGGTTCTTCAGACTGTTTGTTAAAGCCTGTGGCTATTTATCCTGACCCTGCCCGTAGAGATGGTTTTTTGGTCATGACAGAAGTATTGAATCCTGATGGAACATCTCACGCATCAAATGGTAGAGCAGCTATCGATGATGACGATGATGATTTCTGGTTTGGATTTGAACAAGAGTATTTTCTTTGGGATCCGGAAACAAACCTTCCACTAGGATTCCCTAAAGACCAAACTCCACAAGGGCAGTTTTACTGTTCAGTTGGTGGCAGTAATACATTTGGTAGAGAAATTATGGATCGTCACCTTGACCTATGTCTTGATGCTGGTATCAACGTCGAAGGAACAAACGCTGAGGTTGCTCCTGGACAATGGGAATACCAAACATTTGCAATGGGTGCAGCGAAAGCTGGTGATGAAATGTGGGTAGCACGTTATATTCTTGAGCGTTTAGCTGAAGAGTATGGTTTGTCTATCAACTACCACCCAAAACCACTTGGTGCAACAGACTGGAATGGTTCTGGTATGCACGCAAACTTCTCAAATACTACGCTCAGAACTTGTGGTTCTAAAGAGACGTATGAAAAAATTTGTGAAGCCTTCCGCCCTGTGGTTAAAGAACACATCGAGGTATATGGCGCATACAACGACCAACGTTTAACTGGTGAACACGAAACGCAGTCAATCGACGAATTCAGCTACGGCGTTTCTGATCGAGGTGCCTCTATTCGAATTCCAATTATGACAGTTGAAAAAGGTTGGAAAGGATGGTTGGAAGACAGAAGACCAGCTTCTAACGGAGATCCCTACAAAATTGCAGCGCGAATCATTAAGACCGTGAAGTCTGCAAAGGTTTAGTTTTTCTGAACTTTAGATAATAAAAAAGCACCCTTTGAGGTGCTTTTTTTTATGCTAGCGTTTTAACAATAAACAAAACATATAGTGTTAAAAGAAGTAATCCATCTCGCCAATACATTTTCATTTTTACAGGGACGAAAACAAGCGGCACCAACATGGCTGCAATCCCTAGCATAACATAAATATCAAAGTCAAGTAAGGTTTTGTCAGTGACTGTTAAGGGGTGAATTAAAGAAGTGATTCCTAGTACTGCCAATATGTTAAACAGGTTTGATCCCAAAAGATTTCCCAATGAAATTGCATTTTCACGTTTAGCAACTGCCACAAGTGAAGCTGCAAGTTCAGGGATGCTTGTTCCAACAGAGACAACAGTGATTCCAATGATACGTTCACTAACCCCAATTTGATTGGCAACACGAACTGCGCCATGTATTAGTAGCTCTGAACCCAAAGCTAGGAACGCTCCACCAAAGACAGCAAACAAAATGATTCCAGTCCATGACAATGACGTTTTCAGATCTTCGGACTCAAAATCAGTATTGTCTTTAAAGCGAAAAAGGTACAAGAGCATAAGGATAAGTAAAACAACAAAAAATAACCCTTCAATCTTTGAAATTGATCCATTTTGGAGAAATATCCACAAGAGTACTGAGGCAGCAAACATCAAGGGCCAATCTGATTGATAAAAACTTTTAGAAATCTCTATTCGCGTAAACAACAAAACAACACCGAGCACCAACCCAAGGTTTGCGATGTTAGAACCAACAACATTCCCCAATGCTAAATCGGGATATCCTTCAAGCGCTGAACGAATGCTCACAATGAGCTCGGGCAATGAGGTTGCAAATGAAACAACTGTCATTCCAATAACAATTTTTGGGATTTTAAATTTATTTGATGTTCCAACGGCTGAACGCAACAACCATTCTCCCCCAACAACTAGACCTACAAGTCCGCCAATAATTTTTAAAATTTCAATTCCCATATTGCGAAGATACAACACAACACTTTTTGTACTTTTGCATATGCAAAAATTCTTTTTTATTGTGATCGCAAGGATAAATAAATTACTGTTCCCCAGTTTCTCAAAACGTGGCCTTGACCTGAGCAAGGCTTCCAAGTTGCAGCTGGCAATAATTGCTTGGCGTGCTTATGTGACAAAGCGAGCCATTTAGTTTGTTACCTAGGTAAAATAAGATATATTTGCCCTCGCAAAGGCCTCGTGGCGCAACTGAATAGCGCATCTGATTACGGCTCAGAAGGTTACAGGTTTGAATCCTGTCGAGGTCACAATTTAATCTAAAACGCTTTAAACTATATGTTTAAAGCGTTTTTTTAATTTTCTAGTATTAGCATTAGTTGTTGTTCAATAGTTTAAAGGGTTTTAGCTTTATTTGAAAATCTAATCAAATTGATTTAAACTATTATCGTCCTTATTTTAAAAATAAGTTTTATTTATATCTTAGACTTTCTCATTAAACACAGCTTCTAAAATAGGGCCTTTAGGCGTTCTAAAGAAAATGCGTCTTTCGTCCAGTTCTGGTATGTCCATTAATGAAAATGGAATACTTAGACCCTCTAATTTCTTTTTAAAATTTGCATAACCTTCTAATTTAATGCCAACGTGGTCTATGGCTTCTGCAGCAAAATCTTGACCCGAACCTCTGCTACCTATTAAATGCACCAAAGGCTCGTCATTATGATATAACCAATGTCCAGGTATTCTCTGAATTACCTTTGGTCTAGGTTTTTCTTCTAGGTCAAAAACTTTCAGAAAAAAATCTTTAGTTTCTTTTAAATCGGTTGTTCTTATCGTAACGTGGTCTAATTTCATACTAGTTTATTTTAAATGTGAACGCAGAAACCAAGCTGTTTTTTCGTGTTCTTCTAATAGTCCAGTAATAAAATCACTAGTCCCTAAATCTTTATACTTGTCTGCAAACGGGTTAATGTTTTCTCGTAATTTTAATGCAATGATTTCGTGGTCTTGTAACAATTCTTTGATGTACCCTTTTGCACTATTGTCATTTTGTTCTCGCTCGGTTAAATGGGTTAAAGACAAAAATTCTTTTAAAGTTGCTGGTGCATAATGACCTAAAGAGCGCATACGTTCTGCTACGCTGTCTATAGTTTCATCTAATTGTACGTACTGTGATTCGAATAACTTATGCTTGTCATAAAAATCTGTACCTTCTACATTCCAATGCGCATTTCTGGTTTTTGTGTATAAAATATACTCGTCTGCAAGAAGTTTAGCTAGTTCGTTTGCTACCGCTTCACGGTTTTCTTCTGATATTCCAATATTTGTTTTCATAATAAAAATTTTAATAAATTAATGATGAAGCATATGTTTACTTTTCTTTTTGCCCATTACATAGAATAGTATCGTCAAGGGTATAAATATGACGTTCAAAATGGTTCTATAATTTAGTCCAAAGGGATTCTTGTCTAATTTTAAGGTAGTTGTTGGATTCTCAGGAATCCATCCTAAAAAATCAAATGAGTAATCTAAGAACAAGGCGGTCATAATAATTCCAATAAAGAGAAATAAGAATAGATACAGCATTGGTTTCCATCCGAAATATTTTCGGTATATCTGAAGCATTGGAATTGTAATTAGGTCCGAAAGAACAAATGCAATTACTCCACCAAATGAAATACCACCATACCATAGTACTGCGGCCAAAACAATATTCCCTACAGAACAAACAAAGCTAACTATAGCAATGAGTGAACCGATAACCGCATTCCATAACAAAATAATAAATGGTGGATATTCAGAAGTGTTACCAGTCAAAAATAAAGTTTCCCAAAAATCCTTAGGAACTACCACCATTAATATGGACGAAATAAAAACCCCGAGTAAAATATCCTTTCCGACCATATTCACATCCATTACAAAATGTGAACTAGCTGTTCTTAGTTGCTCTTTTAATCCTACTTTTTTCGGCATATTATGATTATGTGAATGCATTTTGCTTTCTATTTCCATAGTATGCATATGTCCTTCGTGGTCGCGAACCATTACCTTTTCTTTATTTAAAAAAGCTTGTGCTTGTTGGATTATTTTTTTCGGAAAAAGGCGATGTATCAAAATAGCTGTGACTAGAATGAAAAATATACCACCAATTAATTCCCCCATAAAAAATGCCCAGCCCAAAAGACTGAAAATAATGATGAATATTTCGAAGACTAAATTTGTACTTGAAATTAAGAAGGCTACTGCATTTGGGAAACTAGCTCCTTTTATAATTAAAGTTCTTGACATACTTGCAGCAGCATAGGAACAAGATGAAGAAACTACGCCGAAAAAAGTTGATAACCCTATAGATTTTGGATTCGTTTTTCCCAAATATTTGCTAACTGTTTCCGTCGAAACAAGTGCACGAATTAACGCCGAAATCATAAACCCTAAAGCTAAACCCCAAAATAATTGCCAGGACATTCCAAAAAAGGCAATTCCTATCTCCTTTATTGTTTCCATAATTTAATTATTAATCAATCCAAATAGACTTTGTATTCACAAATTCTCTAATTCCGTAGCCAGAAAGTTCCCTTCCGTAGCCACTATTTTTAATTCCACCAAAAGGAAGTCTTGGGTCTGAAACGACTAACTTGTTTATAAAACTACTTCCTGCTTCTAATTGCAATGCCACTAGTTCTCCTCTTTCTTTATTCCCAGTCATTACACCAGAGCCTAATCCAAATTGTGAGTTGTTTGCTAGTTCAATAGCGTGGTTTTCATCTTTTGCTCTAATTACTGAAGCTACGGGTCCAAAAAGCTCATTGTCAAACGCTTCCATTCCTGGCTCTAAATCTGCAAGAATAGATGCTGGATAATAAGCACCATCTCCTTCAGGAATTTTACCTCCCAAAACTAATTTACCACCTTGACTCACAGTTTTGTTGACTTGCTCGTGAATTTCATCTCTTAAATCTGTACGTGCCATTGGACCGTAATAGGTAGACTCATCTGTTGGTTCTCCCATTTTGGCAGCTTTCATTTTTTTCGTGAAAACTTCTAGAAATTCATCATAAATAGCATCTAGTACTACAAATCGTTTTGCAGCTACACAAGTTTGTCCGTTATTTTGTAATCTTCCGAAAGTTGCCATTTCAGCAGCATCTTCAATATTAGCATCATCCAAAATGACGTAAGCATCGCTACCGCCTAATTCTAACACCGTTTTCTTTAGGTTTTGACCCATCCACTTATAGTCGTTCTATTTTATTGGAATTGTTTGGAGCATTGCTTATGATTATTTCTAGAAATATTTCAAATAATAGTCTGACCATCGTATTCACAGAAAAAGATAAGGTAAATGCCATATTGACTTATGTAAGACAGAATGTTCTGGATAATGAAAAAATTAAAATTTCTGCTATTGCGGATGAATTCAATATGTCACCAAACTATGTGAGCGTTTTTATTAAGAAACACGCAGGAATATCCATTCAGAATTATGTGATACAAACCAAAATGAAAATGGCAGAACGATTATTGAAACAGACAAGTTTGAATTTTTCTGAAATAGCAATGAAAATGGGATTTACAGATTCTAGTCATTTCACAAAAGCTTTTAAAAAAAATAGGGGTATGACACCAAAGGCTTTTAGAAAATAGTCACAACTCATAAACCCTGTGAATGTTTGAATTTAAAATGATTAGACTAATATCTTCCTTCAAAAAGTTTGAACTCTGTCCCTTCGAGGTCAAGCAATCGGAGAATTGATTCATTTGAATTGGTTCTCCTTTTTTTATGCTTGAGTCCCAAATTTCTTTCTCAAATTATTTTATATATTTATTCAAATTAAAAACTAAAAAACAATGAAATCTTTTTTTTCCATTATTGTTGCTCTGGTCTGTATGATTACACATGCACAGACTGTAATGAATATCACCTATGTAGACGTACCTCGTGAACATGCAGATGAGTTCATGGAACTTCACGTCAAATTTTCAAACCTATCCATGTCAGACGAAAGAAAACTGACTGGACATGGCATTTTTGCCCATGCATTTGCAGGCGACTATACCTTTGCGCTGTACGACTTCTACGCCTCTGCTGCTGATATCAACGCAGATGCTGACTTGGCAAACGAGGTGCTACAAAAAAACGTTAAAGCAATGGAGCTAGACGATAAGGCACAGCAAGCCATGAATGAACAATATTTTAAGTATTTCCGCATGTATGCAGAAAACCACACCGATCAAATTCGGATTGCAAATGAGAGTGTCTTTTATGAGTCCGAGTCCCACGATTGGTCCACGACAAAGGTTGTGACTGTAGGCAAGTACAACGTAAAATGGGGGCAAGGAAGTGCTTTTAGAGATGCGTGGAATACAGGGCAATTTGAAAACTATAAAAACGACGAAGGCATCACTGCTGTCTATGGCACTAATCACCTCTATGGAAGTGGGCTAGGGTTGCATATTTACACTTTTTATAAGGATTGGAATGCTTTCGCTGCTTTTGAAACTGCGAATTTGGGCCAGCCGATGGACGACAATGGTAGTGCATTTTGGTCTGCAGTTGATGCGCATGAAGACGAAATTTTGGTCTGGATTGGGGGCTTAAATACCGAGACAAAAGAAGTTTATCTTGTAAACTAGACCCTTAGACCTCAATTTAACAGTTAAGAAAAGCCCACACATCGTGGGCTTTTCTTATGCTAATTAAAAAGTTGTAAAACCTATTCGGCTGCAACGGGCATCACTGCCATCTCCAAAACAGATGCGTCACCAAAATCACCACCTTTGGTGATTTTTCCGTTTTTGTCAAACGATAAATAGTGATACTTATAGCACTTAAAAACTGGGAGTGCATTCTATAAAAGTAAATCCGTTATACTGTTATAGTGTAGCGGTTTTTTATTCTCACTTTTCTAGATTTCAAACAAAAATTTACTTTATTAATCATGAGTTAATAACTCTACAATCCATTCAAAAAGTCCGAACTGCTGTATGCTTGGGTCACGCAAAAGGAGAATTGATTCATTTGAATTGGTTCTCCTTTTTTTATGTTTTTTCTTTCATAAAATCGGAATTGGCCCAAAAATCATACATACTATATAGCGAGCTGGTCATCTACTTTAACAAATAGGCAATAGATCAAATAATGATTATGAAATAAAACGATACATTAATCTTTTAATATTGGTGTTTGACTAATCAATTCCATGTCTGGAAGATTACTAATATCGTATTGATAAAGAGCTGTTTCCCCGACAATCAATGCATTTGGGTAGTCGATAATCACATCGTAAGCAAACTGAATGGGATAGCTATTGACAATTTGAGGAGTAGATGGGACACTGACATCAATAACCTTAATGCCGGCTGTGGCATCGCAAACAATTAAATGATTTTCGTAGATACCTAAGCCATGTGGATTGAACAAATCTTTTCGTGAAACTACAGATAAATCCAATGGATTTTGAATATCTATGATTTGTAGTTCATTGATATCTGTAAAGCAATTTGTTCCTCCTCGTAAAGTCACATACGCATATTCCAAGTCTGCTACCACTGGATCACAGCTTCGAAAATGCTCAATACGGTTAATGTAATTAGGGCTAGAGGCATCTGAAACATCATACACCAACATTCCATTGACTGAACCGACAAATAGTAAGTCATTTAGCTGGAATAGAGTTTCTGCTTGCGTTGAAGTATCCTTTTTAATCCATGGGTTTGGTCGGAAATCACTTCCAACTTGAAAAAGCACAATCTTATTAAAGTTTATGGTATATAAATAATCATCAATTGGGAGAAAACGAGTCATAGAACCCGCATTACTAGTTTCTCGAGTTTCGCTATCTTTTAAAGAAACGGGAGAAGCTTCTGAAACAGCAAAATCGTCATAAAATGTGTGATAATAATTCTCTCTTTTTTCAAGTACTACTTCGGATACCCAATCCACAACAATTCCCTTGGTGTCATCTGGATACTCTTTGTACTGAACGTAAGAACTAGGATCTTCCCATATTTCAACGGGAAAATTCCAAAAACGATCATAGTCAAACACATCATCTACTGTGTAATCTTCAACAAATACGGGATTGCTGACATCGCTAATGTCAAAAACGGCCAAAGATGAAAACATATCTACATACAAATGATCTTCAATAATTGCCATATCCAAATTGCCAGGAACTGAAATAAATGATAGACTTTGTGGATTCGATGGAGATGAATTATCAACGACATGAATGCCTTCCATTGGTTCGTTTACAAAAACATAATCTTGATAGGAAATGATTTTTCCAAGTGAAGACTGCTCTTTTGGTTCTTCGATAACAATTTGGTCAGCTATCGAACTTGCTGTCTCATAGACTGGAGTCATATAGACTACTTCAACGTATTCTTCATTTACAGAAGCACTATCCCATTCACATGAAATAAAAATAGTTAGAATACATAATAAGAAGTAAAGATGGCGTTTCATTTTGGTTTTTTTAATTAAACATCAAATACTATGCCGATTTAAGCAAACAATAATTTAATCTTATTCAGGATAAACTTCTCGTAAGTGATAGGAGTTGATGAGTTTTTCGATAAGTACTTTTTTGATGAGTTCAATTTCACGCAAACTGATGTCTGCTTCAACAAATTGCCCCTCTTCAGCTTGTTCTTCAATGATTTTTTCGATAAAAATAGCTATTCCATCTGCTGTTGGTTCTTGCAAACTTTTAGATGCTGCTTCTACACTATCAGCCATCATTAAAATCGCTGTTTCTTTTGAGTATGGCTTGGGTCCGGCATAACAAAAGTCTTTCTTTTGCGCATCTTCATTGGATTGTTTCGCCTTATGATAAAAGTATCGTGTGGTGGTGGTTCCGTGATGTGTTCGAATAAAATCAATAACTCGATCAGGTAAATTGTTCTTTTTCGCAATTTCAATTCCTTCAATGACATGATTGGTGATGAGCTTACTACTTTCGTAAGGATCTAGCTCGTGATGAGGATTGTAATTGGTGGATTGATTCTCGCTAAAAAACAAAGGGTTGTTCATTTTTCCAATATCATGATACAAAGCGCCAACACGAACTAGCAAGCTATTGGCGTTCACTTCGTTGGCAGCTGCCTCTGCGATATTAGCAACTTGTAATGAATGATGGAAAGTACCAGGTGCCTTATCTGAAAGCGTACGTAACAACTTCGAGTTTGTATCCGATAGTTCAAGCAAAGATAAGTCTGAAACCAGACCAAATATTTTTTCAAAGACATACACGAGAGGGTGAACAAACAAAATACCCAACCCATTGATTAGCAACAGACCAAGATTATTGAGTGGAACAGTGGCAAGATTTGCTTCATAAATCAAATGGAACGCAACGAATGTCACCAAATAAGACATCACAATAAGGCTAACAACCACAAAAAGGTTTGCCCTTTTGTACAAGTCTGTTACCGTTAGCGTAGCAATTGCCCCAGCGACAAGCTGCATAAACAAAAACGAAAAATCACTTGGCACCATAAAGCCAATGAGCAATAACCCCATAAGAAACACAAAGAATGCCAAGCGTGTGTCAAAAAAGGTCTTCAGTAAAAGAGGAACAATACAAAGGGGAACCACATAAATAAAGTTAATATTGTTAGCCATTGCTATTTTAATTGCAGCAACCATGATAAGTACGTTCGCAAAAACAAAAACTACTTTAGTGTTATTCTCATACACCAGTGGGCGGTAACGCCATAAAAATAAAAAAACAAGGAACACAATCAGTGAAATCAAGATGGTATATCCCGCAATAATCCATTGCTCATTTGACGACCACAGGTCACTGAGATATTCAACTTTTAATGAGTTTAGTATCTGATATCGCTTTTGATCGACCACTTCTCCTTGCGCAATGATTCGTTCTCCTTCAGCAACAACGCCACGTGTGGGAAGGATTAAAGACAAAGACTCATCCAGTTTTTGTTTTGTTAACAAAGAATCCAACACCACATTTGGTTCTATATACTCTTGGAGCACCAAACGGTTTGATGAAATTGCAATCACAGAATCTAGAAATCTACTTTTGTTTGAAAATGGGAGGCTATCGTTCAGATTGAGATCAGCAAATTGTAGGTTTTGAGCACTGCTTTTTCTGAGAAGTAAAATTGGTTTTGCGTTTTGCGCTGCAAAAGAAGCATCAATTAGACCTGGTGTGTAAAGTTCGTGAAGGTAGTTGTTCCAAGCTCTTGCAAGTGAAACGGAGTAATAAGCACTTTTTTGTTGGCGAATCCACTTGGTTGTGCGTTCAAAAGAACGATTTTCAGCAAGGGTGTCCAGCGTAAAAATCAAAGGGCTTTCCTGTTCGACTGCCAATCGTTCTGCGTCTAATTCTTTTTCGGACTTTGCAATAGGAAAGTCAAAAGGCGCAAGCAAGGTTTCGTATGGCCATGGCTTCCCTTCTTGAAAGCTGTATTTGAATCCTCCACTTCGTGGAAACAGGTACACCAAACTAAAGGAGGTGACCAAAAATAAGATGACCTTATAAATAAAGGATTGATGTTTGTAGAAAAATTGCATAACGTATCAACTACATCAAAAATACGTTTTCTGTTTTTCATGAGCTAATCGCTTTTATTTTGTTTGTATTTTTGGGGCATGCAACATGGAATTTGCTTTTTGAGTATCGCACCACTTAGGAAAGAACCCAAAAACACAAGTGAACAAACATCACAGCTTCTTTATGGAGAGTTTTTCTCAGTTCTTAAACGAGAAAAGTCTTGGTTTAGAGTTCATATAACGTCTGACGGATACGAAGGGTGGCTCAATAACAAACACTTTCAATTGATTGATCAAAAAACCTATAATCAACTTCTGAAAACTCAGAAATCCTATTCAAGTGAATTGGTCGATTTTATTTGGAAAAATGACGATATTCTCTTTCCAACACCAATAGGAAGTTTGGTGAGCTCAGCCAAAATACTCGGGCATCGTTTTGAAGGGAAAGAGAATGAAAAAGACCAAGAAAAATCCGATTTGGTTCGCAATGCTTTACATTACCTAAACAGTCCATACTTGTGGGGTGGAAAGTCTCCGTTTGGCATCGATTGCTCTGGTCTAGTACAATGCGTTTATCAGTTGCACGGCGTTCAGCTCCCTAGAGATGCGCATCAACAAGCTACACATGGACAAACCTTGGGTTTTATTGATGAAAGCGAACCCGGTGACCTTGCTTTTTTTGACGATAAGGAAGGGAAAATTGTTCACGTTGGAATCATCATGCCAGATTACCATATTATCCATGCATTTGGGCAAGTACGCATTGACAGGCTCGACCAAACTGGTGTGTTTAACAAAGACCTAAACACTCATACACACAAGTTGCGTGTGATTAAGAAAGTAGTATAGGCTTCAAAAAAAACAATAGGACTCGCTACTGTTGA
>Ga0233438_10002650_pt1 | contig 17519 bp, 16 predicted proteins | sample SI_123_September_FD_182720 | JGI IMG/M metagenome (GOLD analysis project Ga0233438, IMG submission 182720) | Seawater microbial communities from Saanich Inlet, British Columbia, Canada - SI_123_September2016_10_MG | ecosystem: Environmental > Aquatic > Marine > Inlet | place: Canada: British...
TTCAAAAGTCTTTTCAAAAGAACTACAAAGATTTGCTACAGGAATTAAAGTTTTTAGATTTAATATTGATGATCTTAAAACAATATATATACCTTTACCACCAAAAGATGAACAAATCCAAATTGCAGAATATTTAGAAAACCAAACAGCAAAAATAGATAAAGCAATAGAACTACAACAAAACTATATAGCAAAACTCAAAGAGTATAAAGCTTCATTAATCAATAGTGTAGTTACAGGAAAAGTAAAAGTAGCATAATGGGTGAAATCTTAATCTATCAAAATGAAAATGGTGAAACAAAACTTGATGTCACATTAGAAGATGAAACTTTATGGCTAAGTATTGATCAAATATCAGACTTGTTTCAAAAGAGTCGTTCTACCATAAATGAACATATTTTAAATATCTATAAAGAGGGTGAGCTAGAGAAAGATGAAAGTATGAGAAAAATCGGAAATTCCGATTTTTCTACAAAACCTACTAATTTTTATAATCTAGATGTCATTATATCTGTGGGCTATAGGGTTAAGTCACTACAAGGTACAAAGTTTAGAAAGTGGGCAACTGCAAGAATTAAAGAGTATATCATCAAAGGTTTTGTAATGGATGATGAGAGGCTTAAAAGTCCCTCTGTAGGTGATTCTAAAGTGCCTGATTATTTTGATGAGATGCTTGAGCGTATTAGAGATATTCGTGCTAGTGAGAGAAGAGTATATTTAAGAGTACGAGAGATATTTAAATTCGCAAGTGATTATGAGCCATCACTTAAAGAAACCACAAGATTTTTTCAACATATTCAAAATAAACTCCATTTTGCAGTTACTAAACTTACAGCAGCAGAGATTATATCTCAAAGAGCTGATTCTTCAAAAATAAATATGGGTATAACAACACTAGATAAAGATAGCATAAAAAGCACAGATGTAACAATTGCTAAAAACTACCTAAGTGAGCAAGAGATAGATGAACTTAATCGAATAGTTGTTATGTGGTTAGATTATGCAGAAGATCAAGCAAAAAGAAGAAAACAAATATTTTTAAAAAATTGGGAAGAGAAACTTAACAGTTTTCTAGAGTTTAATGAAAGAGATGTATTGGAAAATTTTGGAAACATTTCTAAAAAAGAAGCAGATCAAAAAGCTAAAGATGAGTATAAAGAGTTTTCCAAAGAAAGAAGAAAAGAAAGAGAAGAGATAGGTGACAGAGAAAATATCAAAGCCTTAGAAAGTATTGCAAAAAGTTTAGAAGGAAAGTAACAAATGAGTAGTCAAACAAATGAACAAGCATTAGAAAGTAGTATAGAGAAGTTTTTAACAGGAACTTGCCAAGAAGAATTAAAACAAGCAGTTAGTGAACCAACACCTACATATGGGAATAATAAATTATTCTATATAGGTTCAAATAGTGATTTTAACAAAGAGTATGCAATAGATGAAAAGAGATTTTGGAGTTTTTTAGAATCAACTCAAGAAGATGAATTAAACAAACTAAAAAGAGAATCTAACTATAAGCTCAAAGTCATCCAACGACTTGATAAAATGATTAAAAAATATGGTATATTAAAAATTCTTAAAAAAGGTCTTGATGTAGATGATGCACATTTTACTCTCTTTTATATAGCACCATTAGCTTCAAGTGGAGATGAAATTAAAAAAAGATTTGAATCAAATCAATTTAGTATCACTAGACAAGTAACTTTTTCAAATGCCAATGCAATGTTAGAATTAGATATAGTTTTATTTATAAATGGACTTCCTATTATTACAATGGAGCTTAAAAATCCATGGACAGGACAAAATGCAAAATATCATGGTATTAAACAATATAAAGAAGATAGAGATCCAAAAGAGCCTTTATTAAATTTTGCTAGATGTATAGTTCATTTTACTATTGATACAGATGAAGCATTTATGACTACTAAACTTGATGGTAATAAGACATTTTTTTTACCATTTAATAAAGGAAACAATTTTGGAGCTGGTAATAGTGTAAATCCTTATGGACATAAAACTTCATATATTTGGGAAGATATATTTACTAAGTTTTCATTAGCTAATATAATTCAACATTTTGTAATACTTGATGGTAAAGAGAGTCATAATATAAATACTAGAACTCTTTTTTTTCCTAGATACCATCAACTAGATGTTGTTAGAAAATTAATAAATGATGTGAGTATAAATGGTGTAGGAAAAACTTATCTGATTCAACATAGTGCAGGAAGTGGTAAGTCACATTCTATTACTTGGACTGCTTATCAATTAATAGAAGTTTATCCAAGTAATATTAATTTAAAAGGTAGTAAAGGTTTAGATTATCCTTTGTTTGATAGTGTAATTATAGTTACAGATAGAAAAATATTAGATAAACAATTAAGAGATAATATAAAAAGTTTTAGTGAACAAAAAAATATTGTTGCTCCTGCATTTAGTTCTAGTGATTTAAAAAGTAATCTTGAAAATGGTAAAAAAATCATCCTTACTACTATTCAGAAATTTCCATTTATTGTAGATGGTATTGCAGATTTAAGTCAAAAGAGATTTGCAGTGATTATTGATGAAGCTCACTCATCTCAAAGTGGTTTAGCTCATGGAAAAATGAATGAAGCAATGGGTAAAAAAGAGTTTGATGAAGAACTAGATTCTCAAGATATGGTTTTAGAAATTATGAGAAGTAAAAAAATCAAAAGTAATGCTTCATATCTAGCATTTACGGCAACACCTAAAAACTCAACTTTAGAAAAATTTGGAACAAAACAAGAAGATGGAACATTTAAACCATTTCATCTATACTCTATGAAACAAGCTATTGAAGAAGGCTTTATTTTAGATGTATTATCAAACTATACAACATATAGAAGTTACTATGAAATAGCTAAATCTATTGAAGATAATCCTTTATTTGATACTAAGAAAGCACAAAAAAAATTAAGAAGTTTTGTTGAGAAAAATCCATCTATTATTGGAACAAAAGTTGAGATTATCTTAGACCATTTTATAGGGAAAGTTATAAAAACTAAAAAGCTAAAAAACAAAGCTAAAGGTATGGTTGTAACTGCAAACATACAAACAGCGATATTTTATTTTCAAGCTATAAATAAAAAATTAGAAGAATTAGGAAATCCATTTAAAGCAGTTATAGCATTCTCTGGTAAAAAAGAGATAAAAGGTATTGAGTATACTGAAGATAGTATGAATAATTTTTCATCTAAAGATATATCTGATAAGTTTAATACAGATGAATATAGACTACTAGTAGTAGCTAATAAATTCTTAACTGGATTTGACCAACCAAAACTTTGTGTAATGTATGTAGATAAAAAACTACAAGGAGTACAAGCAGTACAAGCACTATCAAGACTTAATCGTTCTGCATTGAAATATGGTAAAAAAACAGAAGATTTATTTGTATTAGATTTCTTTAATAAAGTAGAAGATATAAAAGCTTCATTTGATCCTTTTTATACATCAACAACACTAAGTGAAGCAACAAATATAAATGTATTGCATGAATTAAAAGATAGCTTAGATGAACTAGGTGTTTACGAAATAACAGAAGTAGAAGAGTTCTTTGAAAAATATTTTAAAGGAGTTGATGCTTCAAGACTCTCTCCTATAATAGATACTGCTGCTAATAGATTTAATAGTCAATTAGAACTAAGCAATGAAGATAAAGCTGATTATAAAATAAAAGCTAAACAGTTTATAAAAATATATGGTCAAATGGTATCAATTATGCCTTATGAGATTATAACTTGGGAGAAGTTGTTTTGGTTCTTAAAATTTTTAATCCCAAAAATGATTATAAAAGATAAAGACCAAGATAAATTAGATGAACTTTTAAATTCAGTTGATTTATCCACTTATGGCTTAGAAAGAGTGAAGTTAGGTGTAAGTATTAGCTTAGATGAAAGTGAAACTCAAGTTGATCCTCAAAATTCAAATCCAAGAGGTACTCATGGAGAAAATGAAAAAGATTTACTAGATAGTATTATCGAAGCATTTAATGAAAAATGGTTTCATGGATGGGAAGCAACTCCTGAAGAACAAAGAGTTAAATTTATAAATCTAATGGATAAAGTAAAAACACATGATGATTTCCAAGCTAAATATAAAGAAAATCAAGATGTACATACAAGAAGATTAGCATTAGAAAAAATTGTAGCAGAAGTTATGAATCGTGAGCGAAGAAAAGAGCTTGAACTTTATAAAATGTTTGCTGGTGATGAAGCATTTAGAACAGGTATGTTAGATAGTTTTGAAAGAGCTTTAAGCTCTACAACAATTTAATTAATTCCAAATCCCAACTTTAAAGAAAAAAAGCTGAGTAAAAGTTTGAATAGTAAAATTACATACAAACATCTATATAAAGATAATCTATAGGAAATCTCAAACTCACATAAAGAAGTAACCTTTAGACAATATTATATACATGAGTACCTCAATATTGACCCAACTTGTCTAACAAATTATACATAACACTTATCTAATGATAGAGTTTTTAATATCATTATCGCATGGAGTAATATATCTCATAGTAGTTTTAATATCTTTATGACCTATATATTTACTAATAATTTTAGTATTAATACCCAGGTTTCACTGTAATTCCAAGAAAAGTAGAGAATATATGGATATTAGAAGAAGTAAGAGTCACTAGAGGTACAAAATTACATTTGATAATTGTAGCTTTTGCTGTATTATTACTTATACCTTTAGCTTTTTGGGTAGATTATCATTTTTTCATATGGTTTGATTATACATATACTAATATATTTTCATATTCTAATTAATATAATAGTATCTTCAATACCAAGTATAGTAGATTTTAGAGTAGCTATTGGAGGTTTTTGGTCTATAATTAAATTTATACTCTCTATTATTATATTTTTTGCAGTTATTATATGTTCTGTATTATTAATAGAAAAGTTTTAATTACTAAGTTTTTAATATGTATTATATTACATATATTTTTATGATATAATAGTTTTATAAAACAATAAAGGCTTTTATATGCTAGAAGAATTATTTATAAAAAGTAGAAATTTGATTAATATAAATAATCAAGATTATAAAAGATACTTTATTAGAACAAAGAATTTAGAACATCGTTTATCTATTATTGTTGGAGCAAGGGGTATTGGCAAGACAACTACAGTTTTACAATATATAAAAGAAAAATATAAAGAAAATGAAGCTTTATATGTCAATTTAGATGATATTCAAAATAGTTCAAAATATACAATGATACAAATTGCAGAAGAGTTTGATTTAAATGGAGGTAAACTTCTTTGTTTTGATGAAATACATAAATATCAAAATTGGTCTGGTGAATTAAAAAATATTTATGATAGGTTTAATAATCTAAAGATAATTGCAACAGGAAGTTCTGCACTTGAAATCAATAAAGGGAGTCATGATTTAAGTAGACGAGCTATTGTTTATAATATGTTAGGTATGAGTTTTAGAGAATTTTTAGAACTTCACTATGGATATAGTTTTGATTCAATCTCTTTAAAAGATATATTAAACAATCATATTAATATATCAACTAATATAAAAAATATAATAGAAAATAATAAACAAAGAATAATACCATTATTTAAAAAATATCTAAAATATGGTTATTATCCATATTTTTTATCTATGCCAAATGAAACTTTGTTTTTTCAGACACTTCAACAAAATATAAATGTATCAATAGAGAGTGATTTACTAAATATATATCCAAAACTAAGTGGTAATAGTATAAAAAAAATAAAGATACTTTTATCAATAATAATTAAAAGTGTTCCTTTTGAACCAAATATAAGTTATCTTAAAGAAGCAACTAATATAAAAGATGATAGAACTTTAAAAGATTATCTTTCAAAACTTGATGATGCTGGATTAATCAGTCTTTTAATGAAAAATTCAATTAGTATGAAAACACTTGATAAACCAGAGAAAATATTCCTAGCTAATCCAAATTTAATGTATACAAAAGAACCAAACATTGGAAACTTACGAGAAACTTTTTTTGTAAATCAATTAAACAATTACTATAAAAATAGACAATTATTAAATGATGAAGGAATATTTGCTAGTAATCAAGGTGATTTTTATTGTGAAGAAAAATATACATTTGAAATAGGTGGTAAAAATAAAGGATTCAAACAAATTAAAGATATTAGAAACTCTTATATAGCAAGTGATGACTTAGAAGTGGGTATTGGTAATAAGATTTCACTTTGGTTATTTGGATTTTTATATTAGATCAAGTAAAAATCAGCCCAATAACTTCACTAATAGATTCATTTTTTATTCCATAAATTTTTTAAAGTAATTTTTCAATACTTTTAATAATCTTTTGTGACATTGGATTTGTAATTGGTGAAAATCGATCAACTACCATTCCATTTTTATCAATCAAGAATTTTGTAAAATTCCATTTAATCGTACCTCTATATTTAGGATTAGATTCTCTTAAAAAATTATATAATTCATGTTGTTGAGCTTTATTAATTATTACTTTTTGAGTCATTGGAAATGAGACACCATAATTTAATTGACAAAATGACTGAATCTCTTTAGCAGTGCCTGGTTCTTGACCGGCAAAATCATTTGAAGGGACACCAAGAATAATAAAACCTTTAGATTTATATTTTTTATAAAGAGTTTCTAAGTCTTTATATTGTCCTGTAAATCCACATTTACTTGCTACATTGACAACTAATATGACTCTATTTTTAAACTTCTTTAAATCTAATGGTCCATTTGATAATGAGTCTATTTTGATGTCATAAAAATTAATGTTAGATTTTACTTCTATATCTTTTTTATAAAATATATCATCTTTAAATAAAAATATAATACCACTAATAAAAACAAGAATAGCTATTAACAATAAATAATTAGTTTTCATATATAAACCTCTTCTATTATTTTCTTAAATTTTATATTTTTAAACTAATAGTTAGCTTTATATTTAATCTTTTTTATTTTATTCCCAAAAATAGTTATGATAACTTCATCTTTAGAAATACTTTATAAATTTTGAGGTTTTAATAAATTCTATTTTACTAATTTTTTACTTTTATCTTAGTAGATGATGATACTTTTTGTTTTGTTTTGTTTTCTTGTGAAAATTCCTATTTAATTATTAAAATTTTGTATTGTTTTGATATTAAGATATTATATATTAGAACTATTTAAAAAAAGAGTATCAAGTCTTTGTTTATTATAAAGACTTGATAAGAGTATATGAGAATGATTACATTCCCATACCACCCATTCCTCCCATACCACCCATATCAGGCATAGCAGGAGCTCCTGTAGGAGCTGGTGACTCTTCTTTGATATCTGATACAGTAGCTTCAGTTGTAAGTAGTAGTGATGCTACTGATACAGCATTTTGCATAGCTACTCTTTCAACTTTAGCAGGATCTACAATACCAGCTTTAAACATATCTACATATTCACCATTAGCAGCATTAAATCCAAAGTTTGTTTTAGATTTAGATACTTCATTAGCTACAACACCAGCATCAAATCCAGCATTAGATGCTATTTGTTTTAATGGAGCTTTAATAGCTCTTAAGATTATTTCATAACCTATTTTTTCATCACCACAAAGATCTAATTTTACTTTAGCAGCAGCAGCAATTAAAGCAGCACCACCACCTATAACAATACCTTCTTCAACAGCAGCTCTTGTAGCACTTAATGCATCATCTACTCTATCTTTTTTCTCTTTCATTTCAGTTTCAGTAGCAGCTCCTACTTTTATAACTGCAACTCCACCACTTAATTTTGCTAATCTTTCTTGTGCTTTTTCTTTATCATAATCACTTGTTGTATTAGCTATTTCTGATTTTATTTGATTGATTCTATCTTCTACTTTTGATTTTTCTCCAGCTCCATCAACTATAGTTGTATTATCTTTATCTAATACTACTTTTGAAGCAGTTCCAAGAGACTCTATAGTTGTATTTTCTAGTGACATTCCAAGTTCTTCACTTATTACTGTACCATCTGTTAAGACAGCTATATCTTGAAGCATCTCTTTTCTTCTATCACCAAACCCAGGAGCTTTAACAGCTGCTATATTTAAACTACCTCTTAATCTATTTACTACAAGTGTAGTTAATGCTTCACCATCTACATCTTCAGCTATTATTAATAGTGGTTTACCAGCTTTATTAACAGCTTCTAGTATTGGTAACATATCTTTTAATGTAGATATTTTTTTATCATAGATTAATATATAAGGATTGTCTAATTCTGTAGTCATTTTTTCAGAGTTTGTTACAAAATATGGTGATAAATATCCTCTATCAAACTGCATACCTTCAACTACATCTAATTCATCACTAATACCTTTCGCCTCTTCTACAGTAATAACACCATCTTTTCCTACTTTTTCCATAGCTTGAGCTATCATAGAACCTATTGCTTTATCAGAATTTGCTGATATTGTAGCTACTTGTTCTATCTCTTTTTGATCTATTACAGGTTTAGATATAGCTTTTAATTCAGCTAAAATAGCTTGAGATGCTTTATCCATACCTCTTTTTAGTGATATAGGATTAGCTCCTGCTGTTACATTTCTAAGTCCTTCTTTGAATATAGAGTGAGCTAATACAGTAGCAGTTGTAGTACCATCACCAGCTTCTTCAGCTGTTTTATTTGCTACTTCTTTTACTAGTTGTGCACCCATATTTTCTATAGTATCATCTAGTTCTATCTCTTTTGCTACAGATACACCATCTTTAGTTATAGTTGGAGCACCATAAGATTTTTGTAATAGTACATTTCTCCCTCTAGGTCCCATAGTAACTTTTACTGCATCAGCTAGTTTTTCAACACCTGTAAATAATCTATTTCTTGCATCATCACTAAATTTTATCTCTTTTGCCATTTTACATTACTCCTAAAATATCTTTTAATTCTAATATTAAATAATCTTCACCTTCAAGGTTAATTTTTGTACCTGCATATTTACCAAATACTACATTATCATCTTTGTTGATCTCTTTTACTTCTGAACCAATTGCTATTACACTAGCAGTTGATGGTTTCTCTTTAGCACTATCGGGTATATATATACCACTAGCAGTCTTATTTTCTGCTTGTACTTCTTTTACTAAAACTCTTTCACCTAATGGTTTAAAACTCATTATAAACTCCTATTCTTTTGTAATTAATTAGCACTCACATAAAATGAGTGCTAGAATTATATATATTTTTCATCTGTTTGTCAATTAAAATTTAGTGAAATTATTAAAATATATTATTTATATTTATTAAAATAGGGTAAAAGTATAGAATTTAGATTATTTTGTATATTTATATCAAATGACTTTATATCTTTTTGACATTTTGTTGATAATTTATTTGCACTTTTGATAGCCTCTTTAAGACCTAATAAATTTATAAAAGAGTTTTTATTAATATCATTTTGTGTAGTTTTTAATGCCTCTTTTTGATTTGAAGTTTTATCTATAATATCATCTTGTATTTGAAATAATAGACCAATATCAAGTCCAAAATTATATAGTCTATTTTGTAGGTCTTTGTTTACATTACATATAATAGCACCAGTTTGTAAAGCACAAGCTATAAATTTGGCTGTTTTATGAATATGTAAAAATTCTAATTGTTTTATATCAACTTTACTATTTTCAAAATAGCAATCTATAGCTTGACCTATTATCATACCATTTATACCACATTCATTTGATACTATTTTTATAATAGATATTTTAATATCATTTGATAATGGTGAATTTGATATTAGATTAAAGCTATGCGTATTTAAAGCATCTCCTACTAAAACAGCTGTTGCTTCATCATATTGTTTATGCAGTGTTGTATGTCCTCTTCTAAGAGATGCATCATCCATACATGGTAAATCATCATGTATTAATGAATACGTATGAAGATATTCTAATGCTAGAGCTATTGACATAGAGTTTTTTACTAGTAAAGGATTTATAGCATCTACTATACATAACATTAACATAGGACGAAATCTTTTACCACTTGCTAATAACATACTTTGTAAAGAGTCTTGAAATATAGGGTGAAAAGAGTTTGATAATGGAAGGTTATTTTTTAAATACTCTTCAAAATCATTTAATAAATTGTTATTCAAATATTTACTTTTATTATAATTGTTTATTTAAGATATCATTTTTGCATAAATGGTTTTAATTGATCCATTATATTCATAGCACTATTTTGTTTATTATCATTTGCTTTTTTTATTACATCATTAATAGCTGTTATTAGTAGTATAGTTAATGAATCTTTATCTGTAAGTAGTGAATCATCTATTTTTAAATCTACTATTTGACTATTACCATTCATTGATATTTCTATCATATCACCACCTGATTTAGCAGTAAATATTAATTGTTCATTTTTCTCTTTATTGTCTTCTTGTATATTTTGAAATTTATCTACTATATCATTCATATTTAACTTACTAAAATCTATACCATCAAACATTTTTTGTTCCTATTAATTTATTTTCTATTGAACTTATATTATTATTATCATCAACCAATACTATAGTTGGTTTATATGTCTTTAATTCTTCTTCATTATATGATGCATAAGATATTATTATTATTTTATCACCTATTTCTACTTTCCTAGCTGCAGCACCATTTAGACATATATCTTTAGATCCTGATTCACCTTTAATAACATATGTTGAGAATCTTTCACCATTATTTATATTTACTATTTCTACTTTTTGTCCTATTTTTAATAAAGATGCTTTCATAAGATCTTCATCAATAGTAATAGATCCTATATAGTTAAGATTAGCATCACTTACAGTTGCTCTATGAATCTTACTATAAAGCATATCAAAATTCATTTTTTTATATCTCCAATATTATTTTATAACTCTTTAGTCTATATTAACATATACTATAAAATATTTGACAAATTCTAATGAAAACTTAGTTAAAATCTTATAAAATCAAATATATAAATATAAAGGTAAAATATGAAAAAGTTATTTTTTACTCTATTCTTTACTTTAAATCTACTATCAAGTAATCAAATAGCACTTATTAAAACAACACAAGGTGATATTACTATACAATTAATAGATGATATAGCTCCAAAGACAGTTGAAAATTTTGTACAGCATTCCAAAAATGGATATTATAATGGACTTATTTTTCATAGAATTATAAAAAACTTTATGATTCAAGGTGGTGATCCAACTGGTACAGGAAGAGGCGGTACTTCTATATGGAAAAGTAAATTTCAAGATGAGTTTTCATCAAAAGCTATTTTTAATAAACCAGGAATTTTAGCTATGGCAAATTCAGGACCAAATACAAATGGAAGTCAATTTTTTATAACTACAGTAAAAACACCTTGGTTAAATAACAAACATACTATTTTTGGATATGTTATAAAAGGTATGGATGTCCTGAAAAGATTAGAAAATGTAGCTACTAATAGATATAATAAACCATTAATAGATCAAAAAATCAAAAAAATTATTATAAAATAATTTTTATTATTTAAGATTATTTATTTCTAAGACTTTACTTTTGATTAAAGTCTTAGTTGATTCAAGATTTACTATATCATCTATTTTTATATTATCTATTGATACTATTTTACTATTTTTTGTAAGTTGTACATATCCATCTTTTATTTTATTATCTGGATGATTTAATTTAAAACTATTTTTTAATAGATCTAATTCTTGTTGGTTTTTATTTAATATTTGTTCAAATATACTATTAAAATCTCTTATTATATTTAGTTCTTGTTCTTTTTTATTTAATATTTGTTCAAAAATATTATTAAAATCTCTTATTAAATTTAAAATATTTGATTCTATTAAATCAAATTTATTTTTAATAGAATTTTGTTTAAAAGATGATAATATGTTAGATAACAATAGTTTTTTATTATTTAATATAATCTTCATATTTTTATTAAAATCATTATATAAATTATCTATATAAAATCTTACTTCATTTATATCTGCTAGGGCTAATTCAATAGCATTTGATGGAGTAGAAGCTCTAATATCAGCTACAAAATCACTTATTACAAAATCATTTTCATGTCCAACTGCACTAATTATAGGAATATTAGATTCATAAATAGCATCACATACACACTCTTCATTAAAAGCCCATAGATCTTCAATACTACCCCCACCTCGTCCTACAATTATTATATTTGGATTTAATTTAGTAGCTATTTTTATTGCATTACTTATTTCATCTTTGGCTTTTTCTCCTTGAACTAATACATCTATTAATTGTATCTTTACTAAAGGCCATCTATTTGAAGCGATTTTTTTCATATCTTGTATAGCAGCACCTGTTGAAGATGTGATTATTATGATTTTTTTAGGATATTTTGGAAGAGTCTTTTTGATATCTTTATTAAAATATCCCTTTTTTTCTAATTTAGATTTTAATTGTTCATAAGCTAAAGCTAAAGCACCCACACCAGATGGCTCTATATTAGAAGCTAATAATTGATATGAACCTCTTGGTGTATAAACTGTAATCGAACCACTAATAATTACTTCTTGACCTATTTCTAAAGTAAACTTTAGATTTTTTCTATTTCCTTTAAACATCACACAAGATAGTGTAGAATTATTATCTTTTATAGAAAAATATATATGTCCACTATTATGATATGTTACATTTGATATTTCACCTTTTATATATACAAATGAAAATGTAGTCTCAAGTAGTGATTTGATTTGAATATTTAGTTGTGATACACTTATTGGTTGATTCATATTAGTTTTATTTTCCTTTTTTTAATCATCATCTCTTATATTATGTTTTTTACAATAAGTTATTATTTCATCTTCACTTTTAAAATAATCATCACTAAATTCTTTTAATTCATTTAATGAAATCTCTTTATATTGTTCATTTGCATTTAGATATTTTTCAATTAAAGATATAAAATCATTATATTCAGTATTTATATTACATAATTTATCTATAGTTTTAAAATCTAACTCTTTATATCTTGCTTCAAATAATATTTTACTATCATATATATCTTTTGTTAATTTAATCACACCTATACCAAATGACTCATTTAATCTTTGTAATTCATCTATTAAATTGCTATTTATATCTAATAGTACTAAATATCCATAATTAGCCCAACTAGAATTAGAGACAGCTTGAAAATAAGACTTTTTTAATTCACTATCTGTTTGTATCTCTCTTTTTATCTCATATGATATTAATTTAAATGTTTTTGAATTATTTGATAATTTTATTAAAGATTGGGTTGTCTTTGATTTTAGTGATAAAAACTCTACTCCTATCATGTCAGGATGTATCCATTTTTGAGTATTATCTTTACTATTATATGATTTTTCATGAAGTACTGTTTTTGAATATATAGTTGGATTTTGGTTTTGTAAAAAAGTACTTAATAGTTTATGTAAATCTCTCTCATGGTATTTATAATCATTTTTATTATTATTTATTGATTTTGTTTTTATATTACTATATTTTATACTATTAAAATCTAATTCATCTTCATATTTAGATAAATAATATATATAATTATTTTTATCATTTTTAACTCTTTTTACTCTAATATCATTTTGTCTAATAAAAGCTCCAGCTTGAGCTTGTATTGTAGATATGGGAGTTTTAGCATTCTTAAAATCATAATAAGATTTTTTTATTATATACTCATATATATTAGTTGGTGTAGAGGGTATTTTTAACTCTTCTAAAGATTTTAAAATAGCATTTTTTACAGTTGTATTATTCATTTTATGATATTTTTCTAGCAATAAATAGTGTAGATATATTCATACTAAAACCTTTTGTATATATTGGATCTAAATTAGCATTTTTTAACTCTTTTTTTAAATTAGAAGTAGTTAAAAACTCATCAATGGAATTTGGTAAATATTCATAAGCCTCTTTATTTTTTGATAATATACCACCTAAAAATGGTATTACCTTATTCATATAAAAATCTGTTATATGATCTAATATAGACTCCTTTTTATTTTTTGTAAATTCTAATATGACTAATAATCCATTTGGTTTTAATACTCTTGCAAATTCATTAAAAGCCTCTTGTCTTTGTACTACATTTCTAATACCATATGATATAGAAAGAATATCTATACTATTACCTTCTAAATTTAAATTAGTGGCATTACCTTGTATAAACTCTATTTTAGGTAGTTTTTCTCTTGCAACATCAAGCATACCTATACTTGGATCTATACCTATAATATTATCTATTTTTATATATTTTTTAATAGCTATTTTTTGCCAATAATCTATCATATCACCTGTACCACAAGCTACATCTACTATATTAGCAATAGAGTCTTTTTTATAATAATCAAATGTTAATTTACAAGCCTTATTTCTCCAACTCTTATCAATACCTAAGCTCAAAATTCTATTTGTTATATCATATGTTTTTGATATGTTATTAAACATAGATACTATTTTTTCTTGTTTATTCACTATTTTAACTCCATAAATTCTATATTTTTACTATTTTTCATAAACTCTATAATTTTTCCATGAAATCTACAATATATTTGATTTATAGTGATATCAAATCCATAAGATTTCTCTATTTTAGAAAAATTTTCATTTATACCATATTCAAACCACTCTTTAATATCATCATAATTATCAAATTCAAAACTAATCTTTTTTAAAAGTCTATTTGTATAAGTATCTATTACAAAATGATCTTTTTTACAAGCATAGCAAAGTATACTATCACAGGTCTCATTACCTATTCCTTTTTGATTTAATAACCAAGATCTAGATACGTTTAAAGTAAAATTTTCAAAATTTTCAAAATCTTTAATTATATTTTGACATATATTTTTTATTCTTTTTGATTTTTGGTTTTTAAATCCACTTGATGATATAAGTTCACTTAATATACTTAAATCTATATTTGATAATTTTTTCATATTTAATAAATCATATTTTTTTATATTTTCTATAGATTTTTCTACATTTTGCCATTTTGTATTTTGTGTTAAAATAGCTGTAATTAATACTTCAAAAGTACCATACCCCTCCCACCAATGAGATGAACTATTTTGAAGTAGATTTTTCTCTTTTAAAAATATGAGTAAATCATAACTAGAAGTTATATTATTCAATAATAGCCTTTGATATAATTCTATCTTCTCTATCATTAAAAATTTTTATTTTAAATCCATCAATTGATCTTCCATTTTGTATATCAATAATAGCTAATTGTAAAATACTTTTACAACTATTTGGTACATCAAAATGACTTCCTATTCCTGTTTTTAACTTTTCAATAGGTACTTTTTTATCCATACCTATTATATTATCTCTACACCCTGTAAGACCTATATCTGTAAGATAAAATGTACCATCACATATTTGTAAATCATCTGTACCAACATGTGTATGTGTACCACAAATAGCACTTACTTTACCTTCAAGTAATTTAGCTAAAACTCTTTTTTCACTAGTAGCTTGTGCATGAAAATCTATAAATATATTATTAACTCCTTGAGATTTTAAATCATCTACTATTTTTTCTATCATATTAAATGGATTATCAACTATTGGCATACCATATATTCCCATCAAATTTATAATAGCTATTTTTTCATCTTCAATATTATGTATATATATACCTTTCCCAGGGACACCTTGAGCATAATTATAAGGTCTTAATACAGAGTTTGTTGAAAGTAATTTAATCATATCTCCCTTTTTATCAAAAGAGTGATTTCCTCCAGTTATTATATTAATACCAGATTTTAATAATTCATCACAATTTTTTACAGTTAATCCAAATCCATGACTAGCATTTTCACCATTTGCTATTATATAATCTATACTATACTCATCTTTTAATTTTTTTAAATTATCTTTAATTATTTTTCTACCAGGTCTTCCTACAATATCACCTATAAAAGCTATTTTCATATCTATCCTATATACTAAATTGAATTAATTTTATCATATTAAATCTTTGCTACAAACAAAAGCACTACTAAAAGCACTTTGAAAATTATACCCTCCAAGCTCACCTGTAATATCTAAACACTCACCTATAAAATATAAATTTTTTTTTAATTTACTTTGCATATTATCATCTATTTCATAAGTATTAATACCACCTTTAGTAACCTCTGCTTTTTTATATCCAAAATTACCAGCTGGTGAAAATTTATATTTTTTAATAATAGATAATCTCTTTTTCTCATCAATTGTTAATTTATTCATAGCTTTATCTTCTAAATTAATAGACTTTAAAAATTCTATTATAAATCTTTTAGGTAAATTAAAACTAGAACTTATAAATTTATGACTATTAAATAAGTTTGATATATTTTTAATATTAGGTATAAAATCAATTTGTATATCACCCTTACTCCAATAAAGAGAACTATTTAAAATAACAGGACCAGAACAACCTTTATGCGTGAATAAAAAACCACCATTAAAAATCTTTTTACCTATCTTTATTTCTACCTTTAAAGATAATCCACTTAAAAGCTTAAACCAAAATTGTTCTTTTTGAACAGTAAACCCAACTAAAGCAGGATTTAAAGTTTTAATAGTGTGTCCAAACTTTTTAGCTATATCAAATGCTATACAACTAGCACCCAAATTAGTATAACTTAACCCACCACTAGCAATAATTACTTTTTTTGATTTAAATATATTTTTATTAGTATTTATTATAAATTCATTTTTATAAGAGACATCTATTACTACTTGATTTAATTGTAAGTTTATATGTGAAATTAATTTATAAAACATAGATATAATAAGTGATGAACTATCACAAAAATAAGTACCTTTGACTAATCTTTCATCTATTTTAGGATAAACATTATTTTTATTTAAAAACTTTAATAGATCTTCATTTGTAAAATTATTTAAAATATTTTTAATAAATAATTCATTATTTATTAAATAGTTATGACTATTTATATGACTATTTGTTATATTACACTTACCTCCACCACTGATTTTTATTTTTTTACCTATTTTGTCATTAGCTTCTAGTAAAATAATTTTTTTATTTTTTATAAGAGATGATAGCATTAATCCACTAGCACCTGCACCAATAATAGCTATATCATAAATCAATTTTATTTTCTTTTTTAGACTCTTTATTCATAAGTAAACTATCATTTTTCATAAAAATAACTTTTTATTTGGTTTTTATGGTGATCACGGTAAGATTTGAACTTACGGCCTCCACCTTGTCGAGGTGGCACTCTACCACTGAGTTACGCGATCATATGTTTCAATATAATAAGAACATAACTATATAAAAAAATTACTTAATAATACGTTTATGTAAAACATATAATTCATTACATATATTTAATACTTTTAGTAATTAAATAGTTAAAAAAAGAATTAATAAATTTAAGAGGTTGTTAAGGTAAAAAGGTTGACAAGACAGGTGTGAATTGAATATAATTCAGGTTCAATTTCAGAAGAGATAAGTTTGGGATAGAGAGTTCT
>Ga0233438_10002652_pt1 | contig 17508 bp, 13 predicted proteins | sample SI_123_September_FD_182720 | JGI IMG/M metagenome (GOLD analysis project Ga0233438, IMG submission 182720) | Seawater microbial communities from Saanich Inlet, British Columbia, Canada - SI_123_September2016_10_MG | ecosystem: Environmental > Aquatic > Marine > Inlet | place: Canada: British...
GTTACTAATGAAGCGGTAAAAGTATTGTTGCATAATGATGTTGATGCCATGTTTATTCATTTAGATGATGTTGATCATTCGGGGCACAGTTCTGGTTTTCATCCAGAAAATAAAGAATACCTTTCTAACATTGAAAACGCTGACATAAACGTTGGTAAAATGATATCCGCTTTAAAAAAAAGAGATCATTATCTAAATGAAAATTGGTTAATCATAATCTCTACAGATCATGGGGGGAGTGAAAAAACCCACGGGGAAAACACTCCAGAACATACAACAATATTCTACATAGTGTCTGGAAAAAGCGCTGCAAAAGGAAAAATTCAAACTCAGGTAAATATTGTTGATGTTGCCGTTTCTGCTATGCAGCATTTAGGGCTAGACATCAAAGATGAATGGAATCTAGACGGAAAGCCTATTGGACTGATAAATTGAATGATTTCTAATATACATAATTTATTTACATAGCATACTAATTTTTAAATTCAAATGAAATCTTCTAGTTTGATTTGAATTTTTATTAAATTAGATTTTGTAATATTATTCTCAACTAATTAATAATTCAGGGGTACTAATCAATCATCTTATTTATGGGTTTTATAAACAATCCAACATATGTTTTAACTGTATTAAGCCTTGTGGTTATTTTAGGTGTTTATGTAGGTAAAACTAAACTTGGTAAACATCTTGGAGCAGCGTTACTAATTATCATTTTTACAGCCATACTAGCCAACTTGAAAGTGATTCCATCTGCATCAACAAGCATTCCATTGTATGATGGTATTTTTACCTATGTTGCTCCGATTTCTATTTTTTACTTATTACTAAATATTAATTTATCGTCTATCAAAAGAGCAGGAATCCCAATGATTGGCTTATTCATCTTAGGGTCTTTTGCAACCGCATTAGGTATTCTTATCTCATGGTATTTATTATCCCCTGAGAACACCTTAGGTGAAGATGGTAAAATTATTGCAGGAATGCTCACAGGAACATATACTGGTGGCAGTGTGAATTTTAATGCGATTGCCCTAGAATATGGATTTCAAAAAAAAGGTGCTTTGTATGCAGGGACTATAGCCGTAGATAATGTAATTACCACTCTATGGATTATTGTAACTCTGGCGTTTCCTATATTTCTTTCTCGTTTTTGGCCAACTAAAACAAGAATAAAAAGATCCCAAGAAAATGAAGAATTTATTGAAGATGAAAGCATCAATTTAACATCACTTATGTGGTTGGTTTTTTTAGGTTTAGGTGCTTACTTTGTATCTGATGAATTAAAAAGGTATGTCCCTCAAATTCCTTCTATTATAACCATTTCAACCATAGGAATCTTATTAGCTCAAACAACATTTGTTTCTAAATTAAAAGGAAGCCATAATTTAGGGTTGTATTTAGTATTTCTATTTTTAGCGGTCATTGGTGCATATTGTGAACTTTCTGCTGTAATAGATCTTAAAGATCTTGGTCTTACCCTGTTTTTGTTTGCAGGTTTTTCAGTAGTATTTCACGGTGTAATTACTATCTTAGTTGGTGGGTTTATATATCGTGATTGGCAAATGATTGCAATTGTAAGTCAAGCCAATGTAGGAGGTAGTTCTACGGCCATCGCTTTAGCAGAATCTTTTAACAGAAAAGAATTAATATTACCCGCAATTTTAGTAGGGTCTTTAGGAAATGCTTTAGGCACCTATTTAGGTTTTTTAGTAATTTATATACTTTAAAATTAAAAAAATCGAATGTCAAATAAACAAGACTATAGAAGTAATGAATTAATTGATAGACTGCCAAAGCACCTAAAACAGTTTATCAAACCTCAAAATTATGAAGACTATTCTCCTATAAATCAAGCTGTGTGGAGATATGTAATGAGGCGCTTATTAAATTACCTAACCAAAGTAGCACATTCATCTTATTTAGCTGGATTAGAAAAAACAGGGGTAAGTATCCAAGAAATACCAAACATGTACGGGATGAATAGAATCCTAAAAGAAATTGGCTGGGCTGCAGTAGCAGTAGATGGATTTATACCTCCTAATGCATTTATGGAGTTCCAGGCGTATAAAGTGCTGGTTATTGCCTCAGATATTAGGCAGCTCGAAAATATTGAATACACACCAGCTCCTGACATTATTCATGAATCTGCGGGCCATGCACCCATAATTGCAAACCCTGATTATGCAGAATATTTAAGAAGGCTAGGAGACATTGGATCAAAGGCAATTCTATCTAAACATGATATGGATTTGTATGAAGCTGTCAGAAAGTTGTCTATTCTCAAGGAGGCTGAAGGAACAAGTTTAGAAGATATTAATGCTGTAGAAATTGAGATTAATGAGTTACAAAGCAAGAAAGTAGAGCTTTCGGAGATGGCTCAAATAAGAAATTTACAATGGTGGACTGTTGAATATGGGTTAATTGGAGATCTTGATGATCCAAAAATATATGGTGCTGGCCTATTATCTTCAATTGGAGAGAGCATTTCTTGCTTAACAAGTGATGTAAAAAAAATACCCTATTCAATAGCGGCTGCTCAACAACAATTTGATGTTACAAAACCTCAACCACAATTATATGTAACTCCTAGTTTCCCCTATTTAATGGAAGTTCTTGAGGAGTTTGCCAATACCTTAAGTTTACGTAAAGGGGGTAAGGAAGGAATTGAAAAACTAATAGAATCTCAAATGGTTGGGAGTATAGAATTAACTACTGGGCTCCAAGTATCTGGAAAATTCTCAAGAATAATATTAGACGATAATAACAAGGTTATCTTTTATCAAACCAAGGGGCCATCAGCTCTAGCCTATAGGGAAAAAGAATTAATAGGTCATGGAATAAGTTATCATAAAAATGGAATTAGTTCTCCTTTAGGAAAGTTAAAAAATATTAGACTTGCTATAGAGGATATGGGGCCAAATGATTTAAAAGAACATCATTTTTATGATGGAAAATGGCTTTCTTTTGTATTTGAAAGTGGCATAAAGGTAGAAGGTTTAAATATAACAGGGATAAGAAATGCACAAGGTAAATTAATTTTAATACGATTAAGAGACTGCACCGTGACCTATAAAGAGGAATGTTTATTTTTACCTGAGCATGGTATTTATGATATGATCATAGGAAAAGATATTATTTCTGCATTTGCTGGTGCTGCTGACTGTAATTCATTTCCAAATTTATATGCTGAATCTTCAACATTAACAATAAAGCCTATTAAAAATGACTCTTTAAAAGCCCTGGAAAAATATTATTCTATTGTCCGAGATTATAGGAATGATAATAAAACTGATCCAAAGTTATTAAGAGACTTATTTGAAAAAGTAAAAGACAGCTACCCGAAAGAATGGCTATTGCTTCTCGAAATTATGGAAGTATCAAAAAACTCTTACCTCATCAAATCAATTCATAAACATTTAGAACAATTAATTATTTTAAACAGCGAATTGAGCTCACTAATTACTGATGGAATTCAAATTCTAAAAATTGATGATCAATAAAATATGTCCATTTTTCAATACATAGGTGCGTTTAAAAAAGCTAGAATTATTCAACTTTTATTTGTTAAATTAGCGAACTTTCAAAACTACTTTTTATATACTAAATAGATTTTCAAAAATTACAATCAATGAACTCAGGGAAAATAATTATAGGAAGTGTTGAGTGGTGTAGCTTTCCACAAATAAATATACCAACAATAAAAGCCAGAATAGATTCAGGTGCCAAAACATCTGCCTTACATGCAATTAACATTACTACTTTTAAAAAAAACAACGTTTTGTGGGCTAGTTTCGATGTTCATCCTATTCAAGACGATGGTAGAACTGTTGTTCATTGTGAAGCGCCTGTTTTTGACAAAAGAAGAGTTAAAAGTTCTAGTGGAAATAGTGAACTTAGGTATGTAATTAAAACAGTTTTATCTATAGCTGAAAATACTTGGGAAGTTGAACTTACGTTAACAAATAGAGATTCTATGGGGCACAGAATGCTTTTGGGTAGGCAAGCAATGTCTGGAAAAATGCTAGTTGACCCTGAATCTTCATTTTTATTAGGGGAACCAACTCATGATTTGCTTAAACAACACTATCATTCAAAAGTAGTGAAAAACTCTGGTTTAAAAATTGGTCTTCTAGCCAGTAATCCAAATTTATATAGTAACCGAAGAATCGTAGAGGCTGGCCAGCAAAAAGGGCATAATATAGAATTTTTAAACATAAAAGATTGCTACATTAAATTAGATGGTAAAAAACCAGAGGTTCATTATCGTGGAGGAAGGGTTTTAGACGACTTTGATGCAATCATCCCAAGAATTAAACCTAACATGACGTTCTACGGATGCGCTTTAACTCGTCATTTCGAAGCCATGGGAGTTTACACTTTAAATACAGCGTCTTCAATTACAAAATCCAGAGACAAGTTGTTTTCATTACAAATGCTCATTAACAAAGGATTGCCCATTCCAACTACAGGATTTGCTAATTCGCCACTAGACACAGATGAGCTTATAGATATGGTAGGAGGAGCTCCTTTAATTGTTAAACTTTTAGAGGGAACACAAGGAAAAGGGGTTGTGTTAGCTGAAACAAAAAAAGCGGCAGAAAGCTTAATTAACGCCTTTAAAAGTCTAAAAGCAAATATATTAGTTCAAGAATTTATTAAAGAAGCTAAAGGTGAAGACATTCGGTGTTTTGTCATAAATGGCAAAGTAATTAGCAGTATGATGAGAACTGCTGCTCCAGGAGAATTTAGGGCAAATATACATTTGGGTGGAACGGGTTCAGCTGTAAAAATAACACCAGAAGAAAAAAAAGTTGCCTTATTAGCTACGAAAACATTAGGACTAAAAGTAGCAGGAGTAGATATCATTAGAGGCCAAAAAGGGCCACTCCTTCTTGAGGTTAACTCATCCCCAGGTCTTGAAGGTATTGAAGGGATCTCCAATAAAGATATTGCTGGGAAGATGATAGAGGGTTTAGAGAAAGATTTAAAATATACTCCTAAAGGTGGCAAAAAAGACTAAGGATATCCTAACTATTTGTGTAAAAGAGGAAAGATCCTTACTTTAGAAATTCTCTAACGATTCTGTTTTTCAACTCAATGAAGTAAAAGCAACCAAATTATTATGGAAAATGAGGCTTTAAGTAAACTAATCCCTATATCAGTTCTGTTATTTTTGGGTATTGTAGAATCTTTAGGTGGATTGTATTTTGATGACAGAAGAACAAAAGATGACTTTTCTATAGAACTACTCAGTCTCGTTATTTTACCTACATTCATTCAACCAGGAGTATTTCTATTTGTTCTTTGGTTTATGGGAGCAAGTTTCCCTGAACTAGAAGATTTCTATATTAACTCGTCATTTTGGTGGCATATTATAGCGTTCCTTATTCTAGACGATATGACTCAATATTGGTGGCATAGAATATCGCATGTAAACAAAAAAATGTGGAAGCTTCATAGACCTCATCATGTAGTAGAGGAAATGGGAGTACTTGTTACCTATAGAAACGCAGTATTATACTATGCATTTATGCCGGGAATTTGGTTTTCAGCTGTTTTAATCTTCTTAGGAATGGGGTATGTATACTTATTTTATCTGCCCATAAAATTAATTGTTATACTATTAGCTCATAGCGAAACTAAATGGGATAGATTTCTTTATCGCTATAAAATATTGGGTCCCTTAGCATGGGTTATTGAGCGAACAATTTCTACGCCAAGTACCCATTTTGCCCATCATGGTTTAACATCAGAAGATGGTGTTTCAAACCCTAATGGAAATTATGGTAACCTTCTCTTTATTTGGGATGTTATTTTTGGAACGGCTAAAATTACTAGAAAATACCCCTCTAAATTTGGCGCTTGGAATCAATTAAAAGAACCTTGGTATGTTCAGCTTTTTTTCCCAATAATCTCGTCTAAAGACCCAAGAAGTGAATTGTATTCGATAAAAACAAACAATGATTATGATCCGTCAAAAGATTATAAAGAATTTACAAAATAAAATGAGTCTTATAATGTAACAACTACTATTTATGAAAAAAATAATTCGTTTAATTGTCACTGCTGCTGTCATTATTATAGGTGTTTTACTTTTTAACACCCTAATGCTAAAGTCTAAACAAGTAGCATCAGAAAATCTAGAAGAAATAGCACTCCCTAATGATGTCTTTCAAAATCTTTCAAAAGGGTTGCAATACCCTACAATTTCTTATAGTGAAAATGCAGTCCCTGATTCAATAGCTTTTTTTGGTTTTCATCATTTTCTTGAAAAAGCTTTCCCATTAACTCATGAAAAACTTTCACTTGAAAAAATTAGCACCTATAGTCTTCTTTATACATGGAAAGGGTCAGATCTATCAAAAAAACCAATAATATTGATGTCACATCAAGATGTTGTTCCAGTAGATAAGCCCACTTTAAATGATTGGGAGGCTGGCCCATTTGAAGGTAGAATATCTGAATCATCAATTATTGGACGAGGAGCCATCGACGACAAAGGCACTCTAATTGGATTGTTAGAAGCAGTTGAAAAGCTTTTGGAAGAGTCATTTACACCAACACGAACAATTTATCTTGCTTTTGGTCATGATGAAGAAGTAGGGGGAGCAAATGGAGCTGCAAAAATAGCTTCATACTTAAAATCTAAAGGAGTTCAAGCAGCAATGACACTTGACGAAGGTGGGTTTTTAGCAGAAGGATTGGTTCCAGGGGTTGATAAAACTGTTGCCATGGTAAATTTAGCCGAAAAAGGCTTTGCTTCTTTTGAACTAACAGTAGAAACCAAAGGTGGACATAGCTCTCAACCACCAAAAGAAAACACTATTGGAATGTTAGCTCAAGCTATCGTAGACCTTGAAAATAATCAATTGCCTTATAAAATGGTGGCCCCTGTTAATTACCAATTTGAGTATATGGGTGCAGAAATGCCTTTTTTTAGTAAACTAGCATTTGCCAATCCTTGGTTATTTAAAAATACCATTTTAGAAGCCTTAAATGCTCATACAACTACAGCACCAACTATTATAGGTGGTGGAGTTAAAAATAATGTGATTCCCACTGTTGCTAAGGCAACTATCAATTTTAGAATTCTTCCAGGGGAAACCATTGAGTCTGTTCAAAAACATGTTCAAAGCACCATCTCTAATAAAATAAAAATTGCCCCTGTTGGTTTTTTAACCAATCCTTCACCGGTTTCAGAAATTAACTCTGAAGCCTATAAAGTATTAGAGAAAACAATTAGAAGTATGTTTCCTAACAGTATAGTAGTTCCTGGTTTAGTTGGAGGCGGAACTGATGCTCGTTATTTTTATGATATTTCAGATGATGTGTACCGGTTTTATCCTATTAGATTGAGCCCAGAAACAAGGACTCGTTTTCATGGAATTGATGAAAAAATAAGCAAAGAAAATTACAAAGAAATCATAGAATTTTCATACCATTTAATTAAAGGTCTCAATTAAAATTTAGCTGATTTTACACAATAGAAAAAAATTAATAAAACATCTTTATGAATAAAGGTAGGGTTACTTATAGAATATATGCCATAAAATAAAAGTGATGAAAAATATCCTAATTTATATCTGTGTGTTTGCTTCGTTTACATTAATGGGGCAAGAAATTCATTTCAAATCAAATTCTAGATTAGTTCTTGGGGTTGAATCGAATAAATCTGCTTCAGTAAGTGCAGGAGATATAGATAATGACGGAGATATAGATATTGTTGTTGCAAATGGTAGGCATTGGCCTCAGGCTAATAATATATTCATCAACAACGGGTTCGGAAAATTTACGGTAGCTAAAAGCCTTGATAATAATAAAGAGACAAGCTATGCAACAGAATTGGCAGATATAGATTCTGACGGAGATCTAGACATAATAGTAGGAAATGACATGGCTCCAAATGCAATTTATTTTAATGATGGAGTTGGGAAATTTTTAAGAAGCGCTAATGGTTTTGGTGAACCTTACTCCTCAACTAGAAATGTAAAGACAACAGATATAGACTCCGATGGAGATATTGATATTCTAATTACAAATAGAGGAAAAGAAAATGAAATATGCTTTAATAATGGTAAAGGGAAGTTTTTTAAGTGTATCAAATTTGGTTCAACCAAAGACGCTACCATAGATGTTGATGTTGTTGATATTAATAAGGATGGTTACAAAGATTTAATAGTAGCTAACAGAAACAAACAACAAAACTTTATCTATTTAAATAATGGAAAAGAGGAGTTTTCTACAAAAATTCCTTTTGGCAGCGGATCTGATGAAACAAGATCTTTGGGTGTTGCTGATATTGACAAAGACGGATTTTTAGATGTTATTACAGCCAACATTAATGAACCAAATATGATTTATTTTGGGGATAGTGAAATGAGTTATCAAAGAAAAATTGTGTTTGACTCTTCCTCAAGCAACTCCTATTCATTAGACTTTGGAGATATTAATAATAACGGAAATATTGATATTGTTATTGGTAATTCTGGAGAACCAAACACTGTTTTTTTAAATTATAAAAAGGGGACCTCTTGGAAAAAAATTATATTAAATAAAAAAGATTTTTATACCTACGACATCATTCTTGCTGACTTAAACAATGACCAAAAATTAGATATCATTGAAAGTAATTCTGATGCAATTAATTACTATTATCTAACTCTTTTAAAAAAATAAGTATAAACTACAAAGTCAATAGTTAGATTTTCTATTTGTATTTTATTTGTAACTTTAGTTTTTAAAACCGATTTATAGCTTCAATAACAACTTTCCAATATTAATTTCATGAAAACACTCAAACTTATTTTTATCTGTCTTCTTATCTTCCCAATTAACGTAAACTCACAAAAAAGAAAAAAGAAAACAAAAACTCCTGTTATAGCTATAACTGACTCTTTATATCATGGTTTAAAATGGCGAAATATTGGGCCATTTAGAGGTGGTAGAAGTGTTACTTCAACTGGAGTTGTTGGCAAACCTCACACCTACTATATGGGATCAACAGGTGGTGGTGTTTTTAAAACTACTGATGATGGAATTACTTGGAAAAATATCTCTGATGGGTTTTTTAAGACAGGCTCTGTTGGTGCGATTGCTGTTGCTGAAAGCGATCCTAATATTGTTGTTGTAGGTATGGGAGAACATGCTGCTAGAGGAGTTATGACTTCAATGGGAGATGGCGTATACAAATCTATGGATGCAGGAAAAACATGGTCTCATCTAGAGCTAGATAAAACGCGTCATATCTCTGATGTTGTTATTCATCCAACCAATCCAAATATCATATATGTTACTGCACAAGGAGCACAATACGCTCCTTCAAAAGAGAGAGGAATTTACAAAACTACAGATGGAGGAAAAACATGGAAAAACATTCTTTCTGTAAATAATACCACTGGTGCTTCTTCTTTATCGATGGACATGACAAACCCTCGTATATTATACGCCTCTATGTGGCAGCACCAAAGATATCCTTGGGTGATGGAATCTGGTGGTGAAAATTCTGGATTATTTAAGTCTATAGATGCAGGAACTACATGGACAAAAATGAAATTAGGCTTACCAAAAGATTTTGGAAAATCTGGAATTTCTGTTTCTAGAGCAAATCCCGATCGAGTTTTCGCCGTCATTGAAGCCGCTGGTAAAAAAGGGGGAGTATACCGTTCAGATAATGCAGGAAAAACATGGAAACAAGTAAATAGTAATCGAGTTAATATTGCTAGATCTTGGTATTACATGGAAATATTTGCTGATCCACAAAATGAAAATACAGTCTATGTTTTAAATGCACCCGTTATGAAGTCTATAGATGGAGGAAAAAGTTTTTCAAATATTCCTGTTCCGCATGGAGACAATCATCATTTATGGATAAACCCAACCGATAACAAAAATCTTATCAATTCTAATGATGGGGGAGCTAATATCTCCTTCAACGGAGGAAAAAGCTGGAGTACTCAGCAAAACCAAGCAACATCTCAATTTTATAGAGTAATTACAGACAACTTAGTGCCTTACAATGTATATGGTGGGCAGCAAGATAATTCTGCTATTGGTATTGCTAGCCGAACCAATGATGGGGGTATCGACTGGAAAGATTGGTATTCTGTAGCTGGAGGAGAAAGTGCGTTTATTGCTTTTGATCCAGATGCTCCTGAATTGGTATATGGAGGTACCTATCAAGGAAATATTAGTACTTGGTCTAGAACATCAAGAGAACAAAAATCAATTAAAGAGTATCCAGAATTAGGCTTAAGTATAGCGCCAAAAGATTCAAAATATCGATACAATTGGAATGCTCCAATAATTACATCTCCTCATGATAGAGCTACAGTTTATCATGCTGGAAACGTTGTTTTTAAAACTACTAATCAAGGGATTAATTGGACCATAGTAAGCCCAGATCTTACCAAAAATGAGGTAGAGAAACATGGTCCAGGAGGGGCTCCATACACAAACGAAGCTGCTGGTGGAGAAAATTATAATACGCTTACAGCTTTAGTAGAATCTCAGCACGAAGAAGGTGTTTTATATGCTGGTAGCGATGACGGCCTTTTACACATTACAAAGAATGGTGGAGAAAGCTGGGAGAATATTACACCTCCTGGAATTAAAGATGGTATTATAAATAGTATAGACATTTCTCAACACAACCCTGCAACTGCCTATGTGGTAATTATGAGGTATAAGTCTATGGACTTAAACTCACACATCTTTAAAACCAACAATTATGGGCAAACTTGGACTAAAATTGTAAAAGGTTTAAATGACCCTAATGGTTTTGCAAGAGTAGTTAGGGCTGATAAAAAGCAACAAGGATTATTGTATGCTGGAACAGAAACTGGATTATATGTTTCAAACGATGATGGTGCATTTTGGCAGCGGTTAAAATTAAATTTACCGGTAGTAGCTATCAACGATCTAATTATCCAAGATAATGATTTAGTGGCTGCAACATCGGGAAGAGGATTTTGGATTTTGGATGATTTAGGGGCACTTCAATATAACAGTAGGTATTCAAAAGCTATTGAAATGGTAACCCCTAAAGATACCTATCGGATCTTCGGAGGAAACTCGAAAGCTGTTGGACAAGGGCAAAACCCTAGAAGTGGAGTTACCTTTGATTATTATTTAAAAAACAATATTGACTCCTTAACGCTAACCTTAGAAGTTTTGGAAAATGATAAGGTGATAAGAACCTATACTAATAAGAAAAAATCTAATTTTAAATCATGGCCAGGAGGCCCCTCAAAACCTCAGATCTTACCTTCAAAAAAAGGAGTTAACCGTTTTACTTGGGATTTTAGAAGAGCCCCATTACCATCTATACATAAAGTGTTCATTTTTGGTGGATTGGCTGGATCTAGAGTAGCACCTGGAAAATATACTTTAAGAATGACATTAGGAGATGTTATCTCTGAAACTGAGGCAACTATTCTTCCAAACCCAAAAGTTCTTTCAAGTGCTGAAGATTTTGTAGCACAACAAAAGATGCTAGTTTCTATAGAAAATACTGTCAAAGAAATGCATGAATCTGTGAATCAAATGCGTTCTGCAAAAACACAGCTTAGCCACTATGCAAATCTTTTAAAAGACTCAAAAAACGCAGATTCTTTGTTAGAAAAAGGGAAGGAATTAACTAAGCGCATTAATAGCTGGGAAGAAAATTTAATACAAGCCAAGCAAAAAACGTTTCAAGATGTTATTAATTTTAATAATAAGTTAAATGCTCAATTAATTCAGCTAAAAAGCTATATAGACCAAGCAAACCCGAAGGTTACTAATGGAGCTAAAGAACGATTTAATGATTTAATGAACGATTGGCAAGTATACAAAAATGAACGTGACACTATCATTAATACTGAAATGCAAGCTTATAACAGCCTTTTCAAAACCTTAGCCATTCCTGCACTTATTCTAGATGAAAAACAATAAACATCTATGTTATAATTAACTATAGATTTATTTACTATCTTGGCTAACACGTTGTAATAATCACAATAAAATAACTAACCCTAAAAACACACAAAATGATGAAGGAAAATAAAGAATTAATGGCCGAGGCTAGAGCATCTCTCTCAGGAAACTGGGGACTAGCAGTGGGTACCTTTTTGGTATACATAATAATTGTTGGAACCCTTCAAGTAATTCCTGTAATTGGAGGTGTAATAGGGCTCTTTATTGCTGGACCCATGTCGGTTGGTATTTGTATGTTTACCCTGAGCCTCTCTAGGGATGAAAATGCACGGTTAGAACAAATTTTTGAAGGTTTTAAAAATTATGGCACTGTTTTAGGCGCCTATCTTTTAATGGTTGTATTTATTTTCCTTTGGGCATTATTATTGATAATTCCTGGTATAATTGCAGGTCTTGCTTACTCACAGACCTTTTATATTTTAGCAGAAGATGATACCATTGGTTCAATGGACGCGCTTCGAAAAAGTAAAGAAATGATGAATGGTTATAAATGGAAATACTTCTGTTTAGGATTGCGTTTCATCGGTTGGGCTCTACTTTGTTTACTAACACTAGGAATTGGATTTTTATGGCTAAGCCCCTACATACAAGTTAGCTATGCAAAATTTTATGAAGATTTAAAAATGAATCAAGCAGTAAGCTAATACCTGTTTTACATAATTAATTGTTTTTAATGATGAATTATAAAGAGTTAATCACATTTTCAATTATCCCTTGGATAAATGTTTTAATGCTATATACGTTACACTTTTTTAAAATTGAGCACACATTAATTGGGGTCTATCATGAATTAACCATGTTACCCTCCTTACTTTTGGGATGTGTTTTCCCTGTGCTGGTGGCAGTTAAATTTTTTAGAACTTTTTTTAAACCTAATTGAATCTATTTTTGAGGCTAAGCCTTGGAAAATTAAATACCTATGAGATGTATTTGATGGTTAAGAAACTCTTTTTGATTTCTTTCTGATGTTTAAATTATGACTCATATTATAAAAAATAATACGCTAGAGATTGCTGTTGATTTACCATTAGAAAACTATGAGGGCTCAAGATTTGATTGGTCTGGGAAAATTTCTTCTGTTAGGTTTGAAAACCTACCTTTAACTACAATTGAAGACACAGAATCTAAAGATGTTGATTTTTTAGGAAAAGGGCTTTACAATGAATTTGGGATCACGAGTCCAGTAGGTTTTGAAGAAACTCCAGTGGGTGGGTGGTTTCATAAAATTGGCGTTGGGCTTCTTAAGAAAGAACACAAAGACTACCTTTTTCATAGAAATCATCTCATAAAACCTGCTAGCTTTGATGTTAACTATGAAAATGATAAGATTAAAATTCTCTGTAAATCAGAACTTATAAATGGCTATTCATACATTCTGAAAAAAGAAATTACGGTTTCTGAAAATAGTTTTATTATTGATTATATTCTTCATAACACGGGTGAAAAAAAAATTATTACAGATGAATATGTTCATAATTTTATGGCAATTAATAACGCCCTAATAGGTGAAGACTATACGCTGAAATTCCCTTTCCCAATAAATCCATCACTTTTTGACGAAACTGTAAATAGCGAGAATAAAGTTGAAATAGGTCTGGATACTATTACCTTTAATAAAACTCCAGAACAACAATTCTACTTTGGTAATCTTACTGGGGGAAAAGAACTAAAGGCTGAATGGAAATTAACAAATCTAAAAGCCAATGTTGGAATAAAAGAAACTGGTAGCTTTAAAACAGAAAAAATAAACGTTTGGGGTTGGAGACATGTTATAAGCCCAGAATTGTTTTTTAAAATTTCAGTAGATCCTAAAAAAACAATTAAATGGTCTAGAAAATTCGAAGTATTTAAAATTAATTCCTAAATTTATAGGGCTACTGAAATGATTTTCAATTAATAAAAATATCACCTACATGAAACAATCAATTTCTGTTATCTGTCTCTTGTTATGTTTTAATCTTTGTTATAGTCAACGATTAAAAACACCTACACTTAGTCCTTTTAGTAAAATTTCTCAACAAGTTGGTCTTACGGATATAACCCTAGAATACTCTAGACCTTCAGCCAAAGGAAGAGTTGTTTTTGGAGCGCTAGTTCCTTATAATAAAGTTTGGAGAACTGGAGCAAATGCAGCCACAAAAATTACATTTAAAGAAGTTGCTAAAATTGGAGGGAAAACAATTCAACCTGGAGAATATGCTATTTATACCATTCCAGGTGAAGATCGATGGATTATAATTATACATTCAAACACTTCACTAAGAAGTATTGCAGGGGGTGCTTATAAACCTTCCAATGATGTGTTTAGATTTGAAATAGCTCCTAAAAACACCAACTATGTAGAAACATTTACCTGTCAATTTTCACAGGTTAAAACAAACGCTTTAATGCTTGACATTACATGGGAAAACACCTTAATTTCTATCCCTATTGAAGTTGAGGTTGACAAAAAAATTGAGTCTCAGATGCTTAATTTCATGAAAACGCCTGCGAATATTCCTCACAGAACCTACTTTGAAGCTGCCCAATATTACAGTAACAATGGTAAAGATTTAATCGATGCATTAAGCTTTATTGACAGTGCTCTAAATAAAAGTCCAAAAAATTTTAGATACGGGTTGCTTAAGGCTAAAATCCTTGCTAAGATGAACAACTATGAAGATGCTTTAGTAGTAGTTGAAATTGCAAATACATGGGCAAAGAACAAAAATAATGCAAATTATATAGAGCAAACAAGGTTATTTTGGGACTCACTATTAACTAAAAAATAATGTTTGACATTTATCAAATAGATGCATTTACACATACTATTTTTGGAGGAAACCCAGCCTGTGTTGTTCCTTTAAAATCATGGCTTCCTGATGAAACCTTATTAAAAATTACACAAGAAAATGCCGTTGCAGAAACTGCTTTTTTTGTTGCGAAAGAAGATAAATTTCATTTGCGATGGTTTACACCAGAAATTGAAATGGATTTATGCGGACATGCAACTTTGGCAACTGCTCACTGTTTAAAGACAATTTTAAAATATCCTTCAAACAATTTTGTTTTTGAAACTGCAAGTGGAGATTTAACCGTTGCTGTAAAAAATGATTTTTATTTTTTAGATTTTCCAGCAAGAATGCCTGTTCCTGCTTCACTTCCTGTAATCATAGAAAAGTCTTTAAATATTGTTCCCAAAGAAGTATATAAGTCTAGAGATTATGTCTTGGTATATGATACAGAACAAGAGATAAAAAATATTAAAATAAATAGGCAGTTATTTGATCAAATAAACCTGAATACAGGGGGGGTAATTGTTACTTCTAAGGGGAATAACTGCGATTTTGTATCACGTTTTTTTACTCCACAGGCATCTATTTTAGAAGACCCTGTTACTGGTTCTGCTCATTGTTCTCTAATTCCTTTTTGGGCGAAAAAGCTTTATAAAAAAGAACTCACTGCCGTGCAACTTTCCAAAAGAAAAGGCATGCTAAATTGCTTAGACAATAACGACAGAGTTATTATAAGTGGTCAAGCAAGAACCTATTCTATTGGTAAATTATGGATTGAATAAACTAGGGGGCTAATTATATTTTACTTTTCTAAAAATACGCAGAGCTTCTTTATATTTTATATAAGTGGTTTTATCTTCTATGCTTTTAATATACTCTTTTGCTTTTTTTAATTGCTGAACCGCATCTGAATAACCATGTAAAAAACAAAGTAAATAGTTTTTTGGTAACCTAAGTACATCTTCGTGTTCTAGCACTGAAAGTGGAGTTTCTGCCTCAATTTTAGAAATAATTACGTTATTATTATGGTAGATGTGTTGAATCATAATATCATCAAACAACGGAGACTTAAATAAAAACTCTGTAACAATATCATGTTTCCCATTTTCCTTAAAATTGATAATTGTTTTTTCTAAAGGGTAATATTTTTCCTCCTTTTCTAATCCTAGAGAAATATATTCTGTAATGATAAATGAATTTTTATTGTAACTTATTTGAACCTCATCTAGTGAGGAAAAAAATAATCGAACTTGTTCATTTATTAATTCAATGTCTACGCGTGTGAAAAACTCTTTGCCTTCTAAAAGTTTTTTTTCTCCTGCCCAACACAACACAAATTGCTCATTAAAAACTTTGTATTGTGGGTTATATTCAGGCTTATGATTATTAAAAAAATCAAAGACACCATCTAAAGTTAGCTTAATGTTATTATTTGCATTCTTTTCTATAGCATCAACCGTTAGTTTATTGGTGTCTCTTAATTCAAAGTTTTTAGATGCAGGCATAGAATTACTTCCTCTTCTATAGAAGATAGTATCTTTTCTATATTTCCATGCATTTTTTAGTAGAGAGGTAATATTACTGTTGCAATGAATGGTTACCAATCCAATAACTTTATGTCTAGGTAAACTTGGAAAAGGAACATTTTCATAAGTAATTTTAGGTGGATTTTTTAAGTATGCATTTACAAGATTCTGTATTTTGCTGTCGTCAAAAAAATCTACCCCAACTATCTTATTTTCCTCATCTTCAATGCCAATTATGATATAAGAATTGTTTGTTGGATTTGAATTGGAAAGGGCGCAAATATGCTTTAAAAATTTACCTTTTCCTTCTTTACTTGTTAACGATAACTTCATCTTTTTATCATAAAAACTATTCTCATCATTATGACTGAGCAAGTTCTTGATTAAAAGACGTTTGTTAATCATTTTTACGGTACTTTATGGCCTTGACACTCTACTAATAAGGTAAACCAATCTTCTAACTCTAAGACTATGTCTAAGGCTTTTGTGGCGTTTTCTAGCCTTAACTTTGAAGTTGTACCCACCACAGGTAAAACCCCCGAAGGATGTTGTAAAATCCAAGCTAACAATAATTGATCTTCAGTTGCATTGTATTTTTTTGTTAGTACATCCAATACTTTTTTTATTCTTTTGTTTGCTGCGTTTGTTTCTTTAAAATAAGATCCTAATGGACTCCATGACATCGGTATTACTTCTTTTTGTAACAACTGATCTAAGGTTCCATTATGCATTGCTGAATGCTGTGTTAAAGAAAACTCTATTTGATTTACAGAAATAGAAGCGTTATAATCTATTAAATTAAATTGAGAAGGTGTAAAATTAGAAACTCCAAAATCAATAATTTTACCTGTCTCTTTTAATATTGAAACAGCAGCTGCAACCTCAGCTGGATGCATTAATGGGCTGGGACGATGAAGTAATAGTAAATCTAAGTAATCTGTTTGTAAATCTTTTAACGACTTTTCTACGCTCCAAATAATGTATTCTTTTGAATAATTATAGTGTTTTATTTTATTGTCTCTTGTACCACCATCGTGTTGTATTCCACATTTAGAAATTAGCTGAATCTTATCTCTCTCTACACCACTATTTGATAAAGCTTTACCAAACTCTTGTTCAGTTGTGTATTCTCCATAGATATCTGCATGATCAAAAGTGGTAATTCCAGACTCTAAAGTTATTTTTATTTGAGAAATCATTTCTTGGGTAGAGAATTGTCTCCCCCACGCTCCCCA
>Ga0233438_10002656_pt1 | contig 17489 bp, 17 predicted proteins | sample SI_123_September_FD_182720 | JGI IMG/M metagenome (GOLD analysis project Ga0233438, IMG submission 182720) | Seawater microbial communities from Saanich Inlet, British Columbia, Canada - SI_123_September2016_10_MG | ecosystem: Environmental > Aquatic > Marine > Inlet | place: Canada: British...
CAATAATATAATTTTGTGAATTTAATAATATTTCAGGAGATAATCTTACATTACCAGGTTTATAAACTCCATGTACATTACCAAAAGATGCTGCTATAGTAAAGTTAGGAGATACTTCATTTAATTTTCTATAAGCATAATAAACATCTTTCGGCTGTGTATAGAGTAAAGAGTTATCTATATTACTATTATCAACTCCATCTTCTTCCCCACCAGTAATTCCTAATTCAATTTCGATCATCATATTAAGTTGATTCATCTTTTTAAAATAGTCTACACAAATAGAAATATTATTTTCTAAACTCTCTTGGCTTAAATCTAACATATGAGATGTAAAAAGAGGTCTATTATTAGATTTAAAATGATCTATACCAGCTTTTATTAATCCATCTATCCATGGAAGAAGTTTTTTTGAAGCATGATCTGTATGTAGTATTACAGGAATATTATACTCTTTAGCTAATGTATGAATATGCTTAGCACCACTAATAGCTCCCAATATAGAAGCATTATGACTAGAATTATCCAAAGAGTTTCCAGCAAAAAAACTAGATCCTCCATGACTAAATTGAATAATAACAGGAGAATTTATTTTTTTTGCTGCTTCAAGAACAGAATTTATAGAAGAAGTTCCCACTACATTAACAGCAGGTATAGCAAAACTATTTTCCTTAGCATAACTAAATATTTTTTTAGCCTCATTTGCATTTAAAACACCCGAATCAACAATATCTAATAGTTTCACTATAGTACTCTCCAAAATATATAAAATTATTTTAAAATTATTTTAGCTTTTTTTCTTAATTCTTTAGTTAATTTTTCTATTTTTTTAGTAAATTCTCTTTCTTTAAACTCTTTTTCAAGTTTATCTTTTACTTCTTTAAAAGATTGTATCTTAGAATCTATTTTATTTTCTAAAAATATAATATGATATCCAAATTGAGTTTTAACAGGTTCTTTAGTATATGTTCCAACTTTTAATGCTAAAGCAGCTTGAGAAAACTCTTTAACCATGTTAGATGGAGCAAACTTACCTAAATATCCACCATCTTTTCCTGTTGGTCCTTTTGATTTAGATTTAGCAAGTTCAATAAACTTCTCTTTTTTGTTTTTAGAATTTTCTATATCTTTTATGATAGATTTTGCCAATTTTTCATCATCAACTAAAATATGTCTTGCTTCTAGTTTTGCATCTTCTTTAAATCTTGTTTTATTATTATCATAATATTTTTTTAGATCTTTAAAATCTACTTTAAATCTTTTAAATTCTTCACTAATCCAAACCTCTAAAGCTAAATCTTCTTTAAATTTATTAAATAATTCACTTTTTTCAATACCATCTAATATAGCTTTTTTAGCTAATAACTTTTTATCTATTATTTTACTTATAACTTTTTCTTTAATATCATCTGATAAGGTATCAAATTTAATATTTGGGTTTTTTAAAACTAACTCTACATCTTCTGTAGTGATATCAACTCCGTTTAAAGTCGCATAAACTTTATTAGCATTTAAAGATGTTAATAACATCAAGAAAGCCAAAAAAAATACAAAAACATTTTTTTTCATAACCAATAATCTCCTATAATTTTTTATTTGTCTAAAATTATACATAAATATTCTTTAAAACTTTTAAAGTGTGATTATAAAAAGCAAACTATTTATATTAATATTAAAGCTTTAATATTCTTACATTAATGTGACATTAGATATATATAATATAGATATTAATTTGTAAAAAGCTTACATATTTTTATTTTTTATGGTATCATTCCATTAAAAGTAATACAAATACCTTAAACATACATGAAAATAAAAAAGGAAAAATATTGAGAATATTAATTATTGAAGATGAAATAAGCTTAAGTAGAACATTACAAGAAGCTTTAATAGACTGTGGATATCAAGTAGATACATCAGAGAATTTTAAAGATGCACACTACTTTATAGATATAAGACATTATGACTTAGTATTGACTAATTGGTTATTACCTGATGGTAATGGAATAGATATGACTAAGATAATAAAAGCAAAATCTAACAGAACAGCTGTGATAATGTTATCATCAAGAAATGACAAAAAAAGTGAATTACAAGCATTAAAAGATGGTGCTGATGATTATGTACAGAAACCTTTTGATTTTGATATATTATTAGCAAGAATAGAAGCAAGATTGAGGTTTGGAGGAACTAATATAATTGAAATTGATGATCTATTAATGAATCCAGATGAAGAAAAAATATTTTATAAAGGTAAAGAAATAGAACTAAAAGGTAAACCTTTTGAAGTCTTGACACATTTAGCAAGACATAAAGATCAAATAATATCAAAAGAACAACTACTTGATGCTATATGGGAAGAACCTGAATTAGTAACTCCAAATGTTATTGAAGTAGCTATAAATCAAATAAGACAAAAAATGGACAAACCTCTTAATATATCTACAATAGAAACCATAAGAAGAAGAGGTTATAGATTCTGTTATCCATCAGAAAATAATTTGGATAAATAATGAAAATTAATTAATAATAAAAAATATATGAATTTTAAATAATAATATTAAAGTTCATATTTTATAAATAAGCTATATAAAGAATATGCTATTTTTATTTTTTGATATACTTTAGGTGCTCTAATTTTATACACTTATTTTGTACAAAATTTATACTATTTTTTTTAGACTTTAATAATGCCTCATTATTTATTATTCCTAATTGCAACCATATATTATCAATATCATCTCTTATAATAGATTCATCTAATATAGGAACTATCGCTTTTGCTTTTCTAAATATATTTAGTAAATCAATTTTAAAAGGTACATCTAAAATATTTCTAAAAACTCTTTCATTTAATATATAATCATATTTTGGATATATGGGAACTATTTTAAAACCTGAATTTTGTAAATATCTACCAACCATATTACTATCTTTATTTAAATCTGGAGACAAACCAACAATAGCTATAGTTGTTATCTTTGAAAATATATCTTTAATATATTCATCATATGATATAAAATATTGACTATTAAATTCAATCATATTATATTATATTATATTATATTATATTATTAAGTTTATTTTGTACAAAATTTTTAACACTAACATAATCACTATTATCTTTAAATATTTCAAATTTACCACCTGAAGCATTTTTATGTCCACCACCATTACAAAGTTTAGAAGATAGTATACTAACATCCAAATTACCATTGGCTCTTAGACTAACATGTCCTTTTCTTCCGACATCCATAAAAAAATCATAATCAACATGTAGTCTTAAAAATTCATTTGCAGGTATTGATATAGATCCTAAAGTAAAAGTTAAAAGACCTTTATATGATTTATAATATATAGTTAAATTATTTTTTTCATATTCTAAACTATTAACTAATCTTTTAGCTGATAAGTTATCTATAGTATCATCAATTTGATTTAATTTTAAAAAAGATTTTTTTATAGTATGAATATCATTATCTAATAAAATATTAGATTTGTCTTTATTTATATATTTAGTACTCTGTTTTAATAAAAACAGTTTATAATCTCTATTTAAATCTGGGAATAAAAGCTGATTAATCTCTTTTGCTTTACCAATCAAACCTAAACAAACTTTACCAAATTCAAAATTTTCTATATCATCATCTAACCATATATCAACAGCATTAATAACATCGACTAATGGCTCAAGCCATTTTATAGTAAAGTCATCAAATCCATTATATTCATTAACAATATATTCATAAACTATTTTTGTAGCACATCTTGTAGTATCAAGATAGTACCATTCAAACTTTTGAGATGATATTTCACCACTTAAATGATGGTCTAATAACTGTAACTTAATAGATGAACCATCATTGTTCAATTTAGTAATTATATTATCTAAATCTCTAGATTCTTTTAAAGTAAGATTTAAATCTGTTATAAGTAAAAATATATCTTGATCTAAGTTATTTTCAATAAAACTTACTATTTTTGCTATATTTTGTTTAACTTCTAAACCATAATTAGCATTGTAGAATAATCCATCTTTAAAATACTCTTTTGTAACTAATTGACAACCATAGCCATCTAGATCTGTATGAGATAAATGTATAAACTTCATACTAAAATATATAAAAATAAAGTTTCATCAACAGGCCTTATTAATATTAAATTATCATTTAGATCTTATTCCTAAAGAATCTACTACTGTCATAAATCTTTCATAATTTGTTCTTCTTAAATATTTTAACAATCTTTTTCTCTTACCTACCATTTTCAAAAGACCAAGTCTTGATGAGTGATCTTTATGATTTGCTTTCAAATGATTAGTTAAAACTTTAATTTGTTCACTTAAAAGAGCAATTTGTATTTCTGAAGAACCTGTATCATTATCTTCTCTTTTATACTTTTGGATAATGCTTGTTTTTAAATCCTGATCTAAAGCCATTATGACCTCCTGATTGGTTAATAATCTCACTTCATATATAATAATATATTAGTGGAATAGAGATTATACTAAAAAATATTTAATTTTTAATTAAAAATATTTTTAAATTGAATTTTTACCTATATTGTTTACTCTTATTATTAAAATATTTATTCTTATTTTTATTTAATTTCAGAAATTCTTTATTTTTAATAGTTGGTTCAAATCCTTCTACTATAACATTTTTGAGTGTTAATTTTAAATTCTTTTCAAAATCTTTTAACCTAATCTTATCTTCATTGCAAACTATAGATATAGCTTCACCTTTATTTGAAGCTCTACTTGTCCTTCCTATTCTATGAATATAATCTTCTATATCATTGGGAAAATCATAATTAATAACATATGGTAGCTTATGTATATCAATACCCCTTGATACAATACTTGTACACACTAAAACTCTAATATCTCCTGCTTCAAATTTACCTAAAGCTTTTTGTCTAGATGTATGAGATATATCACCATGAATAGCTAATGACCTTAAACCATCTAAATTTAAATTTGCTACTACTTGATCAACATCATTTTTCGTATTTACAAAAACTAAAACTTTGTGTAAATTATTAGCACCAATATAGTAAGATAATAATTCTTTTTTTAAATTATTATCACTATATATAACTTTTTGCTCTATCATATTCTCAAATTTGGTTATATCTCTAATATCAATTACAACTGGTTTATTTAGTAACTGTTTTGCCAAAACTTTTATGTTTTGTGAGAATGTAGCTGAAAACATAAGTATTTGATTCTCTTTTTTGGATATTAATTTAGATATTTTATTAATATCATTAATAAATCCAGAATCTAACATCATATCAGCTTCATCGATAACTAATGTTTTAACACTAGATATCTTAATATTTTGATTATCTACCAAGTCTAATAAACGACCAGGTGTTGCTATAATAATATCTACACCTTTTTTAAATTTATTTAATTGAATTTTACTATTTAATCCACCTATAATATTTAAAGTATTAATATCAATATACTTTGAATATAATTTGATATTTTTTGATATTTGAACTGCCAATTGTCTTGTTGGTACTAATATAATTGTCCTTAATATATTTGTCTCTTTTTTTTTATAATGGTTTTCTAATATGGGTAGACAAAAAGAACCTGTTTTCCCACTACCACTTTTCGAAATAGCCAAAATAGATTTTTTTTGTAAAATCAAAGGTATAACTTTGACTTGTATGGGTGTTGGTATTTTATAATCTAAATCATAAATTGCACTAATAATATTAGGAGATAAATTCAATAAATCAAAATTTTTTATTACTAAGTCCTTAAAATTAAACATTCACACATAATAGAATAAAAATGATAAAAAATAAATTAATACTTGAAATATTTTATGTGAAAAATTATTATAACCTAGAATATATTGAAATACTTTATTTTATGCTTATTTTTTGTTTTTGTTCAAAATCTTTCAGCCGATTATTTATTAAAAAATTACTAAATAAAATAACACTATTTAGTAATTTTTATGATATAATAAAATAGTTTAATATTTTAAAAGGAATTTAATTATGAAAAAACTTAGATTTATAATTATTTTTGTCTTTTTATTAAATTTAGCTAAAGCTGAGTTGATTAAACATAATAATTGTATTAGTATTTTTTATATAAAGAATAAAAATGTTACATTATACATAAAAAAAAATACTCCTATCCCAATAAAAATAAACTACAAGAATATAAAATTTTTGAATAAAGAAGATAAAATAGATTATGCTAATAATTATATAAATATATCATCAATAAATCAATTAAATATAACTAATAAATATATGAATAATGAACTAATCAATATAGATTTTTGTGATATGTATAATTGGTGTAAAATAGAAAATTCACCATATTACATAAAAAGAAGTGATTTTAAAAAAATTATTACTTATAAAGTAAAAGCTCATACAAATAAAAAAACTTATCTATATCTATCAAATGAATTATTAAGTAAAAATTATAAAATATGGAATAAAATAAAAGAATATATTAATAAGCAAAATAGAAATATAAGAATTGACTTTAAGAATAATTTTATAAAGTTAGATGTATTGAATAAGTATTTGAGAAAAAATGATATTTATAATAGTAGTTTATATAAAAATAGTATCTTACTATATCCTAAAAATAAAATATTAAATATTTTATATTGTGATGTATACTATTGGTGTAAAATAGAAGATTCAGATTATTTTATAAAAATGAATAATATTAAATTCATAAAATCTAAAACTAATAAAATGAGTAAATATGAAAAAACTATAGCTCAAAATAAAGATCATAAGATAAACAAATATAAAAAAACTATAAAGAAAAATAAAGATCATAAAATCAACGAATATAAAAAAACTATAAAGAAAAATAAAGATCATAAAATCAACGAATATAAAAAAACTATAAAGAAAAATAAAGATCATAAAATCAACAAATATAAAAAAACTATAAAGAAAAATAAAGATAATAAAATCAACGAATATAAAAAAACTATAAAGAAAAATAAAGATAATACAATTAACAAATATAATAAAACTAAAACTAGTGAAATAAATAATATAAAGATGAAATCAAAATATACTATATCAACTCAATTAAAATATAATCAAGTAAAAATCAAAACTTATATTAATGAAAATTTAATTAAAAAAGATACATTAAGTAAAAAATATATAGGATATGAATTCTCTATGGGCTATAAATATACAGAAGATCTATTATTTGAGATATCTACTTCAAAAACTTCATCAAAAATATCTAATATTAAAAAAGTACAATCAAGTGTTAATAAACTACTCTTAACATATGGTAAAAATGATATATACACAGGTATATTATTAGGATATAAAAGAGTAAGTTTTAATCAAGTTCCAGTTATAACTAATGATCAATATAGTAAAAATATAATGGAAGATATTATATATGGTATTAAAGTTGGTTTTATAAATAACTTCAAAAATAATATATCAATATTTACTAATTATGAAATAGCTAAACAATCTAATATATTAGATAATAATTATTTTTTATTAGATGGAATTAAATTCAGATTAGAACGTGATAGTATTTTAAACATTGGATTAAAATATAATTTTTAATTAAACATACAATAAAAAACTATAACTAAAAAAAAGTTGATGTTTGTATATTAGAAAAAGCCTTTTTCATAGAGATAAATATTTCAGGATTTTTCTTCTCTAATTTAACTAATAGTTTTTTGGTAGTCTCTCTTGAATGTGGCATTTTAATATCAAACCTCATAGCAGGGCATGCTTCGTCTCCTATGACTTTTATTTTATTAGAAGAACAAAAAGCTTTTAATTGTCTCTCTCTAGAAAATATTAGAGGTCTAATTATATATAGACTATTTTGAGCTTGATAAATTGGTGGCATAGATCTCATTGTTCCATTATTAAAAAAATTCATAAAAAATGACTCTATAGCATCATCTAAATGATGTCCTAATGCAACTTTATTAAATCCTTGTTCAAGTGCTGTTGAATATAAATGTCCTCTTCTCATTCTAGAGAAAAAAGAACAAAAAGATGAATTTTTTCTTATTTTTTGACTTGATAACTCATATATATTAGTATTTATAATTTCATGTTCTATACCATATTTTTTACAATGAGATGATAAAAAAGATAGTTCTTCTCCCATACCATATGTTACAGTTACTGCTTTAAATCTAAAATCAAAAGGTGCTACTTTTTTAAGATGATTTAAACAATGTAACAAAGTAGTAGAATCTTTACCACCTGAAAACCCAACTAAAATATTATCATTTTCTTTAATTAATCCATATTTAGCATTTATTTTACCAACTGTACTTGAAATATTTTTACTCAATAACAAATTATAATCCTAATATAAAAAAATTTATATAAAATAATTCTAACATAAAGTAATAATCAATTATATTAATCTATTTATATCAAAAAAATTTACTTATGTGATATAATAGCTAAAATTATACTAAAAATAAGGTTTATAAAATGTCAGATAAATATAAAGAAGAATTTGCTATATTTGGTAATCCAATAAAACACTCAATATCACCTAAACTACATAATACAGCTTTTAAACTTTATGATATAAATGCAAACTATATAAAATATAAACTAGAAGATAAAAATATATTAAAAAAGATATTTTTAGAAAAAAATTTTAAAGGTGCTAATATCACTATACCATTTAAAGAAGATGCATATAAACAAGCTGATAAGATAAAAGGAATAGCAAATAAAATAGGTTCTGTTAATACATATATAAAAGATAAAGATAAAATAGTAGGCTATAATACAGATGCACCTGGTTTTATGAAATCTATAGAAGAGTTTAAAGATATAAAAAAAGTATTAATTATAGGTGCTGGTGGTACTGCAAGAGCTATTAGTATTGCGCTTATAGAAGAAAAGAAAGATGTTACAGTATTAAATAGGAGTGCAAATAAGTTAATATTTTTTAGAAATATTGGCTGTAAAGTGTTTGATTGGGATAATTTCTTACTTGATAGTTTTGATTTAGTTGTAAATACAACTAGTGCAGGACTTGAAGATGATACATATCCAGTTGATAAAAATATATTAGAAAATATTTTTTTAAATTCCAAATATGCTTTTGATTGTATATATAGTAAAGAAACACCTTTTATAAATCTAGCAAAAAAAGAGAATTTAAAAGTAAAAGATGGATTGGATATGCTTTTATATCAAGGTATATTAGCATTTGAACTATTTACAAATCAAAAAGTAAGTGATGAAGTTATACAAAAAATCAAAAAAGAGATAGAAAGTAACTAATAACTTTTATCTAATTAAATAAAACTAGGTGCATCATTAGCAAATAATATTAAGTCATCTTTTTGAGTATATTTTTTTATATAATCTTTCATTTTGCTCTTATCTTTTAATAAAATAACTTTTGCAGTATTTATATTACTCTTTAATATATTTTGATTTAATTCTCCTGTTAATATAACTATATCAAACACTTTATCTATATGAAAAGCCAATTGTTTATTAGCTTCTGAAGTAGATTCAATAAGTCCTGGTGTAATAATAACTTTTCTTTTAGTATAACTTGAACTTATATTTATAGCTTCTATCATACCATTTAAATTACCATTAAAAGAGTCATCTAATATTAGTTTTCCATTTGATTTGACTAATTGTAATCTATGATTTATATTTTGTATATCTTTTATATAATCTTTCACCTCATCTATTCTAAAATCAAGTTCAAGACACATAAATATAACAGATGTTAAATTTATAGCATTAAAACCGCCTAAAACAGATGATTTAAATCTATGCCTTACACTATTTATATCTATATCAAAAGTTATACCATTTAATGTACTACTTTTTATTTTCAGATTAGACGGAAATTGTTGCATAATTTCATTAGATTTTATATCTACACTATCATGTACTAAAGCATAAATAAGTTTTTTAGATGATAAAATCTCTTTTTTAGTATTTATAATATTATCTAATGTTTTAAAATACTCTATATGCTGTTCACCTACACTTCCAAGTATTGCATATTGAGGATTAATAAGATCTACTATATCTTTAATATCACCTTTTTGTCTAGCTCCAGCTTCACATATATAAATTTGTGTATCATTTGGTAAATTTTGATTTATATCTAATACTATACCAGCTAAAGTATTAACTGATCTTGGTGTTTTATATACTCTATATTTATATTTCAAAATCTGATATAAGTAATTTTTTATAGAAGTCTTACCATATGAAGCTGTTATAGCTATAATTTTTAGATTACTGATATTTTGTAGATTAGATATTTTATTTTTAGCTCTATTTTTTAAAATATTAAACCAAATTTTTTCTAATATATTTGATAGTATATATGCCAAAATTAAAGATAATATACCTAATCTATAATTATAATCCAAACTATTATAGAAATATAAAATATTAATAAATAAGGATATACTAAAAAGTATAATAAAAAATCTCTTAGCTCTATTTGTGAATACTAATACTCTATCAAGTGAGTTTTTCCATAATATTAAACTAATAATATAAAAACTATAGAAATATATACTAAAATATAATATATCTAATAACAAATATAAAATAATAGGTGAAATAAAGTATAAAGTATGCCAGTTTTTTTTATAAAAATTAAATATAACTCTTTTTAATTTATAATTATACCACTGTAAAACAGTTATTAAATAGTACCCTAAAAATAAAACTAATAATATATTAGTAAAAATATTAAAATATATCATTTTCAATCTGCAAAGATATATATTTTGATTGCTTAATAAAAAAGTAATGATCACCTTCATAAAAATATAATGTAGACTTATTAATCAAGTCTGATATTTTTTTAGATGATTTCATAGATACTGCTTTATCTTCAATAGCTGTAAAAATTAAGGCTCTATTTTCATAACTACTAAAAGAATATGAAAAATCTTCATCTAAAACATTTTTAAATGTTTGATACATATTTTCACTCATATTACCCACATCTTTACTTCTAAATAATTTACTAAATAAATTTATACGAAATATCTTTAATATTTTTATAAAAAATATCTTTAATTTTACAAGAATAGGTTTTTTTTCCAATATTCCTGAACTACTTAAAAGTACTAATAGTTTAGGATTGAGTAAAGTTGCAACTTTACCACCAAAAGAGTGCCCTATTATGATAAATGGATTATCTGTTATATTAGTTCTATTACTATTTTTAAAAAGAGTTTTATCCAAAATAGTCTTCAAAAATATATCTATAATATTAGTATAATCATATGTATTTAATATATAATCATTACTAGATTTACCAAATCCTGGCATATCAATATATATATGCTTAAAATCTTTTAAATATAAACTAAAAGCACTACTCATAATCTCCTTATTACTACCCCATCCATGTAAAAATAGTATTATATTCTTTTTATCATTATTGATTAAATTATAATTTATATCAAATTTTTTATTATCATAAATTATAGTTTTATTAGCCATTTATTTATTAGAATTTATCTTAGATATATAATCATATCTTATATTAATAGACTCTTGTCTAGGTAAATTTAGACAAAGTCTATTAATAAGATCATTAAAATCTTCAAATAAATAATTAGCCATACTTCCTGGAATAGAATTAATTTCATTCAAATATACAGTATCATCTAAAACAAAAAAATCACACCTTATAATACTACCTTCAAAAATAGTATTATATATTTTTTTAAAATTATTTTTTAATTGATTCTCTATTTGCTTACTAATAGTTGCTGGTGATACTTTTTTAGTACTAGAAAAATCTAAATATTTCTTATCAAAATCTAGAAAATTATTTTTTTTAGGCTCTTCTATAATAGAAAATATAAATTCATCATCAATTTTACATCCTGCTAAATTATACTCTTTTATATTATTGATAAAAGGTTCTATTAATATATCATTATCAAATTCAAATGCACTATCTAAAGCATATTGTAAATCATCTTTTTTATTTACAATAGATACTCCAATAGAACTACCTAATTTAAGTGGTTTAATAATAACTGGATAATTTTTGATATTAATTTCATCACTTTTACTTTTATTATAGATTTTATAATCTAATACATTAATACCCAAACTATTAGAATAAGACTTTGTTAAAAATTTATTAATACTAATAGAACATGCCTCAACTCTAGGTCCAATAAACCTAATATCAAAAAAGTCAAAAAGTGAAGCTAAAACACCATCTTCACCATATCCTCCATGAACTAAATTTAATACTATATCAAATTCAATTTTTTTTGTACAAATAAAAGTCTTTTTACTAAAAGTTTGTTTATTTAAAGTCAATTTATCATATTTTTTATACTCTTTAGTACTAAAAGTAGAGGTTTGCATATTAGAGTTTGGTATATGATAAAAATCTTTTTGTTCATCAAGAAATATATATATCAAATCATTTTTTAAAACATCTTTTAAAGCAATAGAACTAACTATTGATATCTCATGTTCATAACTTATCCCACCAAAAACAATAGCTATTTTCATATTTATATAAACCCTTTATTTTTGTAGTTTTTTTAATGCCTCTTTAACTAATAAAGAAGTCTGTGTAGCAATACAAGATTTTAATACTTTAGATATTAAATCTTTTTTAAACCCTAAAGACTCTAAAGCTAAAGATGCTTCAAGTTTACTATGAGATAGATTTTCATCTTCGCTATTCATATCATCTACAATAAAACCACTAAGTTCTACTAATATCCTACTTGCACCTTTTGGTCCTATTCCAGGTACTCTTTTTAACATAGATACATCATTAGAACTTACTATTTTAGCAAATGAAGAAGGAGTAAATGTAGAACAAATTGCAAGTGCTACTTTGGGACCTACTCCATTTATTTTTATTACTGTATCAAATAATTTTTTCTCATTTACATCTAAAAATCCATATAAACATTGCAAATCTTCTTTAATAATATGTGTAATAAAAAGTTTGATTTTATCATCTATTATTTTTGAGCTACAATTAATAGATACAAAAACTTCATAAACAACACCACTATTATTTATATGTAAAAGTGTAGGTTCTTTTTTCTCAATATTACCTTCAAGTCCTACTATCAATACTACCCTTAATATATCTGATTTTATAAATTATATACTAACACGACTTAAAAAAATAATTCATTAATGTATAAGTTCACTAATTAAAGCTGTAGCATAAGATCCTTTAGGTAAAAAAAACTCTAATTCAAAATGTTTTTTATCATCTTTATATTCACTTTTCATATTACTAGGAAATACCCATGCAAATCTTCTAGTACCATTTATAGATACATTTTTAGTAAATTTTTTTTCATACTCATAAGCTAAACCTATACTATTTTTAACTTTTTCACCTATTAATAGACCTGTAGGAACAATATCTCTTTCAAAAAACCTATTTGACTCTATATTTAAGTCCTCAACAGTAAATATCTTCCCAAAAGGATAATGATTCATAATATCTCCAGGTAATAATTTAAAAAGGTGTGGTTGTTTTTTTATAGATTTTAAAATATCTAATGGAATATTTAATCTATCATAAATATCATTTGCTTCAAAACTATCTATTAATTTAGATATCTCAACTCTTTTTGATAACCATAAATTAAATAAATAACTCTGATATGAGTTTATATACATCTGTTTTAGACTCTTTTTTCTCTCTTTTAGTTTACCTTCAAGTATAGCTTGACCTCTTTTATGGTTATTTCCATCTATACCAAATCTTTGAACTCCAAAATAGTTAGGGATTCCAAAATCACAAATTGTTTTAATAACTTGCTCTAATTTTCTAGAGTCTATAGTATTAACCATTTTTAATCTAATAAAAAATCTATTACCTTTTAAATGACCTATTTTTAATTTATTATTATGATATGTAGTATCAAGTATTTTAATATTTTTATGTTCAAAGGTTTTTAATTTAGTTTCATAACTCTTTGGTATAGTAATATATTGTATAGTCATAGCATTTTTATCTTTTAAACCTGCATATCCTATATCTCTTTGATTACATCCTAAAGTATTACTAAATATAGCAAAAGCATCCCAAGATGTTAAATCTTTTTTTCTAAACTTTACTACTAAATGATCACCTTCCCCACTAAAATCATATAAAGGCTCTTCACTAACAACAAAGTCATCCTTTGTTGGTTTAAATAAAACATCTATTTTTGAATGACTTAAATAAAACTGATTACACTTTTTATTAAAATTTTCCATCATACTCCACTATTTAAAAATGATTTAATTTACATATATTTTTATAACTACCTTTAATACATTTTGCAAATGTATTTAAAACAACACCATATTTTTTTGCTATTTTTTCTATTTTTTCTCTATTTTTTATATCATAAGTAAAAAGTATCTCATACTCTTCACCACTACAACCTATTCTTTTACTAATATCATAAAAAAAATCAAATCCAATAGAATTAATCTTAGATAATCTTTCTAATTCACTAAATAATCCATCAGAAATATCAATAGCACAATTAATATAAGGTGATGCCTCATAAAAAAACTTATCTTTTAATATAGGCTTAATAAATTTTGATTCATTTGATATTTTTTTAGAATTTAAAAGTTTAGTTAAATCTTTTTTACAACTACCTAAAACTCCTGTATAACATACTAAATCATTTTTGTTTGCACCTTTCCTTAATATAGGTTTAGAGTCTTTTAAAATAGTAGATATTAAAGTAATACTAATATGAAGTTTATCATTTGATATAGTATCTCCACCTATTATATCTATATCATATTTTTTAGCTATTTTCCTAAATCCACTAGCTAAAAACTTCAAATCTTTTTTACTAAATTTATTAGGAATGGCAATATTTAAAATAGCATATTTAGGTATAGAATTCATAACAATAGCATCAGAAATATTTACAAGCATAGATTTAATAGCTATTTGTTTTAAACTCATCCATGATATTTTAAAATGAACATCTTCAAAAAAAGAGTCACTAGAATATACAATATCATCTATTAATGCACCATCATCTCCTATATATTTTGAAGATGAAACATGTTTGATAAAAAAATCTTCTTTATTCATAAAAAGATTTTATCACAATCTAACTCCAATTTTACTTTTAATATACAATAGTTCATAAAATAGATATAATTTAAAAAGTCAAAATAAAAATAAAATAGCTAATACAAAAAAAGGTAAATATAAAATGCAAAATAGTCAAAAACTAATAAATCTATTAGAAAATGAAGTAATACCTGATATAAAAGAATATATAGATGTTCTATTTTCTAAAATAGCTTCTAAAAACTATTTAGATGAAGATAAAACCAATTTAAAAGATATGCAAGAGATGTTAAGTGATTTTCATACTATGATAAATGAAGCTAAAAATGATGAATTAGATGAAGATGAATGTCAAGAGATTATAGATGAGATAATACAAATGAAAAAAGAGGAAAAAAACTAAATATAGACATAACATATAAAATATAATGCAAGGATACATAATAGATATCAAAAAAGTAAGAGATGATGATCTAATAGTATCTATTTTAACAAAATATGAAATATATACCACCTATAGATTTTATGGAGCTAGACACTCTATTATAAATATAGGATATAAAATTGATTTTGAATTAGAAAAAAATATAAAAAGTACTATTCCTAGACTAAAAGATGTAATTCAAGTAGGATATAAATGGATATTTGATTATGAAAAATTGTACTGCTTTACACAATATTTAAAATTATTTAGCTATCACTTTAAGAATATAGAAAATATAGATTCATTCTATTTTGATTCAATTGAAAACTTAGTAACTATTATAAACAAGCAAAATCCCAAAAGAGCTATATGTGAACACTATATAAAAGTATTAGAGTTTGAAGGAAGATTACCAAATGAATTTTACTGTTTATTATGTGATAAAAAAATAGAAAATAATATATCATTAATTAGAAGTTTTATGACTACTCATAGTAATTGTAGCTATGGTAAAGAGTTTTCTATATCAAAAATTAAAGATCTATTTACAAATAAATCTTTAATATTATTTGATAATAATGAAGTACAATATTTATATAATATTATACTTCAAGGTATTTAATAGATTATATTTTTATCTACTATCTATTAAAATTTAATCTATCAATAATTGCTGTATCTTCTTCTTGAGTTTTTTTCCATTTAATATTTACTTCTTCTACTATATCACTTTGTCTATCTTTATCCTTATAATGTCCATAAAAGTTTAATTCTAAATCTCCTGTAATACTTAATTCACATTTAGTAGGGTTTAGATTAACTACTCTTATCTTCCAATTACCTTGTGTACCTTCACCATAAAATCTATTTGTATATAAACTAACGTCTTGAAGTTCATTAACAGTGGTAAATGGTGTATGTAGTATAGACTTATGACCTCTTGGTGATATTAAATCAATAGCATAACTTCCTTTACAAAAATCTTCTATATATGAATTAGCATCCTTAAATTTACTTTTCATAGAACCTTTAATGTCTAAACTAATATGTTCTATTGTCATATTTATATCTAAATTATAAAGTTTAACAACATCTTGATATTTTTTAACAAAAAAATTACAAAAAAAGTCTATACAAGAAGTTTCATTAACCTGTTTAAACATAACTTTAATTTTTTCATAATCACCTATACTATTACCACCATCTGGAAATTTCTTTTCTTTTGTTATATTTTTATGATAACTTCTTGCCATATTAACAGCTGCATCTACATCAGGCTGTCCAAATCCATCAAAAATATGAAAACTATATCCAGCTTGATTTGTAATAGTATCTTTATACCCTATTGTATATCTAAAATTTGTGGTAATATTTTGTAATAGTTGTATATTAGACTCTCTAATATCTCCTATCTTTACTGGTTTTGATAGTGGTTTTGCTGTAGAAATTAATATATGTTTTATATCTCTGTATGTTAAATTTGAATTTGCTTCTAACATAAGCCCTACAATAGCTCCTACTATTGGTGATGCAAAGGAACTACCATATATAGGACTTTGATTATAATTTAAAGAAATCAGTCCAGAATTAGTAGCTACAGTTAAAAATATATGCTCACCTATATTTAAATCTTTTCTCATATGCATACCTAGATATCTATATCCAATATTATTATAATATGTTGGATATGCATCAACAATTGAACTCCAAGGATATGATGGTAGTGAAGTTTTTATAAATTTTTTACAATTTTCATCACATATATTTTCATACTGACCTTTAAAAAAATCATTCTCTAAAGTCAAGTCTCCTTCGATGTTTATATAATTATAAGATAGTTCTCCATTTCCAATAGACTTAGAATAAAATAGCCCCTTACCACTATTTAAACTACTACTAATAATAACATCTTTAAAGGCTTTGTTATTAGTAATCTCTAAATTGTACTTTCTATTATAAAGAATACAAAAACTCTTA
>Ga0233438_10002657_pt1 | contig 17482 bp, 9 predicted proteins | sample SI_123_September_FD_182720 | JGI IMG/M metagenome (GOLD analysis project Ga0233438, IMG submission 182720) | Seawater microbial communities from Saanich Inlet, British Columbia, Canada - SI_123_September2016_10_MG | ecosystem: Environmental > Aquatic > Marine > Inlet | place: Canada: British...
CGAATACGTCCGGGTGAACGGTGGTCCACTATCCGCAGGCACCACCGTCCCAGGTGGGGAGTTTGGGGCCAGTCGTTCCTACGGACAGCACCAAGGTTGGGACTACGCCTTTGGTAACGACCCAGCAGCACTAACCCTGCAGGGTGGCGCGAAGTTCATGGACACGAAAAAGACAGCGCACGGCGACGCTACAGCGTTCATGACACCAGACGGTCAGGTCTACCAAATCCTGCATGGAACGTTCGTACCTCCAACCCAAGCAGAAAGAGCCTCAGCACCGCCCGTGCCTGCTATGCCTGCAGCACCTGCAGCTCCAGCCGCACCAGGAGTAACCGACGTTTCCGCCCTCACTGCCCAAAGCGCTCAACTAAACAAAGACTTGATCTCAAGCAAGCAGAGCATGGCAGAGATCGAGGCAAGTGCAAAAGCGGTTGCAGACGATCAAAACGTCAAGAGACTGTCGGACTTTATCTCTGGGTCAATAAAGAGTATCCAAGCACCTCTCGACACCTTGCTCCAAACACAGCAAGCACGTTTCGAGGACGAAAAAGCATACGCCCGCTTACTCCAAGAAGGCATAGCCCCTGCCATAGCAGAACAAACAGTAGAGATCGAACGCCAAGTAGCCACACAACTCAAGCAACTGGACGCGATAATTGCACGCACAGAGTTTGAGATTGCAGCACTAAAAGTTAAAGAAGAGCAAACTACCCAGCTAGAGAAAGAACTCAAACTACTCAAAGCACAGAGAGGCATCATCGAGGGCAAGGGTCAGTCCGCCGTATCTGCAGCCGCAACAAACGAGGAGGGCAAGAAGATTCGCGACTACATGAACCAACTACAAGGCGAACTGAACGACACAGACGCTCAGATTGTCAGCCTGTCGCAGACCGTAACAAGCGAGCTAGGCACAGCAATAAGCGACTCAATCAGCGGTCTAATCGATGGAACGACCACAGTCGAGCAGGCATTCAGCAACATGTTTGCCAACATCGGCAAAGCCTTCATCGACATGGCCGCCAAGATGCTGGCCCAACAGGCAGTCCTCACTCTCCTTGGAGCGTTCACAGGCGGTAGTGGTGTCGGACCCCAGCCAGGTGATCAGTTTGGAAAGCTTTTCACCGGCATTCGCGGCAGAGCTAGTGGGGGTCCAGTCGATGGGAATACCCCCTACATCGTGGGCGAGGAAGGCCCCGAGTTATTTATTCCCGGTGTCTCTGGTGCGATCACCAACAACGACCAATTCGACGCAGCGCGCAATGCAATGTCCAGCAACCCAGAGTTGGCATTCGACGAAAACAGCCAAGCCTTAGGTGCATCCGGCAGCAACACATCCCGCAACTCCTCCACGGAATTAAGCCGCAGCTTCGCTGAAAACAACAACTCTATGTCAATGACCAACAGTTACATGCGCGAGCGATCAATGGAGCGCGAAAGCATGGCTGTCATGGGCGGCGCTGGATCAATGGTGATCGAGACCCAAGTAATCAACAACGTCGAATATGCTTCTGTTGACCAGGTCCAAGCTGCTGCAGCTGGCGCTGCTAAACAAGCCCGAGCGCAAGTATTCTCCGACATGAAGAACAGACCTGCGATTCGCAGACAGATGGGGGTCAAATAGATGCTGGCCATTGGAATTTACCTAAAGCTGTTACTGCCGGACGGAGCTGATAGTCAGTACAGCTTCCAGAACTTCTTCCAGGGTGAGACGCGCTCCTATGACGGCGACTCATACATCTTTGGAGCATTCGGATTTAGCGGTGGAACGCTCGACCTAGAAGGCGGCAACATTTCAGCATCACTGGTGTTCTCACTCAATGAGCTGTCGCTGTCGGTATTCACCCAAGCAGCAAATGACCAGTGGCTAGCCCAAATCAGAACAGTCTGGCTAGAGCCAGATACATTGAATGAAACCAGCCAGCACAGCGAAGAGTTGTACGCAGTAACAGGCATCAACCACGACAACTCCCAGCTATCGGTAAGGCTGGGCAGCCCCTTGGATGCAGTACAAGCCAACCTTCCACGTCGTGTGCTGACTACTTCATTGGTCGGCGAGCTACCCAGTACCGGTCAGATTAACCTGAGCTAATGGATATCACTAAACGCCCTTTTGTTCTGCTTCCCCAGGACCGCGTAATCATGGAGATTACGGGCATGGATCGTGAGCAATATCGGGATTTCTGTTTGCAATGCTACAAGGCCGGACGAAGCATACCAAGTACGGATCCTGTCGCCTTTGATCCCCTTACGGTACTTATTTATTTGGTAATCGGGATTGCCTTATCGTATGCGGCGTCGTTGTTAGCACCAAAACCAAAGCAAGAAGAAGTAGTAACCCAAAGGAATGAAGGCGGTCAGAATTTTGTCAACGGAAAGAGGTCGGCACCCACGAGTGGCTTTGACACTGTTCAAAACGTAGTCGAGGTTGGAAGCACTATTTCGTTGGTTTACGCCAACCGCAGGGAGGTAGATGGGATTTGGTATGGCGGCGTGAGGGTAAACAGCAACCTTATTTGGTCGCAATTATATTCAGTGGGCGGCGGTCAACTGCTTCGCGCCATGTTCTCCATAGGCGAGGGCACTTTGCCAGAGCCAAACCCAGAGCAATTTGCAATCGGAAACAACATAATTCGGAACTTTGACTTAGCGAAAAACAGAGTATCAAGGATCAGTCTTTACTATGTTGACGGATCCCAGCAAGACAATCGAATAACGTCCAAAGACCACATAGCAGGACGTGACGCTGATGACGATATTGGGAATGCAGAAAATGACGGCGGGGCCGATGTCTTTGAAGTAAGGACCGCAACCGGTTGGGCACCAGATTTTTGCTATGTAAACACTCCATCGAACCAAACAACTTTTGGGCTAGGCGGTTTCATTGGCAACAACATGCCGTTTCGACCTAATCCTCGAATCAAACCAACCGAAAACTTTGACAACGAACCGCAGAAGCCTGACCCTCAAGGAAAGGCTGACCGTGCAAAAGACGTTTACAAATACTATGGGCGATGCGGCGTCAACAAATTGAACGGTGTAGCAATAGAGGAGTCGGCGTCAGGAAACCTTATTTCGCTAAAGGTAGGGGATCGAATTACTTACAGTATTTATGGTGATAGCGACAACAACGGCAGATACCAATATTCAATCGATCCAGGTAAAGACGGTTACACCTACACAAACGATGTGGCCGAAAGCGTTGCGAGCAGGCAAAAAGGCTACGACGACCAGATCGTCTTGGGCGACAAGTACTTGATTGGGACAGCGAAGGGGATATGCGTCCAGCGCACCAACAGGCCCTTTATATCGGAGGTTGACAATACACCTGTAGGCGGCGGCGGGACTGTATCTGCACAGTTTGAGGTGACCGAACCAGGGCGGATCCATGCGTGGCACTCTCCGTCGCTGCACCCCGATTTCGAGGACAGCACGAGTATTGGTTATGACTTTGTAGGCGAAAGATACCCAAAATTCGGGCCCGATGTAAGCGCATCGAGGAAGACTCACATTTACCGTTTGTCGGAGGCTTCGTTCACTACAGAGAGAAAAACAAAGTACGTAGAAGTTGGATTACGCAGCAGAGTAAATATACAGATAAGCGGCATCTGTTACTTCAGAGGCATTGCTTTTGGTAACCAAACAAGAACACTAAGCGAAATCGACTCCCAAAGAGTCGACGACAATATCGTGTTCACCAATGGCACGTTCACTGGACCTGAGACAAGGTACAGCGGCTTTCGCGTTCAGTTCAGAGAAACGTCAGCAACTAACTATAAGGAGATCCCAATGATTTTCCTGGTGCGATCCCTGCAATCCACCGATGTCTATAACTACTTACGCTTTGAACTCGACAGCGAGAAAACATGGGAGTTTCTGCTAACGCCTGCATCCTCTTACGACATCAGAAAAAGCTCTGACCCGCTGCATGTGCTGGACTACAAAATGAACAACCGCGAGAAAGTGTCAACCGGCTTAGGCGTAGACATCGTTTTTAGCGGTGAGACTAATTTCGCACGAAATAGTAACAATTTTGCAATCCCATCACTAACGACTATTGATGGGAATGTCCTTACGGATAACAACGGACCAAACCTAAAATTTGACGACACTGTCAGTGGCCGAGGATACTTCAGTGATGGCTTCGCCAGGGTGGCGGAAAACTTCATGCACGAAGAAATCACAACAACAGCAAACCAGCCAGAACACAGCATTGTCTATATCGACACCCAAACGACGAATAAGGCGGCACCTTTATACGACAACATTGCGCTTGTCGGCATGAACATTCGCAGCAGCCGTGAAATCACAGCACTGCAACAATTCAGCGTTTACTGCGACAAGGGCATCAATTCAACGAATCTCTTTCCTGAAGTGCTGTTGGACATGTTCACCAATAAGAGATACGGCACCGGCAAAATTCTCAACATCAAGCAAATCGATACTGACAGTTTCGCTGACATGGCTGCATGGTGCGAGAGCCGCAAGTACTTCTTCGACGGAGTAGTGGACAGCAAGGTCAATATCCGCAGCTGGGGAACAGAAGTGGCGCGTAACTACCTGTTGGACCTTGTCATCCGCAACGGTCGCTTTGCGCTCCAGCCTGTAGTCGAGTTTTACGACAATCCTAAAGTGACCGCGATGTTTACTAGCGCGAACATCCTCGATGATTCATTCGAGTACACAACATCAGACGAACAGGACAGAATCCTGCCTCGTGTGGCCGTCAAATGGCGTGAGGAGAAGATCGATGCAAGTAACGGGCTATTCCCGGTGGTGCGCCAAGTAATCGTACGAGAAGCAACTACTTCGGAAGAAGCACCGCTAGAGGCTATAGATATCTCTGACTACTGCACATCTCAGGAACACGCTGTCGATCTGGCCAAATGGACCTGCAGGCAGCGCCGTTTAATATCTCATTCGATCTCTTTCGAGACCACACCAACAGAAGCGGCTCTTGATATTGGCGCTGTATTCAAACTCGGAATGGAGACCGTTAACTACAACCAGCCGCAGAATGGAGCAGTAACGTCCTCAGGTGAGGTGACAGCGTGGCCACCCTTAAGCGACGGCAGCTACAACGTGCTGCTGTGGGACGGCAAAACAGAAACATTGCAAGAGATGTCTATCTCCATCGTTAACGGAAGAACAGCAAGCACAGGTAGCTGCGTGTTCTGCGTGAAGTCCAGCAGTCAAACCGTTGAAACATATAAAACCCAAGCTCTCAGCTATACAGAAGACGGCAACATCAAAGTTGAAGCGACGGTTTATCCAACCGACGCTGCCGGCGCGAGCCTTCTAAGTGCAGGCTGGGAAGACCCATTAAACTGGGTTATCGAAGGGGAGATCTACTGATGGCAACCTCTTTCGGCGCATTAGAGACGTGCGGCCCGACCCGCAGGACATTTTCTCCTGGCGTGTTTGCGACTAAACGCTTTACATCTATTAGTGGTGCAGGATCAACACGCCTCTATGGCAGCAAAGCAACCGCAGCGGAGCTAAGTCTCACATTTCTTGCCAACGATAACGACGTCAACGCATTCTTCAAGTGCTGGTACGACGCTTATGGGGACTACGACGTGCTGGACCTACCCCCTGAATTTTTTGAGGGCTCTAGTCCAATCTTGGATTCTGGCGTACCAGAGTACCTAAACTGGCGATGGGCTGATGCGCCTTCAGTCGAATCATTGTTCCCCGGTAAATCTAGGGTTCAAGTCAAGTTCACCGCAACCTTGGACATCTAATGGCAGTACAGACAGGAGCAGACGGTCAGCTCAAATACAACAACCGCACGGTGGCCAAGGTCCGTGACTGGAGCGTAACCGTTCAGAAAGATGCAATTGAAGACACCTGCCTTGGTGCGTATGACAGAACGTATGTAGAAGGTCTGCGCGGGACTTCTGGAAGCGCAACTCTTCTATACGACCCTGAGGACACAGTTGCTACAGACCTGTTGAACTCTGTTTTCGATACCGATGGCACCAGTGCAGAAGTCAGTTTTGTCTTAACTACCAGAACCAACCAATCTTTGGTCTGCAACGGATTTCTAACTAACATTAGTACCAGTGTTTCTGTTGGTGCTGCAACAGCTTGCAGCGTTTCATTCCAAGTATCCGGCAAACCTAGCGGTGGTTTCTGATGGCTGTACTTGGTGTAGGCGGGAGGCTGAAGCTAAAGCGTGAGGCACCTAGTCCGTGCATCCTCAGCGATGAAGGGCTGAATGCCGACCAAAATTACTATGCCTCAATATGTGATGGCTACTGGACCGGTGACCAGATAACAGTTGATTGCCTACCTGTAAGTAATGGTAAGTTTCCTCCAAACCCTGCCGGCTACGCAAGCTACTACGGCAGCAAATGGTTTTTAGGACCAAACCGAACGCAGATAGACAGCAACCGCGACAAGTTCTACAAAAACAGCAGCGAGGACTACCCAGACGGCCAGTTTGGAGACAACGCACAGTTTTACGCAAGAACGGGTGATGTTTCTGGCGGCGAAGAGATCCCGCCCTGCACGCCCGGTGACTATTGGATACACATCGACGAGCTGGGACGAGTCAGCTTCTATGACAGCCGTTGCAAAGCATTAGCAGGCTGTACTAAAGACCAGATCCAACTGGAAAGTGTGGGGGATTCAATTGTCATTGCCCCCTATGGAAGCATTGACTATGTCAACGCAGTTTGGCAATGCCTCAAAAACTTGGGTGAATACAGGTTTAGTGATGGACAAGACACCGTCACCCTCGTCAGCATCTGTGAAGACCCACCGCTCTACCAAAAACCAGAGGCTGGTCCGAACGAATACAACAACGCAGACCTCCAACCCCGTGGCCTAAACCAAGGCAAGGCAGCACCGTTCTGGGAAATCCTGTGCGAAATCCGCGAGTGGAGCCTAGAGCTAGACGCCCCAGCGGTAGACACCACCAGCGTGGCCGAGAAGTGGGGCAACGCAGTCAAGAGCCTTGTCACTGGCGGCGGTTCCGCCGAATTCTTCATCGACAGAGTATGTCATGAGCAGGGTCAAGCGGACAGCCTGACACTAATGAAGCTACTACTGCTTACAGAGAAAGGGAGTAAGGCTGAGATGCAGCTGTGGATGATTGACCGTCCTGGGTGTGGCGTGGACTGTGACCTCATCCAAGGCGACCTCTACTACGAGACAGATGTCTTAGTTACACGGAATGCCATCAATGTCCGGCCAACAGAAATGATCGCTGGGACGGCACAGTTCGTCACGACAGGAGAGATTAGACTAATCGAAGCATCGTAGTTTTAAAGACGTGTCTGAATTGAACCGTGCCGGACAGCTTAATTCGCTCGGTCACCTCGACACCACGCAGAAAGATTTCCGCAGCCAGATCGATGCGATCACGGACACGGTTCGCCAACTAGGCGGTAAGCCCTTTGTGGGACAAGGCGGTCAAGGTAGCGATCCGTTGACAGCGCCGTATGTTTTGTATGTAGACAGCTACACCGGCTCAGATAAATTCGTCGGTGGTGACTACAACAAAGAAGACACTGGAACGTTCGAATCCAAGATGCGGCGAATCAGCCTGCAGCGTCTTGAGTGCGGCTACACAGTAGCTCGACCTTTCAAATCAATATCACGCGCTGTAATTGAAGCAGGGATTATCACCAGCCGGGACTACCTCGATCTAACACCTGCACCTTGTGGAGACCTTGTCACAATCGTGGTGTCGTCAGGTGTCCACACCTTATTAAACGACCCCGGCTACATGTCTGGCGTCAGCGAATGGGTGGATGGTTACACCCCAGACGATGCAGCTCTCACTGCTTTTAGCGGCTCAAAAGGCGGCGTAATACTCCCCCGTGGGGCGAGCATTGTCAGCCTTGATTTAAGGAAAACAATCATCCGTCCGAACTATGTGCCACCCAATGAGAACGAAGCAGCGGATCTATCCAACAGAAGCAGTTGTTTCCTTCTCACAGGTGGGTGCTACGCCTACGGATTCACGCTCATGGACAAGTTGGGGCTCAACAGAAGCCACCACTTGTTAAGCGCTTTTGCTTTTGCCGGAGAGGACGAGCTCGATACGTTCTACGCAAAGATCAGAAAAGCCTTTGCTGGCAGCGGAGCAACAGGAAATATTGACGCAGCTCTTGCTGTACCCAGAAGCTCTGAATACCTAATTACAGGTCCACAACCTCCAACCCCAAGCGAACCCACAGATACAGTCAGAAGCTCCAGCCCATACATCTACAACATCAGTTTGCGTTCTGAGTATGGAATGGCGGGGATCCTATGCGACGGGAATCTAGCTGGAGCGTCCTTTAAGTCAATGGTCGTTTCTCAATTCACGGGGGTGTCTCTTCAGAAAGATATTAGCTGCTGGCAAAAGTATACAAAAGGCACTGCTTCATGGGGCCCGATTGCAGACTACCCCGAACTGATTGATACCAGTCCAAACGACCTAAGAATGAATCCCTCGCGAAGGTCCATACACGTACGCACGTGTAACGGTGCAGTTGTGCAAGAAGTAAGTGTGTTTGCTATCGGTCAGCAGATCCACCATCTCGCAGAATCGGGAAGCCAAATTACTATTACCAACAGCAATTCTAACTGGGGTGGTTGTGCTGCTTTAGCAGTTGGGTTCCAGAAGAAAGCAGCTCCCGGCGATACTCCATGGGAGATAAAATCACTACGTCGTGCGCTTAGTCCCTTCGAAAAAAGTGGAAACGTAAATCGCATATTCCTTGGAACGCTTACTTCTACCCAATTGAATGAAGCAACAACTTTAGAACTAATAGAAGACTTAGATCCTTCTTCCTCAGATCTTAGTCAACCTGCTGTACTCAGTAGCCAAAGCTACTCGTTGAAAGAAGACGAGTATATCTGGGTGGAGAATCCGGGCGGACCAGATTACAGAGCAAAATTAGCGGCCAACCCCTGGCAAGCAGCTAATGGAGATGAAATTGAAATCAAAACGCGAGTAGAAACAGACAACGCAACAGGGAATGTCAATCCAAGCAACACTGGCCTAGACCCAAACACTTATAACGACATTGCTGGAAAGCGAGTATATGTTCGTCGCATCCGAGACGTTCGTTCGGTAGAAGAACGACGCTACTCACTCATTGTTTCTGGTGGAACTAACCCTGTACGCCTTCCAGTAAGAGACTATGTCATCCAACCTACGGCAGGCGATGATTGGGACGCACAACTACAAGCAGTGGCAGCATCCGAGACTAGCAACAAGTATCTAAACGGAGCAAATGTGGAGCTTCGTTACTCCAAACGAGTTGCCGGAGATACTAATTTTGCAGAAGGAACTTACTACCGGAAAGGCGATGTTATTCGGAAAGACAATAAGCATTTAGTTGCAGTTAAACCTAGCTACGGACCCTTTGAAGAAGAGTCTTGGGTAGAAACCTACGTCCACATGCAAGGTACTTATGCGCCCGAGGGTTATTACACAAACGCACAGCCAGTAATTATCTTTGATAGAGACACCGACGAATCTTCCACCAGCAGCACGCTGGGCAACAAACCCGATAACAACCTCATCCGAGCCCAAGAGTGGCACGCAGTCGACGCCCAGGGAATGGCTGGGCTTTTGCTTAACTATGGCTACGACCGGGCTACAGTTAGAACCCTTATCGAGTCTCAATTAGAAGAGAACAGAAACCTAGACGTAAGTATCAACAACTGGGAAGTTGAATTCAGAAGACCAACCAACATCAGACTTTATTCACATGCCTATGAGTGGGCCGGAGGAGGAAATTACACGAAAGGTCTTCCTCAGTACCAAAAAGAACTTACACCAAACAATAAATTTACGTTTTACTTCACCAACGAAGCCGGAGGAAAAGTATACGCCTCAGGTTTCAACGAAGAAGGTCTACAAGTAACACCACGAGGGCTGGAAGACCTAACAACTGGTCAGGTTCTCACTGTTAGTGAGATTGGAGCGCCTGACCGTACCATCGACTTCCCGACAGTATTTGCAGATCTAGAGGTCACCAATCAATTAACCGTAAACGGCATTCTTGTCGAGGGTGCAGCAAAAACTGACGCCTTCGGGTTTGTAGAGCTAGCAGGGTTGTCGGAACTAGATAACCCGACTCCAGCTGTGAGCAACGCAGACATTGAGAACCAGCCGAATGCTGTAACGCCTGAAGGCTTGGCGTACTGGAAGGAATCACAAAAACTGGTCCAAGCTTTGCCTAACGGCATACCGTATGCACTGCTCCATGTTGCTGCTGGGACGCCATTAACTGGTGCTGACTCAGTCCCCTACGGAACAGAAGTCGATCCTGGTGTTGAGTGGAGTGCTGACGGAAACGTTTTCCACCAGAGCATCTTCAAAACACTCACTGAAGCTGTCGAAAAAGCATCACAGCTATTCCTGCCGACAGGAAGCACCGTTGTAATCAGCATTCACGACGATCTCGTCGAGAATGAGGACGGACCAATCCAGCTGGTAAACGGGTATGCACGCTTCCTTGTGGCAGGAGCTAGAGGAGCAACCAACCCAAGAGTACACATGAAATGGGGCACCACTGCTAACGCTTGTGCAAGGATCCCCCAATACAGAGGAGTCAGAGCCTATTCAGCTGGTGCGGTATTCGCTGACCTGACTCTAGATTTAGATAACAACGGCAGAACTAGCATCAGCGCAACATTTAATGGCGGGCTTGCTTGCGGCGGTAGAGATGTGATTCTTAACTGGAGTAATGTCGCCTCTTACAGCAATGCTTGCACCTGTTCATACGGCGGTCAGATCAATCTAGACTTCTACGGAACAGAACTGCACTACATTACCAACAACATTGTCAGTCAAGACGTAGGTTTCACTGAGTTACCTAGGCTCACCCTTCTAGGTTCTGACCGCCGAGACTCAGGATTAACAGGACACGGTTGCAACTTGATTGTTGATTTCAAGGAAGATGACACACCAGCTGGCTTTAGATTTAGCCATAGCCTTGGGAATCAACCGCAGCTGTTACTGCTGGACCTAGGCAAGCGTGGAGGCGTCAAAACTGGTGGTCGTGTCTTACCTAAAGTTGACTTTGATTTCAGTAACGACCTCTGGGATTTAACAGAGATAGTTGGTTACAACTACCTCCACAATCCAAACCTTATCGGTAAAACATTCAGAAGTCGTGAACTCACTGGAAGTGCATCTAGTACGTTTAACATCAGTGCCGCAAGCCTTGCCACTGTCAAAGCTGCTGAATTAAGGAATGGAAACCAAGTGGACATCGAAAGAAGAAGCAGCATAGAGCCGATTGAATCAGGTTTCTTTTCGCTATTGGTTGAGCTTGAGAACGATCCAAGCATTTCGGGATTGCTGTTAACAGCAGAAAACACAACTAATGCTTACGTCTACTTTCCTCCAGCCACCGCAGCGCCTTCAGATTTAGCTAGAAATACATAGACCTATAATGAAAGCACGTCTGCATAGACGTGTCCTCCGACTTGAATAGTCATGGCAGTTCAGCTGATACTGAAGAACTCTTCTGTCGAGGACAAGCGGCCCACCGCTAATCAGCTAGCCAACGGTGAAATCAGCCTCAACTACAACGAGGCTGGAGCGTTCCTCTGCTGCACGGACACGAACGGTGATGTCCAACAGGTAGGCGGCGTCAAGATTGACGAGACCGCACCAGACGCACCAGTGAAGCAAACGCTGTGGTTCCAGCCCAGCACCCTGATGCTGTCAGTATTTGATGGAGACAAGTGGCTACCCATTGGTGGTAGCGGTGATAGCGGTGGAGGCGGTAGCGTCCTCCCGCCCGTGCCTTTCCTCCAAATCATCGGCAATGACGGCATTGATGCAGACACCGTTTCAGGCATCGTCACCCTCGATGTGGAGCTAGCCGGTGGTGATGACGGCCTTGAATTTAAGAGCAGCAAGCTAAGTGCATCAGTTGCTAGCGATACTCAACTCGGTAGCGTCAAGATTGGAGATGGCATTGACGTAACAGCAGACGGAACAATCTCTTTCGATAGCGATGCAGCAGGCTTAAAACCTGACGAAATCCTCGGTGGTGACGGCATTGAGGTAACCCCTGGAACGGACGATGTCACTATCGATGTTGACCTAGCACCAAACAAAGGTCTTGAGTTTATTGGCGGTCAGCTTGCAGCAGAAATCGGCGGCGGACTGCAGTTCAATCCAGACGGCTCGATAGGCATCGATACTGACATCATTTTACAGACCGGCGACATCACTGGCGGGGAAGCCATCAAAGTCACCGATGGCACTGGAACGGCCACAATTGATGTCGACCTTCTCGGTGGACAAGACGGCTTAGAAATAAGGAACGACAAGCTCACCGCCACCGTCGCAACAGCTTCAACACTCGGCAGCGTCAAGATCGGTAGTGGCATCGACGTAACAGTAGACGGAACAATCTCTTTCGATGTCGATGAAGCAGGCTTACAACCTGACGAAGTATTAGGTGGCGACGGCATCGAAATAACCGCTGGAACGGACAAAGTAACCATTGATGTTGACCTGGCCGGCGGTCAAGACGGTCTCGAATTTAAGAGCAACAAACTCAGCGCCACAACTGCCAGTACCACTGACCACGGCGTCGTAAAGGTAGGCGAAAACATCGATGTCACTGATGGCGAAATCAGCGTACCCAAAGCAACCACCAGCACCTTTGGTGTGGTCAAGCTGGGCATTGGCATCGAAGTTGACGGCGATGGTTCCATCAGCATTGACTTTCCAGCCACCACGACATACCGAGGCAGCTGCAACCTCAACAATCCCCCAACAGGTCAAATAAACCCTGACCCAGCCTTAAAAGCTGACGCTTACATCAACAGTGCAGACTCTGCAGCAGTCGCTGCAGGTTGGACAGGTATCACAGGCACCGCAAAAATCGGTGACCTCGTCATATTCGATGGAACGATTTGGGAATTAATCCCCCTCGGCAGTGGTGAACCCCCAGTCACCTCAGTCAACGGCAGGACCGGCGACGTTGTCCTTGATTACACCGACGTGGGTGCAGCAAGCGAAGCCCAAGGTGATTTAGCCGATTCAGCACTGCAGCCTGGCGACAACATCAGCGAGCTGAACAACAACGTTGGCTATATCACAGAAGCAGACCTTGACGGTAACTACTTAAGCCTTGCTGCTGATGCTGGTAACCAAGTTGTATTGTCGCCTGATGAAACAAGCTTTATGGGAAATGTCGGCATCGGCATGGATAATCCGCAGTCGGCGTTAGATGTTAATGGTGATATAAAAGCATCAGGCAGTGCATACTCTAAAAGCACAGTAGCTAGTGATCTTGGAACAACATTAGTCACTAAAGATTATGTTGATGCTAGTGGTGTAGCTCCTGGCGATGGTGCGTTAACTATTAAAACTGCTGGACAAGGTTCTAATGCAACAGGAACCTTTACAGCTAACCAGCCTGGTGCTTCTACTCTTACGCTTCCTGTCATCAGGTATGGAGACCTATCTGGAACACCCAGTATCGGAAACGGTACGATCACAATCAAGCAACCTGGAACGGCTGACCAAACATTTACGGTCAATCAAACAGGCCCCACAACAATCAGCTTAAAGAACGACAACACACAAAATACTCCCGGCAACGGTGCGTTAACTATTAAAACTGCTGGACAAGGTTCTAACGCAACAGGAACTTTTACAGCTGATCAAAGTGGTGCGTCTACTTTGACGTTGCCCACAATTAGATATGGAGACCTGTCAGGCGCACCAAGTATTCCAGCTGCTGCCGGTAACGGAACAATTACAGTTACACAGCCGGGTACAAGTGCTCAGACCTTTACTGTTAACCAGTCAGGTAACACAACAATTGCATTGAAGAATGATAATACACAAAATACTCCTGGCAATGGCACAATTACAGTTGTTCAGCCAGGTACAAGTAACCAAACCTTTAGTGTTAACCAAACAGGCAACACTACAATTACCTTAAAGAACGACAACACATCAACTACTCCCGGCAATGGTGCATTAACTATTAAAACTGCTGGACAAGGTTCTAATGCAACAGGAACTTTTACAGCTAACCAAGGCGGTGCTTCTACTCTTACTCTTCCTGTCATCAGGTATGGAGACCTGTCTGGAAGACCTAGCATCCCTGCAGCCGCTGGCAATGGCACGATCACAATCAAGCAACCTGGAACGACTGACCAAACATTTACGGTCAATCAAACGGGTAACTCAACAATTAACTTAAAGAACGACAATACACAAAATACTCCTGGCAATGGTCAAATTTGGGTAGCGGCAGGGACTGGACTCAATGGTTCTGGCGACCAAGCCACAGCTAACCAGACAGTTAACACAACAAGAACTCTTTCCTTAGACACAACTTACACAGACGGACGTTACGTCAAAAAGAGTGGCGATAACATGACCGGCGACTTAACGCTCGGTCCTGTTGGCTCTCCTGTTATCGCATTGGATGCAACGGGGGGATTTGGTAGGACAGTCAAGCAGTGGATATCGTCAACAGTACTTAGCGGTGAGCCTGGAGATTCGCAAGAAGGTTGTGCAATGCAGCCATTCGGACGGTTTGCTGTATCAAGAGCAAGTACAGCACATATATTCAGGGGAATGCAGACTAATGTAGATACTATTTCAACTCCTTCTAGTTACATTGGTTCACGAGGTGATGCTTACTTCAAAAGAAACTTACGCATAGAAGCTGGCTTCACGCCACCTGCAACCATTAACCCTGAATACTATTACGTCGAAATTAACCCAAACAATGGATCGACTACAAACGTTTCTTACCCAATGATGTTGGGTGGTTTAGTTGCTGACAATGGGAATGCTCATGGCGCTGCAATCTTTGCCAACACACCAGGCGGCAGCCCTATCAAAATTTATAACGGCGGAATCAAACGCAATCATGGTAGAGATACTCGTAGGTATGAAGGCTATAGCGCTCATTACACAAGTGAAGGAGTAAGTAATCATGACTGTCGAATAGCTTTATGCCGGAACGCCGATGGCTTCCCTGCTAGCATCCACCTCGGAAAAACTGGAGACTACGGCAGCCTTGATATAAACACTCTTTATTTCCCGAAAACCACTGACGACCAATCATTAGGTTCTGTCAACTCTTACTTTGCTGATGGCCATCAAATGGTCTTAGGAGCAAAAATACAAACCAACATCGTTGGTGCCGTAACTCCTGGTACTGGTGTCCTTGCAAACGGAGGAACTGAAGGGTTTGCAGAAACCAACATGACGTTTGACGTTATGGATAGCAAGGGCTCCTCTGGAGGCTCAAACACTCTGAAACTCAACTCTAAAAGTCTAATCGTAAATACAATTAATGGAATTACATTACACCAACCTAACCAAGGCATTGTCTTTACTGATAACGGTGACAGTGAACTCACGTATGAGGAAGGTAGTTGGAAGCCCACCATCTTGGTAGGCGGCACTGAAGTTATCCCTGGCACGCAAGCAGGATATTACACAAAGATCGGCAAACAAGTTTACGTTGTTGGCAGAGTACAAACCATAGATTTAGCGGGAAAGATAGGCAAATTAAATATCGCAAACCTTCCGTTCCAAGTGTCTGACAATGCTGCTGGAAATGTTACCGACCAAGGTGCCGGTCAAGTTACGCTGTACAAAGCCACTGGAGCGCCTATCTCTTATGGGGCACCGTTTATTCGTACAGAAAAAGATGCCTTCAGTTTGTACGTCACCTATATGGGTGCAGGCACACTTAACGCATCTAGCAACGACCTTGAGGTGGCGCAGGCAGAAACATTTTTTAAAGACACAAGCTGCCAATTCAGATTTACCTGCACCTACATCTGCAAAGAATAGTTAGGCTAAGAAAGCCTAAACCCGTTTCATCCAGAGGATTATCCTAATGGCACTCACCAAAACAGTAATAGTTGACAGGATTGAGATCATAGAAAATGGTTCGCTCCAGCTCAGAACCAAGACTTCAATTCAAGAAGATGGGGTAGAACTCTCAAGTTCTTACACCCGAGAATCGCGCACACCTGGAGCCGACGTGTCCAGCTATAGCGACAGAGTGCAAGCTATTGCAGCAGCAAGCTGGACAACAGAGATTGTGGATGCTTACAACGCTGCAGTAGCAGCAGCAGAAGCGGCAGCAGCAGCAGACGCAGCAGACGCAGCAGCAGAAGCATCACTACTTGTTGACGAGTAGTAAAGAGAGGGGGAGTGCCCAAGGGTTCACGCACCCAAGGGCTGTTGTCATGCAGCTCCCCAGCTACATCAGGACAAACCAACGAAATTGGGTTGAACGAGAATCGTAGCAGATCAGCTCAACGCAAGCGCAATCTCTGCATTACGCCTCCTAACCAAGCCAGGCAGTGGACCGTTAGGACCATTCACCCACTTAGGCAACTCCTCAGTAAACACCCTTGGCTTAGGCTCCCCAGCATTCAACCTCCTCAACAGAGTTGACTCCTGGAGCGCCCCACAACCACAGTTAAACGCAAAGCTCACCAGCGCTGCATACTCATTGTCCGTGAGCCCAACAGCCACCCGTGAGCTAACGCAATCCTCGAACCTCCACAGATCCTTACGCAACAACTCCTCAGCCTCCGGCTCAGTAATCACCTGCCCCGGATAGACGTGTTCACCCGTCGAGCCATACCCCACAGTCCACACCCCAGCCGGACAGATATAAGCATCCAACCTCAACCCCTCAAACTCTTTAATCAACTGCAACCCAGCAGCATTAATCACACTGATCGCACCAGCGGGCTGCTCCTCTTTAGCTGGAGCGCTCCTGTACTTAACGACCCAATCCGTATCCTCCTCCAACAAATCCACAGGCATCCTCCGCCACAGCTCACCAACCGCATCCATCTGGTGCGTCTCGCCCTGGTAGTACTGAAAAAATCTTGTGAACTCTTCGAGGGTTAGTCGAGTCATCAGAGAATGGGATGCTGTATAGCTAACACTTTAAGTCGCTTCAGACTATTAGAGATTTTTTGCCTGACCCTTTCTCTTGAAAGCCCAACCTCCTTGGCCAAACTCATCAAGGTAACCGGGCCATCTCCATACATCCCGTAGTACCTCATCACTAACTCTTTTTCATCAGGTTTTAAACGTTCCAGCAGACTATCCATAGCCTCCAAACGAATAGTATTCTCAACTTTTGCCAACAAGTCCTCATTAACAGAGACCAAACTCAGCAGCGTGGTATCCCCTTCGGTCTTACTAACAGGCTTATCCAAACTCCCAGCGTCATACGCATTATCCAAATAAAGAGTCATCTTCTCCGTCGAAATCTCACAGAACTCCGCTGACTCCGCCAGTGTTGGAGCCCTCCCATGAATCAAAAAGAACTTAGGAGTCCAGGCCCTAAGCTTCGCCAACATCTCCCCAGCGTGGGACGGCAACCTAATAATCCTGTCATTACAACTGAGATACCGAGTAATCCCCTGCCGAATCCACCAATACACATACGTCGACAACGCATACCCCCGCTCAGGATCAAACTTCTTAATCCCATGCGACAACCCAATGTTC
>Ga0233438_10002663_pt1 | contig 17470 bp, 10 predicted proteins | sample SI_123_September_FD_182720 | JGI IMG/M metagenome (GOLD analysis project Ga0233438, IMG submission 182720) | Seawater microbial communities from Saanich Inlet, British Columbia, Canada - SI_123_September2016_10_MG | ecosystem: Environmental > Aquatic > Marine > Inlet | place: Canada: British...
CGCACGCGCCTAAACCAAGCGCCTTACCTAAAGTAAGGCCCAGGTGGCGGAATTGGTAGACGCGCTAGCTTCAGGTGCTAGTACTCGCAAGGGTGTGGAAGTTCGAGTCTTCTCCTGGGCACCATTCTCAAGTTCCAAGTACCGTGTTTCACGGTCCAAGCCATTGATCTTCAAGCATATTTGTTTGAGGAGCAGAGATCATGGTTTCTATGGTAGACCAGATGGTAGACCAAAATGCGACATACCTAACTAGGCGTCGGGGTGTGCATTACTACTATACGCGGCGCATTCCAAAAGAACTTCAACAGCGATTGGGCAAAAAGCGGGTTGTCGTCTCGCTTAAAACGAAGTCGCGCCGCAAGGCAATCGCTTCAGCAATTGTTTTGTCAGAAAAGCTGGATAGCTTCTGGAATGGCATGAAGCTCGAAGAGATAATCTCACAACATTCGATGACACTGGAGAGGCCAACGCAACAGGAAGCATCGATTACATTATCCGAAGCTCTTGAGCTCTACCTGCGTCTCAAGGGCCGAGGGAAGAGCGAAACTTTCGAGCAGACTGCGCGGCGTAACATTGAGCAATTTTATGCTGTCGGCGGTGATCCTTCGATTGGTGAGCTGACCTCTGCTGATGCAGCGAGTTTCCGAGATTATTTGATTGATAGAGGCCTTGCCTCTTCTTCAGTTAAGAGGTGTTTCGCTTCAATACGATCTATTGTCTCCTTGGCCATCCAAGAACACGGACTGTCAAACACCAATCCATTCGCAAAAATATTCATTCCTGCCGATGACAGGGTAAAAACCCGACCAACCATGCCAGTAAAAACAATCAAAATGTTGCAGGCGGAATGTGAAGCGATGGACGATCCCAATCGCCATCTACTTGCTCTAATCAGTGATACGGGTCTCCGCCTCTCAGAAGCGTTGGGTTTGATTAATGAGGATATCGTTCTTGATGCTGAAATACCCCATTTGATTATCCAAGAGCACCCATGGCGCAAGCTTAAGACCGCATCAAGCGAAAGGCTCGTTCCACTTATCGGATACAGTTATTGGGCTGCGGAACGGATTATGCAGATTGAGGGACGATTTGCCTTCCCGAATTACACCAGTGCGTCTAAATGCAATGCCAACTCAGCAAGCGCTGCGCTTAACAAATGGTTGAAGCCACGAGTCCCCAAAGATTGCGTGGTTCATTCATTCCGGCATGCTTTGCGTGATCGTTTAAGAGCGGTTGAGAGTCCGTCAGACATTTCTGATGCCATAGGTGGTTGGAGCACTTCTGGCATAGGTCACTCATATGGCGATGGGTATGACCTTGCCGTAAAGAAAAAATGGCTTCAGAAAATTATAATTTAGGAAGGCCCAAGTTCCGAGATGCTTGAAGATCAATGGCTTGGACCGTGAAACACGGTACTTGGAACTTGAGAATGGTGCCCAGGAGATGGGTTCGATGCCTACTCCAGGCCCTTGGCAAGCCTTGACCTTCAACAATATCAATAGGTTATCACTTTTGGGGGCTCGTGCAAATCCTATTTGTGTTCATCCATATGGTCTACCAAGCTAAGACCCGAGTTCCAGGTCGCACGGTCCGTGAAACAGGGTTTATGAAACATGGTTCATGAAACATGGGTAACTGGGGGTTACTGAAAGAGGGGTCGAATTATGCTTACGGGAAACGCAGCCCCCGCTCCCCTGTCTTGCATGCCGTAGCTTGTAACTTGGGGCTTGGTTCATGGGTCGGTGGAGGCGATTAAAAATTTAACCCTGCAAATACTCTCCCAAGAGTTGGGCTATCTGAAAAGCTAAGTATGGGGGTACAGCGTTCCCAATCTGATGAAACTGTTTTGAAATTCCTCCACAGAAGTGATAGCTGTCGGGAAAAGTTTGTATTCTAGCAGCCTCTCTGACCGAAAAGCTTCGGCATTGTGTTTTATCCGGATGGATGAAGTAATGTCCGTCTTTGGAGATATGTGATGTAATTGTCGATGCTGGTTTTTGCCAAAGCTGAACTTTGAAGCGATCGGAAAACCCTGACGACGAGAGCCTGTTTCCTTCATTGCGAATGTCTTTATGTTCCGGAGCCAGCCTACCTACGGGCCAGTCTTGGATTTTTGGAGAGCGTCCCATCCGCTCAGCAAAGTCAGCACAGAAATAGTATCTGGCCAAATCGCTAATCATGTGCGATCGCGTCTTATGCGCCGTTATATATTCGGCTGTATCTTCCAGAAAATCAGAAAGATCTTTGTTCCCAATGACACTGGCTTTTCTTGGTACACTTTCAACGGGAGCATTCTTTTGGACACGAGGGTTTTTGATCGAGGCCAGTCGCTCAATTTCCTTGCTTACCTTGTACGACCAATCGTGTTCGGAAACATTTTGCCGAGTAATGTTACTTCTAAGGTTTGGGAGGCTGCCAATCACTTGCCTTAGCGTTACCGCTGATTTGTTTTTCGAAAGCTGTCTTGGTTTCCCTAGAGCCCTGAAAACATCATCGCGAATGCCGCAGATTATAACTCTATGCCTTGTCTGCGGAATACCGTGTTCTTCGCAACGAATAAGAAAGTCGGAGGGCCGTGGAGTTTCATTTGTTCCCTTCAATAGGTCATCTTCTGCGCTCTCAACCAAGGGCACCAAAACATAATTTGAGGAAGTCGCTCGGACGCCCAAATCTTCTAACTCGGTTTGGAATTCTATATCTAGCTCTAAAGCTCCACTTGGGTTGAGGAGATCAGAAATAATATTGTTTATGACACTGCCTTTCTCTGCCCCTTGCCCAGTCTTTGCGGACAAAATACCTTTAACATTCTCCATAATAAAAACTTCGGGTCCAAAGGCCGAGAGAACTTTAAGGTACTCTCGATACAAAGTATGTCGCGCATCTTCGTAAAACTCGTGCAAAAGCTGCGGATTCTCCGACACCTTCGACTTACCAATATTTCGAGATCTTCCGACTATCGAATACGCTTGGCATGGCGGTCCCCCCAAAAGAATTTTTGGGTGCGACGATGACCCTAGTAAAGCGGAGTTGATCCTTTCGTAAACCTCACGAAATGGAACCGAGCCAAGCTCTAATTGCGCTACTTCGAAATCTGCTGCTTCAGCCATCTTCGGAAACTGGGCATGGATATCTTGTTTTGACAGATTATTATCGACAACCTGCTTAGCATATTTGGCTTGTCCCGACGCCACTAGCTTTCGGTAGAGTTTTCGTCGAAAAAGCGTCTCGCATTCGACGGCTTCTTTTTCAATCGAGACAGCGATAGAAAACCCGCGGGCCGCAAAGCCTTCACCCAAGCCTCCTGGACCAGCGAATAAATCTATACAAACTGGATCGCAGTGCTTATTCATCGCGCGGAAAGAAGTCATGTCCCAATTCTTTAAGTTCATGCAACATTTTTAGAAATGCATTCATTGGTGTCCGGCCTGCTCTTATTGACCAAACACCCTGATTATTTAACCTAATAAATCCAATCGCCTTTTGGGAAGCGGGGGTCATCAAGTCAAGGCGAACAGCATGCCGCACAATTTCATCGAGTTTTTTTCTGATTTCAGGGTGTCGTACTAGTATTTCCCCAACAAGCTCATTGTCTTTCTTTTTATCCACTTTAGCCGCCTTGTATTTTTCTTTCTCTTGATTTCTATTTACAACAAAACCCTTCAAATCCCCATCAATTTCGATCCCAGATGAACACAACTGTTGCCAACAAACTTCTTTTTTAGCGAATTCAGCTACATTTTGTTGGTTAGTACCGGGATCCATCAGGAATTCCCTAATTCTAGGCGTAAGACGCTCCAAAATCTTTCCGAGTTCATGCGGCAAGCCTTGCAACTCCCAAAACTTCAGAAAGTCAAATTCTAGATCCTGCTCCAACAAAATCCAGCTAAGATAAGCAAGGGTGTAGGCAGTGGTTTCTGCTTTGTGACCTCGAGCCGACCTATACCAATCCTGCATTTCAACAAATTCTTTATCTGTATTCCGAAACAGAATTGCTTTACCTATTTCTCTTTTGAAGTACAGCTCATTAAAAGAGTTTTCATCTTTCTCAAAAGCTTTGAAAATTTTCTGCCCGTACTCTTTATAGGCATTGGCTGCGCCTTTACAGACGATATGAGGCCTACATTCAAAAGTTAGTGAATACTTAGCCAAATCCGTCTTAACGAGTAGCTTGTGCCGCGGATACTCGAATTTGAAGGCATTCTTATCGCGCCCAGTTTTCCTCTTATATTCCTCGTTCCGGTAAGACCCACGAGCCCTTTCATAGAACCACTTTCCGGGCACCTCGCCATCGATCAAAGGGGGGGCATATCTCCGCGAGGCCCGCTCCATGAAGAGATGAAAGTCATGATTTGATGTCAGGTCTGCGGGATTAATTTTATTTTGAGTATTTGAATATTCCGCGATTTTGGGAACGATGTCTGATACAAGTTCAGTAGCAATTTTGCTCAACTTCATCTGAACATACACACCGCCTAAATCGGATTTCGCGTTTTGCATGGCGTAGAGGAGAGACGCGGTTGTTTGTCCTCCATTAACTAGCTGCAGATTAGTAAAAGAACTTATCTGAATTCCCTCATCGGAAGATCGCAATTCGATGTCGGTAGCAGTAGCAGTTATTCCATTATTATAAGAGAAAAAGGACCCAGGGAAACTTGTCGCGGTCTCAATAATTTTTCTATTTACTAAGGTTCTAGCCTGAAGAAAAACTCGAACATTTTGTTCGAGTAATTTGCTACCGTAAGTTTCATAAATCTTGGCCAGAAAAGCCCCCGGCACAACACAGAGGTATGACTCAACGCCGTCTTGGGCTTCCTTAACAGAGAGACAGGGGATACCTGAGAACCCAAATTTTTCCGGCTTAATCTCAAGTGGCTCACTTGAGTTCAGAGAATCATAAATATTTTGATACCGCTCAAGATCAAATAGGTTTGTTATGATCTTTTTTCCATTTTTAGCTTCCATAGAAGTAAATGGGTTCCTTAGAACTGATAAGCGGTTAGTAAACACAATAATTCTCACACGCTTCATTTTGTGATGTTTATCGCGGATAGTGGAGGCTAGATAATAAGCATCGCTTGTTTCCTCTAGCTCACTCAAGAACCCTTCTTTTAGACTTCTGTTATAAAAGCTCAGGCATTTAGTGAACAATGATTGAGCAGAGGCCTTGTCGGCATTTTGAATTTCACCATCTTCGCAATAATCAGCGTTGACCAGTGTTAACTCAGCTTTTTCTTCGTCATAGAACCAAGCGTCAACTTTATAAGGCTTGCTCCCATCAAACTGAACGCCATCTACGGCAATTAGTTCTGGTGCATCCCCAGTTTCCTCGGCCAATTCAATAAAATAATCGAGAAAAGCACGGTGCTTAAATGTTCCCGCATAGTTCGACCGAGCTTCGACTTCTTCGCTCAAATATTCTCTGGTTTCTTCCAGCCTATGGGCGGCAGCACTAATCGACATTAAGGACCTCATTCTCAAATACGGATTTATCTCTTTCAAATTCACTCAGTTGATTGATTTCTAGTGCATATGAAACACGTTGGATTGCTGGGGAGAGCTTACTTCTTGCTAGTTTTGGGAAACCTTCGTCTACTTCAAAGAATTTGCGACCATCACAGGCGAAGAGTGGCTCGTCATAGTCGCCTAAGATCTCATAACCCACTTCACAAAGCTTACCTTCGAAGGCGTCCCTTGAGAAAGCCGAATGCCTTTTTTTTGCCCGTATTTTTTCTACGATACTATTTAAACTTATTCCCTGTCCGACTTTTAAAGTTTGGTGAACCAGAAATATTTTCCCAGAAACAATATCTAGTTGGTTTTCGCTCGAAATTTGAATTCTAGCGTCTTTGCTCTGAATGCTTGATTTGATTTCTATTAGAGCTGCAGGCAAAAGAAAATCTTGTTCGTCCAGCGAGGGACCAGTCCAAGAGACTACAGCATTGTGGACGCCAATCTGGGGGCTCACAATTTCGTCTAAAAACAGTAACTCACCAACCAACCCCTGAACCTCACTTGGGCTGAGCCTTTCAGGCTTACCTCTGCGGAAAATTTCTAGCCACTTCTGGTACCGAGAAATAAGTTGCTCGGCCATAACTTGGTCCGACGAGTCTGCAAAAACTTGCGAATAATTTAAGAGATCAGAGATGATCTGTATAAAAATGCTTCTAACATCTGGATCAGAAAGGCTCAGTTTTAGCCTTCCGCGCTCGCCCGAGCTTTCAAGGGCTAAAGCAATTTTTTTGGTGGACTGGAGTTCCTTGGGGTCAATGCTAAAAACCCCTGAAAAAACAAAGTTTAAAATGCCCTCTTTCTCTCGATTTGCATAAAACGCATGGTTAGAACTCCCCTGAGTTAAGCGGCGAAAACTCTCATTCGACGCTTCAATGAAAATATCGTCTAGTTCCATGTTGATCCGTCCATAAGTTCTTCATCATTTTCGTCGTCAAAATCAAAATCAACGCTTTTTGAACGGCTCAATTGTTCAACAGTATTGATGAGGTAACTCGCTGACGTTGAGTGCAGATTTGGATTTTCAGGTATTACATAGGAGAGTGTAGTGGCTTTAGTCCCTTCGAAATTTAAAAATTTTAAAAAGTGCAAAAAAAGTGCAGGCTTTGATCTTTGAGACGCCGCAAAATCAGTAATGCTCATCCCCTTGTTTTCTGCGGACTTGATAATGTCCTCTGGGAAATCTGCATAGAAATCGTAGCCTGTGCCAACCGAGCCTCTGCTATCCGTTTTGACCGCATCTAATTCAGCTTTAGTGGTCTTGCTTCGTTGCCCCCTTTGCCAGTATCCAACGTTGTACAAAATGCCATGACCGCTAAAGGTAAGATCGACTTTTTCCGATTTATCGTGTTGGGCTTCTCGGATCGGGATGATTACGTCCCATTCGTTCAATACATTTCGGTTAGCTTTAATGTAGCTTTCCAAAAGTGACCCAAACTCACCATTCTCGTTTTCGAATTTGGTAAGATCACCCATCATCTTTCCCGGAATGAAATCTTCCATTAACTGGAGAACTTCTTCCACTGAACAGCTTTTCTTCAGGTAGCCACCTTTCCTTAAAAAATGTGAAGTGTGATGGGACCAATTAGATCCGGCATTCTCAACAAAAGACCTCACCGCATCCCAATTCTTCCGGTTAGTTTCCGGCTCAAGATTTACTCTAACGCCACGCCTAGTAGCTACTCTAAAGTCTTTACTAATTTGGATCGTTTGTGTGTGTTGAGATTTGTTTCGAGCAGTTAATTTCAAGCCTGTTTCGCTGTTTCTCACCTTGAGCCCGAAGTCCAGGGGCTTTAAATTTAATTGGACCATTCTGCTTATCTCAGAGATAAGTTGTTCAACAGACATCTGTGCGTCTTCAAATTCACCCAAATTTCTTTCATGCATAAATATTCTAGTTAATTTTTCATAACCTGGGCGATATCCAAACCATCTGCCCATTTGCAAAAGGGTATCGGCTGCCAAAGTTTTTCGTTTGAAATAGCTCACAGCTAACCCTTGCAAGGTGATCCCTCTTGATAGAGCTTGACCACCCACCGCTATTATTCTTTTCGTTACATTTTTGGGGTATTCTAGCCTACTCGCTTTCATGTTTATGACCGCTAATTCGATCTTCTCCATAGAATTCAGTAGGTTTGGCAAAATCGAGCTGTGATAATCGACCGCCATATTTTCCTTTTCCAAAGATTCTTGCAATGACGCGTCTGCCTCATTCAGGCCCGAGCTAAATGTCATAAAAAAATCACGCATGTTCTGGTCACTGGCTCTTTGTGAATTTGCATACACACGAACGCTGTTTTTTAATTCTTGAAGGTATTTGCCGATCTCGCCGTATAGCTCATCTTGTACATCGTTAAACCGTGTCACGTTTACCATCATCGATTGGTTTTTATTCTCGTGGCCGTTTACATCGCGTATACAGCAAAAGAGACAAAAGTATCTTATCGCGAAACGAAGGGACTCCGGCAGTTCAGGTATCAAGAAATCTTTTTTATGACCAAATGGAATTAAATCATCTGTGTCATCTGCCACCTGAACCGTCTCGCCCAATGTTTCTGCACCTTCAGAGAGGAAAATCCTCTCAGCACCAACATAATTTGTTGGAGCCGGCAGGCTAACAATAAAATCTGATGGGAAAAGATCGCTATCTTTCTCCATTTCCTCATCACTCTCATGATTGACAAAAACATTAGCGAAAGGGGTTGCCGTGTATGCCACATACGATCGTCTCTTGAATCGGTTTAGAATTTCACGTATCTGCTCGTTGATTTTACTTTGTTTATTTATTCCAGCTGTATTGATAGAGGCATAATCGGCTTCATCATCGATCAATAATAACGGGAGATCCAACCCACCAGGTGGCGAGTGACGATCAAACATATCTCTCAAGTGCTCTAAAACCTTAAAGTTCTTTTTTACAACAAGGACGGAGGTCAACTTTTTATCTAACAATTGCCCACCGACAGAGGTGATCGTTTGGTTCGCATCTTGGGATCTGTTTGTCAGGGATATTGTCTTCCGAAACTCGCCTCCGATGCCAGCAATTTTTCCTACACCAATAATCTTACCATCGTCTTTACCAATCAGGTTCTCCTCAATTCTCTCCTGCGTTTGTTTCCTGAGGTCATTTGTGGTCCCCGCTAAAATAATTATAACCTTATAACCAGCACAAATAGCCATGGAGCAAAGCGCAGAGTAGTTAGTAGTCTTCCCAGATTGTACATGACCAATAACAAGGCCGGAACGGCGCCACTCTCCTCCCCTCTCGGGATCACCGCAGTCCCCAAGAATTGAGAAACAATCTGCTTCGATGTCATCAACGACGCGCATGGGTATATGCTCGTTTACGGTTAAGTGCTCTCGTAACTTCACCCAATTGCACCAATCAATATTGCTTTTTCGACTAGCCGTTAGCCATTCGACAAAATCTTCATTATTTACCAGTTTTTTAGACTTGGCAGTAAAGGTTACATTCACTTTGGTTTCAATTTCTCGAATTATAAAGCTCCTAGCCTCATCTTTGGAGGTGTGATTCGTATCTATTGTCCCAAGAAAAAGTTTAACTAGGGCATGATCAGCAATAAACTGGCGAAGTTCTTCAGCATCATAAACAGTGTTGTCTGATTTAAGGATGTCGTGATAAACGCCGGCTATAATGGATTCAATTAATGCGCTCATGATCTTTCACCGCCTGCCTAACTAATTTCTCTTTATCGTTAAAAAAATCTATTTCAAGTAATGCTTCAACAACGACCTTTGCATTGCCTTTATTCATCTCCCAAAGACTAGGGAGTAAGTTGTTTAAAAGGTCTAGTGTCTCGTTTGCAGACTTGTCGTCCGATACTGGTTCTTGGTCCGCTTCAATATCATTTCTCATCAACCCTATTGGTACAGCCTTAGAAATCAAACCCAGTAAAGCTGAAAATTTTGAGCTCGAAAAACTCCCTAACTCCAGTTCATCAAGTGCCATTTGAACGAATTTGTTTTCCTGGTTAATCCTGTAAGTGACTACGGAGTGCTTTACGTTCCTTACCCAAAATGGGTCTACGCTTTCGCCTCTTCGAACCCGCCCACGATTGGTATAAACTCTCTTGGCATTTTTGGGTAAATGCTCAAGCTTTTCTCTTAGCTGCCTCTTTAGGGCTGCTGGAAGCTGGGCTCCAGCCTTATTAACAGCCAGATGCCAATATTTGTCCATATCAGCACTCGCATTTATATCCAACCTCACCCTTGCTAAGTTCGAGAGCTCATTTTGCTTAAAGACACCGAACCAAGTGCCATGGATTATCAGTCGCCTATTTCGGTAAACATAAAAGCCTTGATTGCGATTTATTCCCTCCTCTCGATCAACGAGTTCTTGTTCGTCTTTAGTGAGTTTAGAATAGTGCGGCAGCGTATAGGCTTGAACCTCAATAGCCCCGACAGTGTTTAATTCTATTTGAGCTGAGTTGTGGGGCTGTGTTGCAGGCAGGTGGGTTAAAAATGGGTCAGTCGGCTGCAGGGGTCGTCCATTTACATTTATAGTTAACGGTTTTGAGGCGTTTTCCAAAAATCTATGAAAAGTGAGGGATAGATTTTCTGAAGTTTTTACAATTGCTTCATTGAGATGAAATGAGTTTTCGGTGTTTTGAGCTACCAAGCGATCACATTTGTCCCAAATCACAGCCGTAAAGTTATGCTCAGGGACATTAATTTTTAATTTTTTCAAGATAGAAATTATCTCATAGTCATCAAAAACATACATTGCCCAATCTGCGTCGGCATTGGAAACAAGATCAAGGTCCCAGCCAGCACCTGAAAGGTCTCCATCGCCACCTCTAGTAAAAACCTTCATTGAGCTGGATTGGCTCAAGGACGCTGACTTTAGCCCCATCCCGAACCGCCCAAGGTCGTTATCCTCCCTCTCATTATCTGGATCAGAGCTAGCCAGCTTCATGCCTTGGTGGAGTTGGCTAGCAGTCATACCCCTGCCATTATCCAACACCACAATCATGGGCGTTGTTTTGTCTGAATAAAACTCGATATCGACCTGCGATGCACCAGCGTTGATTGAATTATCAATCAAATCTGCTAGTGCCGATGACAAGGCATAGTTTCCCATTGCTTGGGTCGATTTCATTAAATTTGATGGGTTTGGGGGATTGGATACAATTCTCGGCATTCTAACAATTAATCATAGGAGTAGGGTATTTACAAGGCGAAGCGGCCTTCTGGGGAAAGGTAATTTCATTTGAAATGCAAAAGGCAACAAAAGGTAACATTTTGTGCTGCAGTGCTGGTGAATTCAGATAAATTCAGTAATCAATACGAGGTGATTGGAATCTAGCCTCAGTACCAGCACTGCAACACTGTTAGACAAGCCTGCGACGGAAAACCATCTGCCCTTTGTTTGAACGACCCATTCTAAAGTCTGGATGCCCCGCCAGTGACTGTCTTAGGCGCGAGGTGAACCCTCTGTAGCTGATCTGATATCTTGTATCGGCGAGATCAGAAGTGTCCTCCTTGAAGAAACCATATAGGTCTTTTACGAGTGTTCCTTCCGTGAATATTTTGCTTTCGAGCCCGCCCTCTTCGATCCAAGAACGGACCAGGTCTGCTTCAAGGAACCAAGCGTCTGTATCTCGTGAGACAATTGAGGGAATGGAATAGCCCCCATTTGCGAATACTTCGGAGGCGGCTGAAATAGCGAGTGATAGGAGCTCCTCACTATGTCGCTCCAATATCCTTTTAGCAATCTGGGGAATTCTCTTCTGTTTAGGGATTGTGCGTTCAAAGTTGATAGAAATCAATCGTCGCTGTGCGCCCGTATCAACCCCTCCTGAAAAATTTGGTAGGTGGTTGGTCGCGAAAATATGTATCGCGTTTGGGGTAAAGCTGAACGGTCTTTGATAGACAATCTTAGCCGAAACCGGGTCGCCAGTTACAAGAGCCTTGAAACGATCAGAGCCAAGTGTTTTTCCGGCATCAAGTTCATCGCAGAGGTTAGCGACTTTGCCCACGAGCTCAGCCACGGCCTGCTCCTTTGAAAAATCTGCTGGGGGTATATTGCCAACCACGTCTTTTGGAACAAGACACCTGACCAGTTCAAGAAACTGTGACTTTCCATTCGAAGCAGACGGACCAAAAAGTACAAACGCCTTTGGATCAGAAAGTTTGGTGGAAGAACCAGTAGCCGCAACTCCTAGGATTTGCAAAGCCAGTCGTTGTTTGCCATCAGCAGAGTCCCCAAAGGTTGAACCAAGATAATCCTTCAGCAATCCTGAGGGTTCTAGGAAGCTATCTTCGGTCCAGCTTATATTTAGTGTGGACCTTTGGGCGAATGATGGATTATGAGAGTGGAATGATATTTCGCCCACTTCGTCGATTTCAATGAAACCGTTTTTCACATTCGCACCGCTAGGTGCATAATCGAAAAACCCTTCTTTTTCCGACATTGCATAAAGCTCGGTTAAGACACCCGACACAAAGTTGGTATTGGCAGAAATCGTTTTATTGCCTATTTGCAATCCGTCCAATTGATGAACCATTCCGCGTTTTTCGCCCATACTCATCGGTTGCCAATGGCTTCCAGTGTAATGCCATAAATGGCCTTCATCGAAAACGACGCCGGCCCCGTCTGCTTGGCTTGCTTCCAAAAGGTATTTAGCAACCGCGGTGTGTGTTGCTGACGAGAGTTGGTATGGACCTTTTTGCCACCCGTTGCGCATGGCCTCCGCATATATCGCACCAACACCGGTCCTAGCTGGCTTCATGCTGTCCCATGTTTGCCGAACGTCGTTATCTGAAATGAAATTGTGTGGCGTAGAACCATCCGGTCTCTTCTTCGACCAATTCAGAAATAGTCCGTAAGCATCAGGGTTGTCTGTAGTCTTTAGTGCATGCCCAACCTTAATCCATGTTTCGCGATCCTGGGGGTCGAGCACAGACAGGGCGCTGCTCGCCATAGCTGGGTCAAACCTTCCCGGTTGGCCAGCCAAGGAACTTAAGGAACTGGAATTTTTAACCTGTTTTTTAGGGTTTTTTGCCCCGAAATCCGAAACGAGTAGTTGCTCAGCCTCCAACAAAAAGGCTTCAATATCCACGTCAGATACTGCGGGAAGATCCTCAAGCGGAACATCCAATGGGCTTTCATCTTCCCAATCATAGGGCTGTCCCGTGTCAGGATGGATATTGAAGGCCACCATTTGATTGCCTTCTGCGAGGACCTCCACTTGTGCTTTCGTGTTGTGGAGGCTGAGGGCTGCTGTTGTCTTCTTTGGAAAGGCAGGTCCAATCGGTCGGAATAACAATGCCTGTTTAGGTCTATTGCCGTAACGAATGAGTGGTGTTGCGCCTAAATGCTTAATCGCTAGTTCCCGGACCGCATGACTTGCTGCCTGATCCTTCACATCAATATCAACGACAACCAAAGATCCACATCTCACACCAACTCCAGCTGATGTGTAGGTTTTTACTAGATGTTCGATAACTTCTGGTTTCCGCAGATCTTGGTTGGTCCAGTCTTTGATAACTGGGTGTTTTGCACCAACAGAAAGAGGAATTGGATTATAGCCATTATCGACGAGTTGCTCGGCGATAGCGCCGAAATTCATTTTTAGTTTATTTAGTAACATCTTTTTGCCTTATAAAATTTACCGGTCCGCTTACGCGGACGGATGCGATAAATTTCGAAGGCAGGAGGCGGTCTAGGGTCTCGAATTTAACCCTACTGTCAGTTATTATTATCCAATACTCTACCTCGCAGGCATCGGTTAATTAAATCTCCACTGATTCTTAATATTCTTCAATCACCAATATTCTTACTAAGCCAATGGCCTAGGAGGCTGTACCGAAAGTCTCTCCATTCGGTTTTTATGCCAGCATCCAAAGTTCTCCGGTCACCGGCGATAGCTACTCGTTCTCTTCCTCGGGTGATTGCAGTATAGAGTAGGTTCCTGCCCAGCATATGCTGATGATGTTTTGATATAGGAATAATTACCGCTTGGTATTCAGAGCCTTGGCTTTTGTGAATTGACATGGCGTACGCCAATTGGATTGAATTCAAATCTTCATAAGAAAAGTCCACATTCTTGCCATCAAAAACCAGTTGGAAATTATCTTTTTTTCTCCCAGCGACAAACCCAGTATCACCATTCATAATGCCTTTTTCGTAATTGTTTTTTGTTTGGATGATTTTATCTCCCTTGTATAAACTCGGTCCAAACTTTCGATTTACGAGCGGCTTATTACCTCCGTGCAGTAATGATTGTATTTTCTCATTAAGATTATCGATTCCCACTATCCCCTTACGCATTGGTGATAGAATTTGAATATCATCGATTGGGTCTACACCTAGTTGCCGTGGCAGCTTCCGCAGATAGAGGTCGATTACTAATTGTTCAAGGTTAAGCTCATCCCCTTCCTCTAGGAACGAAAAATCCTTGGCAGTCAGTCCATCCCCAGATCGAGGGAACTCGCCGGAAATAACACTCTGAGCAGCTGAGATGATATCACTACCACTCTGTTGACGAAAAATTTTAGTCAAACGACCTACTGGTATTTGCCCAGACTGGATAAAATCCCGGAACACTTGGCCGGATTTAACGGGCGGCAACTGATCAGCGTCTCCGATTAGAACCAGTCGGCTCTTTTCATTAAGGACGTTACATACCATTAACATTAAGTCCGCGTCGATCATTGAAGCTTCATCGATAACTAAAACGTCAACGCTTTTGAGGTTTCTAGCCAACATCATATGGATAGTGGATGGTTTATATTTTTTCATCCCTTGCGTTTCTGCCAAACGCTTTGCTGCCCGACCCGTTGGCGCACAAATAGTGATACTTTTCCCTAGATCTTCTAACGCCTTTAATAGCGCTAATACAATAGACGTTTTGCCGGTTCCTGGCCCTCCCGTAATTACTGAAACAGGCGTATTGAGGGCTAGTCGCAAAACATTTTTCTGTTCGTCACTGAGACGTATGCCACTAGGGAGGTCTGCATAATCTTGTCCTGCCTTTGAGGAAATAAGTGACTTTGAGTTTTTAATTATTGACGAAACCCTGGTCGCTATTTCTTGATCGCGCTCAAACGTTTGTTTGGTTTGTATGAAGGGAATCTCATCGTGTTCTGTTAAAATAAGTTGATTATCTAAGGCGTTAAGCGCTCTCTCAAAATCATTGTCGTCTATTTCAAACTGCGCTTCTAAATCTTTTCTAATCCGCTTAACTGGTGCAGCTGTGTGTCCTCTCTGTATTTCCACTCTATGCAAACAGAAGTGGATGCCAGAAATAATCTTATCTTTGGGATCAATGTCTAGGTTCAGGCGCGCAACGATTGATTGTACTTCTTCGAATGAAAGGCGGGTAACCAGTCCAATCAAGGAATAAGGGCGCTGTATTAGAATTTCTATGATCTCTGAGCCGAGCTCATCCAATATAAATCTAATTGATGCATTGCTAAACTCTAGCTCCATCAAAAGGAGTTTAAGCGGCCAAAGTTCGCGTTGTTCGTTCCACCCTTTTCGAAGAGACAATTCAATTTTTTCTGAAACTAGAAGGGCTTCACTAAGTTTAAGGGTGTCATCCTCCAAACATTGAAGGACATTTATGCATCCGAGAGAGACGATCTTACTAGCGGTACCCTCGCCAATTCCATCGAACTCGGGGCCTGATAGCATACGCACTAACCCCTGCTCAGGGGCTCGAGGAAGATATAGAGCCTGTTTTTCCAAACTCTTTTTCTTACTGGCAGAGTAAAAGAACCATCCGTCAGATTTTGTATTCGCTAATTCAAGTTCCTTTTGGCCTCCGGTAAAATTACCTTCAACAAGACCATCTATAACTTTAATACCGCATCTACTTTCCATACTGATTTCTTTTTAAAACGTTACCTTCACAAAGGTTGCATCATCGTCGTTTGACATGCCGGTAACCATAGAAGAAACGCAATCAAAGCCCAAAGAAATTTCGATAGCCCGATAAAACCCATCGGTACAGAGCGCTACCTCTAGGTCACTTGATCTTTCAATTTTTACAATGTGGGGCCTAACAATTATACCACCTCTTCCGCCAATGCATTGAGTTAGCACAGAGTTCTCTTCAGGACTTAGGTAGTCGTCAACAGACACTTGCTGGATGCGTGATCCTTGCGCCAAATAAGCCCGAGTATCACCAACATTCACAATCCAAATATACTCATCGCTTGTCAGAAGGGCACAAAGCGTAGAGCCCATGCAGGTGAAGCCGAACCGATTTCTAGAAAAATCAATCAACGCATCGTGCGTAGCTAATACATTGGAACGAATAGTGTCTTCTGATATCTCAGAACAAGCTGTTGTCAGCTTCGCAAATTCTTTCGCCACGAATTCGCTAGCGACATCCCCATCCTGTAAACCGCCCATACCGTCGCACAAAACAACAATATCAGAGGATGACAATCCAGAAATCAATTCACCTTCTACAAGCGTAAGATCTCCAAATTCTAAAAAATCTTGATATTCTGACCTTCTCAGGCCTTTTTTGAAGAAGGCTTCAAATTTCATTTCTTTTGATCGCTTCATCTAGTTCTATTACATTCTGATAACGCTCACTGGGGTCGTCATGAAGGCACTTTTTTATAATTGAATAAAATTTATCTGGAACAGCATCCTTAAAAATTCCATCAACTGCCGCAGCGAGTTCTGCATCGGAAGTGAAATTCTTATTTGAAATCTGTGCGACGGCAATGGCCGCCCAGCTGAAAACATCCCATGTTTCTTGATATTGCTTTTCTAGTTTTGACCTCTCTGGTCCCCAAGGTTCCGATCGCCAATCTACTGTGGTTTTAGTCTGACCTGAATAGGTGTCTTCAACTAGCTTCGAAGTTCCGAAGTCTCCTAAAATAAATTGAATCGCGTCTTCCTGCCCTTCGTTTTCTTCTTCCGAACGTTCCCAAATTTCTGGGTTTATCTTTAAATAAATATTGTCCGGCTTAATATCGCGATGAATTACTCCCTTTTCGTAGGTTTCTCGAAGGCATCTCAAAATACTCTTCAGATCGTCAATATTATCGACGAAGCGATTTCCGGTCAGAACGCCACTTATCTCCCCAAGAAGATTTTCCACGACTTCTTTTTCTTCTTCAGGGTCTTCAATTTCAAAATATAAATCGATTAACCGCTGAGCCATGAAACTCACTTCATCTTTCTGCCCAAGATATTCCGATAATGAACCTAGTTCACACCATTCGGTTACATAAAAGTTACCCTCCGAAGCGTTATGTCGGTTCCAGCTCTCAATTTGAAGAACTGACGGAATGCCATCCAAAACCTCCATGAGATTCGTTAGTTCACGATTGAAGGCAGTTGATTTATTTTTGTCGTCTGACACTGATGGATAGAGTTTTACAGCGAACCAACCGCCATTTTTTTGATCGAAAGACTTGAACACATTTGATTGTCCCGATTCTACTAGACGGTAAGCAATGAAGCGACCGTCAAAAATGAACTTTTCAAGCTCTTTGGGCCAATATTCGTAGAAGTCATCAAAATCTAAATTCTGGGGCACAAACCACTTTTTGATAGAAGGATCCCACTTGGCTCCCATTCTCTTAATTTCATCTTTTTGGTCGAAAGGACAATCTAAAACGCACCAAAATTCGCGGAATTCGAGGGGGTTGGACCCGCGAGGAATAAACCAACGCTTTTTTTCAACGTCATATTTCCCGCCAAGCTCTTTAACCCTCTCTTTCTGATCAAAGTCAATTTTCAGCCAAATATCATTGGCAGATAGCATCCAATTCATGATGGACCCCTAATTAAATATAATATCCCTTATAGCACAAAAAATGACAGCTTTTGTAGGTGAAATAATAGACTGTATGTATCGCCTCCACCGACCCATGAACCAAGCCCCAAGTTACAAGCTACGGCATGCAAGACAGGGGAGCGGGGGCTGCGTTTCCCGTAAGCATAATTCGACCCCTCTTTCAGTAACCCCCAGTT
>Ga0233438_10002665_pt1 | contig 17467 bp, 14 predicted proteins | sample SI_123_September_FD_182720 | JGI IMG/M metagenome (GOLD analysis project Ga0233438, IMG submission 182720) | Seawater microbial communities from Saanich Inlet, British Columbia, Canada - SI_123_September2016_10_MG | ecosystem: Environmental > Aquatic > Marine > Inlet | place: Canada: British...
AAAAATATTGAAAATGGTGCTTGGTTTTCTATTGTCACTGAAAACGGAGGGACCAACAATGCCAATACAACAGATGACAGAACCTATTACTACGAGGTTTTTCCTTCCAATAACTTAGAATTGGGTTTGTGGATGGAATCTGAGCGGATGTTACACCCTATTATTGAACAAGGCGGTGTGGATACCCAAAATGAAGTAGTCAAAGAAGAGAAACGGCTCCGGGTTGACAACCAACCCTATGGTAAGTTTCTTGAAAACGTAAAGAAAAACTTATTTAGTAAACATCCCTACCGTTGGACGACTATAGGTGAAATGGAGCATCTTGATGCGGCAACCCTTGATGAGTTTTTGGCCTTTAATAAAAAGTTTTATGTGCCAAACAATGCCGTTTTAGTAGTGGCTGGTGATATTGATATTGCCTCTACAAAAAAGATGGTCCAGGGCTATTTTGGCGATATTCCAAGAGGTGCCGATATCGAACGTAATTACGAGAAAGATGATCCCATAACGGAAACCATATCTGCTACGGCTTATGATTCAAGTATTCAAATTCCTGCTGTGATCAATGCATACCGAACACCAGGTTTTTCAGAAAGAGACTCCAGGGTTTTGGATATGATTTCAACTTATCTCAGTGATGGACCTAGTTCTAAATTGTACAAGAAACTTGTTGATGAGAAAAAAATGGCTTTGCAGACAGGGGCATTCAACATTTCTCAAGAAGATTACAGTATGTATGTCATTTTCGGATTACCTCTAGGGGATAATACACTAGACGACTTGGTGAGCGAAATGGATGAAGAAATTGTCAAAATTCAAGATCAGTTGATTTCGGAGCGCGATTATAAAAAATTGCAAAATAAAATTGAAAATGGGTTTGTCAATTCCAATGCTTCTATTGAAGGAATTGCCAATTCGCTTGCGCGTTATTACATGCTTTATGATGATACGAATTTAGTCAATACCGAAATTGATATCTACCGATCGATTACAAGAGAAGAAATCAAAGATGTTGCCAATAAGTACCTAAATCCTAACCAGCGTTTGGTACTCGAATATTTACCTGAAACCAAAGAAAACGAATTATGAAAAAAACCTTCTCTATCCTCTTATTGTTATTGACGTTTACCGCATTTGCGCAAGTAGACCGCAGTCAACAGCCACAACCTGGGCCTGCTCCCGTTATACAACTGGGAGAGCCCGAACGCTTTACACTAAAAAATGGATTGACAGTTCTCATTGTTGAAAACAATAAATTGCCACGTGCTGCAGTGAGTTTGTCATTGGATAACGCCCCAATCACTGAGGGTGAATTGGCTGGAGTATCCACCATGACAGCTGCTCTTCTTGGAAAGGGTTCTACTACTATCGACAAAGACAGCTTTAATGAAGAAGTTGACTTTATGGGGGCAACCATTAATTTTGGGTCACAAAGCGCAAGTGCGAGTTCACTTTCTCGATACTTTGGTCGTGTATTAGAGCTCATGGCTGATGCTGCACTCCACCCAAATTTTATACAGGATGAGTTTGATAAGGAGCGAGATATCGTTCTCGATGGAATTAAGTCCAGTGAAAAGAGTGTAACAACTGCTGCCCGACGTGTTGAAAACCTGCTTGCCTACGGAAAAGATCATCCTTATGGCGAGTTTGTTTCCAAAGAAAGTGTTGAGAGAGTCAGGTTAGCAGATGTAGATGCGTTTTACAAGCGTTACTTTTTACCAAACAATGCGTATTTGGTCATTGTTGGTGATGTTGATGCTGGGGACTTGAAAAAACAAGTGAAAAAACTTTTTGGAAAATGGAAAAAGGGAAACTTATCGACCGATGCTGTTCCTGAAGTAAGCAATGTAAGCAGTACTCAAATTGACTTTGTAAACATGCCAAACGCAGTTCAGACAGAGGTGTCTGTTCAAAATACAGTAAGCTTGCGTAAAAAGGATGCAGATTATTTCCCGTTGTTAATTGCCAATGGCATTTTGGGAGGTGGTGGTGAAGCCCGTTTGTTTCTGAATCTCAGAGAAGATAAAGGGTACACCTATGGTTCTTATTCGCGCATGGGAAACAACAAATATACTGCTAGCCGTTTTCGAGCAAGTGCAAGTGTGAGAAATGCAGTTGTAGATAGTGCGGTCGTTGAGCTATTGTATGAAATCGATCGGATGAAAAAGGAAGTAGTGAGTAATGAAGAATTGAATCGGGCAAAGGCAAAATACGTGGGTAGTTTTGTTCGTGCTGTTGAGCAACCAAGCACCGTTGCTGCCTATGCTTTGGAAATCGAGACAGAAAATCTAACGGATGACTTTTACACAACCTATTTAGAAAGTATCAACAATGTTACGAAAGAAGATATTCAGCGTGTAGCTCAAAAATATTTTCTCGTGGATCAAGCCCGTGTAGTTGTTACTGGAAAAGCGTCTGAAGTATTAGATAATTTGGAAAAAGTACAATTTAATGGAAGCGCTATTCCGGTAAGCTATTACGACAAATATGGTAATGTTATTGATCGCCCAGCATCTTTTGAGTTACCAGATGGGGTCAGTGCACAATCCATTTTGGCAAACTACATCAATGCAATCGGGGGTCAAGACGCAATTAATGCGATTCGCTCCCTTGAAGTGAGTTACAACGCAAACTTTATGGGTAATGAGCTTGAAGCAATCTCAATCAATACCGCTGAAGAGCAAAAGCAAATTGTCAAAATGGGTGGGAATGTACTCGCAACAGTAATTGTGAATGCCTCTGGTGCAAAAGTTGAACAAATGGGCAATAGCATGGATCTCCCGCCAGAAATGGCAGCGGATATGCAAGCTGTTATCGGAGTCATTCCTGAACTCAAAATGATGGAAAATGAAAGCATCACTGTTTCTAGCGTAGAAGAGATTGATGGTCAAAATGCCTATGCGCTTGAAATGAAAGGACAAAGCACAACGACAACGACCTATTACGCCATGGAATCTGGACTCAAGCTCAAGCAAACCACCGTTACTGAAATGATGGGGCAAACGCAAACACAAGATTCAAATTATAATGATTACAAACGATTTGGAAGCTTGCTAATCCCAACTTCGACTAGTGTACCACTAGGTCCACAATCAGTTGATGCAACCCTAGGAACTGTTAAAATCAATGGCGAAACTGTGAACCCTGAATAGTCCTTAGACATAAAATTATTAAAGCGGCTTAGGCCGCTTTTTTTTGTGCGATAAATAAACGCCGAATAGGATAATCACTGCCGACAACAACTGAAAAGCGCTGATTGTTTCTCCGTCATATACTCCCCAAAACAAAGCAACAACTGGAAGAGTGTATGTGACCGAAGATGCGAAAACCGCTGAAGTGATTTTCACAAATTTGTTAAAGAGATATTTGGCAAAGGCACTGCCCGCCAATGCGAGGACTGTAATATAGACGATAGCAGGATAAATATCTGGATGTGAAAAGGTTTGTGGAGTAAAAAAGTCAGAATAGATAAGCACGACTAATGCTGCAGGCGCCATAAACACAAAATTTCCCAATGTAATGGCCATCACCCCGACTTGCGCCAAGTGGATCTTGATAAAGTGGATATTTATCGCATAACAGCAGGAAGCAGCTAAAATCAGTAGGGTGTAAATTGGATTGATATTGGATGCGGTTTGAAGACCCCCCCAAACCAAACCGATAGATCCAAGCAGCCCAGTGCCGACTCCAAAATATTGTTTTTTTAAAATGTCAATCTTAAAAAATAACAATCCAAAAATGATGGTCAGTAAAGGCGTAAGCGCATTGAGAATGGCAGCTATTGCAGAATCAATGTGTTGCTGTGCAAAAGCAAATAAAAATGCAGGAAAAAAAGTACCTACATAACCTGTAATGGCAAGCCACTTCCAGTGATATGTTGATAGTCCTTGTAAAGACGAATAGCCCACGAGAAGTAAAGCAATCGTTGTGATCAAAAGGCGAAGACTCCCCAACTGCAGCGGGCTGAGCGCAATCAATCCCCATTTGATCAGAATGTACGAGCTTCCCCAAACCAAAGACAGAATGATCAGATATACCCACTTGATGTACTGTGTCTTCATAATTTGAGTCAACAAAGGTGCATAATTGTTTGTGATAAATTTGTAATTTTACAATCTTAAAATCTTATTATGAAATCATTTATTCTATCCCTAGCATCCCTATTTTTTGTTTTTGGATGCACACAACAGCCAAAGTCAAACATTAAGGAAGTCAGCACTACTGTTGAAATTACAGAAGATACAACAGCTGACAATCTATCTGAAGCTTCTTTTTCCATTTCAGGAATGACATGTAAGATGGGGTGTGCCAAGACCATTGAAAAGAATCTGAGCAAGATGGAAGGTGTACAACAAGCATCGGTGGACTTCGAAACCTCTTTAGCTACTGTGGTTTATAACTCCTCCATTCTACAAACTGATGATTTGGTTCAAAAGGTTACAGATACTGGAAGTTCCTACGTGGTTTCTAAGATGGCATTGTCATCAAACGCAAAGCCAGCATGCTGTACAAAAAAGGGCTGTACTAAAGCCAATTGCGCAAAGAAAAAGAGCTAACGCCAGTCTAGACTTTCTGTAAGGTGTCGCAAATCATTTTTGATATACTGAATCGCTGGGAATAGCGAATCATAATTGGGTGTAGCAGAAAAAAATAATACCCCAGACATAAAGTGATTTTTTTGATCTGTCAATAAATAATGTAGATTGGATGGCGCATTTGAAGTGATCTCAAAGAACCGCCCATACTTCTGTTGATTGGCATTTTCATAGCTGCTCTCTTGAATGCGCGCCTCTTGTTTGGTATGCTCCAAAAGACGAGCATTAAAGTCACGGTATAGGTCTTCGATTTGATGCTTATTCAGATTGAAATAACTCATATACACTTTTGCTTTCATCGACGGGTAAGATAATGAGAAAAAGCAGTTTGGTTGTATCTCAATCGAAGAAAGGGAATTAATATCAAAAGTAAAGGGACAGTCTACAGGGGCTTGGTGATATATTGGTGGCCGATAATTCAATGCCAGCATTCCATTTGGCTTTGGCATTGGAGTATTGCATCCAACAATTAGGAATAAAATAAACAATTTTTTCAACGTAATTATTTTTTATTGTTTGATACCTTGAGTTGCTTGATGCGTTTTCTATCTGTTGCTTCAACCAGAAAAGAGCATCCGCCAAAAGAAAAAGAAGTTTGTGCTTTTGGAAAATACCCGAGATATTCCAATACAAAGCCCGCCAGTGTTTCCGACTCCCCTTTTTTATCTTCAAAGGGTTTTGGGTCTTTAATGGATAAAAATCGATAAAAATCTTTGAGGTAGGTTTTGCCTTCCAAAACAAAGGTATTCTCATCGATTTTGGAATACATCAGGTCATCATCATCAAACTCATCGCTGATTTCGCCGACAATTTCCTCAATCAAATCCTCTAGTGAAACCACTCCCGAAGTCCCGCCATATTCGTCAACAACCACTGCCAAATGAATACGTTTGGATTGAAACTCTGTGAGTAAATCGTCTAACTTTTTGTTTTCAGGAACAAAATAGGGTTCCCGAAGAAGAGAGACCCAATCAAATTTTTTCTTGTGAATGTGCGGGAGTAAATCTTTGATGTACAACACCCCTGCTATGGAATCGATCTGTTCGTTGTAGACTGGAATTCTCGAATAACCTTTTTCAACTACTTTTTCTAAAACCTCATCAAAAGATTCTTCTTGATTGATCGCAAACACATCGATTCGTGGTCTCATTACTTGCTTGACATCAAAGTTTCCAAAATTGATGATGCCCTCCAAAAGCTTTTGTTCCTCCGTTGAGGTTGCAGAATCTTCGGTCATTTCAAGTGCTTTTGACAATTGGTCTACAGAAAAGTCTGAAGTACGTTTTTGTAATCGCTTTTTAAAGAAATAAGTGAATTTGCTCAAGGGAACAGCAAGAAAAAATAAGATATACCGGTCAATGACAAACAAAGGAAGGGTCATCAACAGCGCAAAAGATTCAGCGTTTCGATTGGCGTAAACTTTGGGGATGATATCGCCAAAAATCAAAATAAATGCTGCGACAAAACCCACCTCGACAAGAAGGGTAAGCCAAGGATATGGTATGCTGGAAAACAAGGCGTGATTCATACTCGCAAAGAGCATCACAATCGAGATATTAATCAGGTTGTTCAGAATTAAAATGGTGGCGAGAAGTCGCTGTGGATTTTGGCGAAGTTTGGCCATTAATCGATTTTTTCGATTGGGGTGATTGGCTGCTGCTTTTAAAGTTGCTGGAGAAAGTGCAAAAAAAGCTACTTCAGATCCAGATGTCAATCCGGAGCTAATCAGCAACAAAAAAAGGAGAGAAAATCGAAGTATGAGATCTACGTCGATTTCGTTAGCAATAAAAACAAGTGTTGTCAACAAATGGGTTCAGTTAAAAGGGAAGATCGTCTTCATCGTTTGTTGGTGGTATTGACTCCGGGGGAGATGAGTCTTTTTGGCGATTGCTCAAAAACGTAAACTCGTCAACATGAATTTCAGTACTATATCGCGGATTACCATCTTCTCCTTGCCATTTGCGTGTCTTGATACGACCTTCGACAAAAAGTTTATCCCCCTTTTTCAGATATTTTTCGCAGGTTTCGGCCGCCTTATTTCTCAAAACAAGATTGTGCCACTCCGTATTGGTGACTTGCTCTCCTGTCTGCTTGTTGGTGTAGCTTTCATTAGTCGCCAATGGAAAACGACCAATACACCCCCCATTGTCGAAGTATCGCAATTTGACTTCGTCTCCCAAATGACCAATCAACATGACTTTATTTAGCGTTCCGCTCATAACGTTCTTTCTATCAAAAGTAAGCTAATCGAAAAACTTGTGCAAGAATCGTTCAATGAGTCTGGAGACAGGATAGTCTGCCAGTTTGGATATTGAAATGGAAGTCAAGGAGATAGAATCAGTTGGTACAATCCAAAAACTTGCATAAATACGCTGGTGAGTCAGTTGATGCACCCAGGGTTTAGGGTTAAAAAGAGAAACCTCATCTGCAGAAACCCATTCGGGTAAATTGGATTCTTTGCTGATCTTTTCTAGGGTCAAAGGACTATTGGACTCCAGCAGAGGGAATTCATATAGATGCTGCCAAATGTCTTTCTCTTTTCTTTGGATAAGGGCGGTTTGTTTGTTTGGCAGTAAAGGAACGAGGTAGTTTAAGTATCTCTTTTTGACTGGCTTACTTGCTTGTTTAGTAGGGTAATCATTGACTTTGTTTTTCTCTAAAGCCACACAGGAGTCTTTTAAAATGCACAAATCACAGACTGGGGTTCTGGGCTTGCATTGCAATGCCCCAAACTCCATTATTGCCTGATTGTAATTTCCAGGCTGTTTTGCATCTAGCAATTCATTGGCGAGTGCCTCAAACCGTTTTTTAGCTTGTCCTGTATCGATTGGGTCCTCAATACCGAAATATCGTGCCAAAACTCGATAAACATTGCCGTCAACCACTGCATGAGGGAGATGGAAACAGATGGAAGAAATCGCAGCGGCCGTGTATGGACCAACTCCAGGCAAAGCAAGCAATTCTGTATAGGTGTTTGGAAACAGTCCATTAAAATCATTCGCTATCAGCTTAGCCGTTTTGTGCAAATTCCGCGCACGGCTGTAGTACCCCAACCCTTGCCACAATTTGAGTACTTTATCTTCTGGGGCATTCGCCAGATCATGGATAGTTGGAAAGGTTAACGTAAAGAGCTTGAAATAGGACTCCCCATAAACTACACGAGTCTGCTGGAGAATAACTTCTGAAAGCCAAATGCGATACGGTTCGTTGTCCTGACGCCATGGCAAATCGCGTTTGTGTATGGCGTACCAACGTTGGATTATGGCAGAAAAATGATGATTTGTTGACATCGGCCACAAGATATTTAATTTATACACTGATAACCAAGAGATTTACTCAATTATAATTTATATATTTGCTCACCAAAAAAAAATAAAAAATCAAAACGAATAAGCATGACAAAAGCAGATATTGTCACCAAAATTTCTGATCGTCTCGGAGTTGAAAAAATTGAGACACAAGCTGTAGTTGAACAATTTATGAAAGAAGTAAAAAATGCTCTTGAAACAGGTGAAAATGTATACCTACGAGGATTTGGAAGCTTTGTCGTAAAGACACGTGCAGAAAAGAAAGGTAGAAATATTTCAAAAAATACCACTATTTCGATTCCAGCGCAAAACATACCAGCATTTAAGCCCGCTAAAGTATTTTTGGATAGCGTTAAAAGCAAGGTGAAAGTATCTTAGAGTAGGTATTAATATTTAAACACACACTATGCCAAGTGGTAAAAAAAGAAAAAGACATAAGGTAGCCACGCACAAGCGTAAGAAAAGAAGCCGCGCAAACCGACATAAGAAAAAAGTGTAGGTTTAGTAACGTATTACCCAATACGATCTTTGACATGAGATGATTTTCGGCCTTTGTCTGCCAAAAATCATATCCCCGATGCACACAAATCCTGTGCAAATTTATTGTTTAATCCCTCCCTCGAATGTACAATTCGGAGGAACTAAATCATCATTATGAGTAAAGAACTAATCATTCGTTCAAAATCCTCATCTGTAGATTTTGCCTTGCTTAAGGACGGGAAATTGATCGAATATCAAAAGGAAGTTGGAACGAATAAGTTTCACGTTGGTGATGTTTTTCTGGCAAAAATTAAAAAAACACTTCCTGGACTGAACGCTGCATTTGTCAATGTAGGTTATGAAAAAGATGCGTTTTTGCATTATCATGATCTAGGACCAAGAGTACGCAGCTTTCTAAAATTCATCAAAGGTGTAAGCACAGGTAAAGTGAAAGATTTTTCTCTAAAGAAGTTTCCTTTAGAACCCGAAATTCACAAAGACGGAGCCATAGCAGACGCTATTCAATCAAATCAGTCTGTGTTGGTTCAAATCATCAAAGAACCGATCTCAACCAAAGGACCCAGAATTAGTTCTGAGTTGTCTTTAGCTGGACGGTATTTGGTTTTGGTACCCTTTTCAGATCGTGTTTCGATCTCTCAAAAAATTCCAACGAGAGAGGAAAAAACACGTCTCAAGAAATTGGTGCTCAGCATTAAACCCAAGGGGTTTGGTGTGATCGTTCGAACAGTTGCTCACGATAAAAAAGTGGCTGAACTCGACCGTGACATGCAACAACTCCACAAACGATGGCTAGATCTTTGTAAATCCATTCGCAAAGCCGATTATCCCTCACGTGTATTGAGTGAACTCAATCGCGCGTCGAGTATATTACGGGATATTTTTGATGATCGCTTCACAGGAATCCATGTTGACGATAATAACATGGCGGGTGAAGTAAATGACTATTTAGATCAAATTGCACCAGATAAGAAGGCGATTGTCAAGTTATTCAATTCTGAAACTCCCATTTTTGAGCGTTTTGGTATAGAACGACAAATCAAGACTTCATTTGGACGAACGGTGTCAATGAGCCGAGGAGCTTATCTGATTATCGAGCATACCGAAGCACTGCATGTGATTGATGTAAATAGTGGAAACCGATCAAATAAGGCGAAAAATCAAGAAGATACTGCACTTGAAGTCAACCTGATTGCTGCAACCGAAATTGCGCGGCAACTGCGTTTACGAGATATGGGTGGTATAATCGTAATTGATTTTATCGATATGATCCGATCAGAAAATCGGAGAAAACTCTTTGATCACTTTCGAGAAGAAATGAATGCTGACAGAGCCAAACACAAAATTCTTCCACCGAGTAAAATTGGTCTTATTCAAATGACACGTCAACGTGTGAGACCTGAAATGGAGATTAAAACCATGGAACCCAATCCAAATAAGGATGGGGAAGTGGAAGCTCCAATTGTACTCCTCGATCGTATCGAGGCAGATGTGGAACGAATTGTCAATCATCCAAAGCACAGCAAAAAGAAGATTCGCCTTCACGCGCATCCTTTTGTCGCTGCCTATTTGATGCAAGGCATAAAGTCTGTTCGGTTTCAATGGTATCTCAAGCACAAAAAGTGGATCACAGTGATTCCACGCGACGCTTACACCTATCTACACTACCGTTTTTTTGATAAAAATGGTAAAGTAATTCATTTATAACACAAAAGCGACTCAATGTTTTGGGTCGCTTTTTTTATTTTAGAGCAATGCGAAACGCACACACTCTTAACGATCTAAAAACCCGACTAGAGCGATACTGCGTTTACCAAGAGCGTTGTCATCAGGAAGTCCAAACGAAACTCCGTCAGCTCGGTGCGTTTCGAGATGATACCGATGCGGTAATCTCTCACTTGATTCAAAACGACTACCTCAACGAAACACGCTTTGCAATGCTCTATGTCCGCAGTAAGTTTTCCATTAAAAAGTGGGGAAAAAATCGGATCGTCAACGAGCTGAAACAAAGAAAAATTACAATCTATAACATCGAAAAAGGATTGGCGCAAATCACAGAAGAAAACTATCTGCTCACATTCGATACACTCGCTGAAAAACATTGGAATCAACTCAAAGAAAAAAAGGAACCCCTACCCCAACGAAAGAAAAAATGGGTCAACTATCTGCAATACCGCGGATGGGAAAACCACCTGATTTTTGATGCACTTAACAAGCTCACTTGAAATTAGTATAACTGATACTGAACAGAAAGTAAAGCATGGCCTTTCGGCATAGGCACCAAATTCTGCTCTGTGTAGGCAGCATTTAGAATATTATGAGCAGAAAGTGAGAGCTTAACACGGCCTTTGGCATAAGACATATTCGCATCTACCACATTGTAATGATAGCCCGAGTCCTGTTCGGCGTAACGATAGGATACGGATGATGTGACGGATGAACTCCACTTCAAAGTCCACCGAGTGGAAAGATGGTGTTTGCGAGAATTGATGGCATAGCGAGACAATGCAGAACTAACCCCATCTACATCGTCTTTGAGATAGGCATAGCCCATGGCGAACTTATGACGGCTGATGTTTACAACAACATCAAACTCTCCCCCTTTGGATAAAATTTGATCAATATTCGAAGCTTGCCATCGCTCATCCCCTGCCAACACCACATAATCGATATAATTCTTTGCATCGCGTTGAAAAAGGGACATGGACAGTTTCCACTTGTTTTGGCGGTGTCGAAATCCGAGCTCAGTTGACAATGCCTTTTCAGGTAGTAAAGATTCATTTCCTACTGTTGTTGGATCATTGTAATACAGATCGGTGTAGGTTGGAATCCGATAGGTATATCCTGAATTGAAGAACAATCTCGAATTCCCAGAGACTTGAAACCCGACATCAATCCCTGGGTAGAAAAAGGTGTCCTGATCGGTGTAATGACTCACAGAAAACCCTGGTGTGACATCCCAACGATTGCTTACAAAACGATGCTCTAGATAGCCATGAGCTAGGGTGCGAGCGTGCTCTCCTAAGTTATTACTTCGGATGCTGGCATGAGCCAACTCAAAACCGATCCCGGTCGTACCCAATGCATGCTTCTTGGTAGCATTTACTTCGGCTCCGAGTTTGTTCGTAATGTGCATATTTCGATATATACTGGGGTCATTTTTGAAAAGGATAAACTCGTCTTGTCCTCTTTTCCAATATAGTTTTGGTTTAATATGCCAATTGCCATTTATTGAAGTCGTTAGGCCAAGCAAACTGCTCTGCGTGGCTTCAAATTGATCGGTAAATGTTGGGGATGCATAAAACCCATTTGCTCCAAAACGTCTATTATTAAAGCTGGCTAATAATTCAATTGGTTCTTGATAAGTCTCCCAACTCGACTTCCAAAAATAATTTTGGTTATCGTAATCTGTATTGTATCGATAGCCGTCAGAGGATGCTCTTTCTATATAAACCGTATGATTCGAAGACTCGCGTTGATCAGTTCCGAATAGGGCTGCCTTTTGATAGTCAAATGAGCCACCACCAAGTACGACATTAAAACTTTCTGCAGGGGATTTCTTCGTTACGATATTGATCGCACCACTAAATGCGTTTTGACCATATATCCGACCAGCTGCTCCTTTTAAGATTTCAACACGTTCAACCATCTCAACAGGGATAATCGCATTCAGCGTATGATGCCCAGTTTGGGGGTTATCCACCTTAATACCGTCAATTAAAAGAAGAACTTGATCAAATCCACCGCCACGAATATAAATATCAGACTGTACGTCTTGCGCCCCTCGGCTACGGAGTTCGATTCCAGCGACATCACTCAGCACATCGATTAAAGTCGTGGCACCACTTTGCTGGATCTCCTCTGCAGTTATGGTTGTTACAGATCGAGATTGTTGATCCATCGAAAGTTCAATACGAGGCGATGAGACAATCACTTCGTCTAGAACTGTTTCTTGTGCAGTTAATGATACTTGGCATACGAACAAAAAGATATAAACGCAAAAAGAAATAGGCTTGTCTACAACTTGTTTGCTAAGTTCAAAAGCAACTTTCATATCATTTCGTTTATTAAAGATTGGGGGAATTTGTTGTGACAATGAAGTCCTAATCGGCTAAAAGTACAATTTTATTTTGTTGCATTTCGAGGGTTCCACCGTTTGGTAATTCCAAAAAGGTATCTTCCCCTTGCTGGTTAAAATGATGCGCCGTTTCTTCTGGAAGAGAAATTTTTCCGCCGATTTTTACGGTTCCTGGGTTTAAAATCGAAACAATGGGTGCATGATTATCAAGGACCTGAAAAGCACCATTGGCTCCAGGAACAGCAACCGAGTTCACATCACCGCTGAATAAAGTAGCTTCTGGACTGACAACTTCTAAACGCATAATTTATGATTCTTTTGCTTCGGCAAGCATTTTTTCACCCGCTTCGATGGCTTCCTCAATGGTTCCTTTGAGGTTAAAGGCCGATTCTGGTAAATGATCGAGCTCACCGTCCATAATCATATTAAATCCTTTGATGGTGTCTTTAATATCAACCAAAACACCTGGGATTCCCGTAAATTGTTCTGCAACATGGAACGGTTGAGATAGGAATCGCTGTACGCGACGTGCTCTTGCAACTGCAAGTTTGTCTTCTTCAGAAAGTTCTTCCATACCTAGGATTGCAATAATGTCTTGCAACTCTTTGTAACGCTGTAACAATTCTTTAACTCTCTGTGCACAATTGTAATGCTCATCACCAAGGATTTCAGGAGTCAAAATTCTTGAAGTAGAATCTAGCGGGTCAACAGCTGGATAAATCCCAAGCTCCGCAATTTTTCGCGACAATACGGTCGTTGCGTCCAAGTGAGCAAAAGTCGTTGCTGGTGCTGGATCGGTCAAGTCATCCGCAGGAACATAAACCGCCTGTACTGACGTAATCGATCCCTTTTTGGTAGATGTAATTCGTTCTTGCATCGCCCCCATTTCGGTCGCTAGTGTTGGTTGGTATCCCACTGCTGAAGGCATACGACCGAGTAGTGCAGATACCTCAGATCCAGCTTGTGTGAATCGGAAGATATTATCGACGAAGAATAGAACGTCTTTTCCTTGGCCATCTCCTGCTCCATCGCGGAAGTATTCTGCAACCGTCAAACCAGAAAGTGCAACACGTGCACGTGCTCCTGGTGGTTCGTTCATTTGACCAAACACAAAGGTTGCTTTGGATTCTTTGAGTGCCTCTTGATCGATTTTACTCAAATCCCAGCCACCGTTTTCCATAGACTCCATAAACTCATCGCCATACTTGATAATCCCCGACTCGAGCATTTCACGAAGAAGGTCATTTCCTTCGCGTGTGCGTTCTCCAACACCTGCAAACACAGACAGTCCTCCGTGTCCTTTAGCGATGTTGTTGATAAGTTCTTGGATCAAAACAGTTTTACCAACTCCTGCGCCACCAAATAATCCAATTTTTCCACCCTTTGCATAGGGCTCAATCAAATCAATGACCTTTATTCCTGTAAAAAGAACTTCTGTCGAAGTGGACAATTGGTCAAAAGCAGGCGCCTCACGGTGAATTGACAATCCATCTTTTCCTATTTTTGGCAAATTGCCAATTCCATCAATCGCATCACCAATAACATTGAAGAGTCTTCCGTTGACTGCTTCCCCAATCGGCATTTGAATTGGATTTCCTGTAGCAACAACATCTGCGCCACGCTGCAACCCATCAGTTGAATCCATTGAAATTGTTCGGACTTGGTCTTCACCAATATGCGACTGCACTTCCAATACGAGCTGACTTCCATCCTCTTTACTTATTTCGAGTGAATCATAAATATTGGGAAGTGGTGCAACTGCAGTGTCAAATGATACATCAACAACAGGGCCAATGATCTGTGCGACTTTACCTTTTACTTGAGCCATAGAATATAGAAATATGTTTGCCTAAAACTTGTATTATTGGCTGCAAATATAAGGGAAAAACTGTGATTTTATTGATTGATTTATAAACAAAAAAAGCACCCTTTCGGGTGCTTTTTTTTAAACCAAATTCGGTAATTAAATATCAATTCTAAGCCCAGTGTAATAAACTGATCCAATCAGACCAGAACCTGGAAGAGAAACATAATTGTCTCCACCAATATTATTACCACCGATTTCTAAAGTTGCCTTTAATGCAGGTAATGCAAATGAAGCTTTTGCATCAATAACAGTATTTGACTCAATTGTATCACTAAAGAATGATGATTCATAGTAATACTCTGAATGGTAACGTGCATTAGCATTCAAAGAAAAAGCACCTTTTGTGTAGTTCAAACCACCTTTAATCCTATGGTCAGGTGTGTTCCAAGAAACAAAAGATGTAACTCTATCATTCTCTTCATAATCCTTTTGATTGTACTCATACACTAGATTCAAAGATAAGTTATCAGACACGGACTTTGTTGCTTCTAAACTAACTCCATATGCGTTAAACTCTTCATCGAGATTAGAGTCAACTTGAAACTCATAAAAACTACCCCCCGCAATTGCAGCTTGTGTAGTGGTTAGTGTTGAAGTTAAAACGGGTGAATTAATGAATTTACCAGCAATTTTATCTTGATAATTACTGTAATATGCACTGACATCTAATGTAAGATCCGAAATATTATATCTGTACCCAAGCTCAAACATCGTCACAATCTCAGGTTTAACATAATCAAGAGAAACCGCATCACCCGAATAAATGTCATATGCATTTTGCATCACATAAGGTCCTGTAAACGTGTGTTCAACCCCATTACTTAAATCAACCGTTTGTCTAAATCTTTCGATGCTCTCTTTTGATGATCCAAGAATAGTCATTCTTCCTTGGCTATAGCCAATAAATTTGTCTTGATTGGTTGGGTTTCTAAATCCTTGCTGCGCAGAGAAACGGATATTTTGGTTATCACTTAAATTAAAAAGTAATCCAAGTCTTGGAGTGATATTACCTTCTTCAAGTACAGTTTGCCTGTCGTATCTAAGGGAACCTGAGAACGTTACTTTGTCATCAAAAATATTTCGCTTGAGCTGTGCGTAAGCTCCATATTCTTGGTACTCAATTGGCTTATCATAATCAGTGTACAAAGTTCCTTTTGTGTTTAAATTATATTGTCTAAGATTTGCTCCAACAATTAATTGACCAATCGAAAGTTTATCTTCGAAATCATAGTCAATTTCGTAATTGTATATCTTAGAAACATCAATAATTTTTGCGCCTGCTCCCAAATTATTGGCTGAAATTTTAGATGCGGCATCAAACGCAGCATCAAAAGTAGCTGTCCCTGGCTTCAACATTCCAGCATCAGCAGCAGCTCTTGCTGCATCATGAGCAGCTTGCGTAGAACCAGGACCTCCAAATAAAGCATCAATGGTAAGTGCTGCAGTTGCTCCATTTGGAAATGCTGGAAGAGGAAATGTAGAGTCAATTGGCAATCCTGTTGCGGGATCAAGGTTAGGGGTTCCAGCAGCTAATATATGTCCGCTGATATCTGTCAACAAACTTCCTATCCCAACTAAGTCAGGAGTATAACCTTTTGCGGCTGCTAAACCACCCAAATATGTTTGTAGATAGGTAAGACCCCATCCTTGTTCAATCCCAGTAGCACCTGAGGGGTAGGATGACTGTTGCTGAAGAGCAATGGACATCAATTGAGCAACCAAAGTTTCGCCCGCATCCTCTTTTGTGAAATATATTCTAGAAGTTAACCCTCCAGATTTATACTCAAGTTTGTGTTGCTCAATTTGAACATCGTCTAAATGGTATCGAGTCCCGCCAGTTGATAAAGGAGCTGTTCCAGTACCAAGCAATGATTGAATAATTATTTCAGAGTTGTCATTTGGTCTATAATGGATTGCTAAATTTGCCTTTGTATTATTGGTTTCTGCTCCAAACATATCAACATCACTAAAACCAGTAGATAAAATAGTCCCAAAATAATTTGGAGAATAACTTGTAAAATTTGAAAGAGCTGGGTTACCGGCAACACCAGCTAATTGATCCCAAATTAAAGGGGTTGAGAAAGCTATTTCACCTTCTTCATTTACTGCATTATAGTCAGGGGAATTTGTAGCATAGTTGTCAATAATAACTCCGTCTACACTATGTCTATAATCTTGTGCAGACCAATCTGTTCCTTCTTTGTGTGAAAGAGAAGCTTTTATTGCCAATTTATCTGAAAGTTGTGTTGCCATTCGAACAGATATTTCTGTAAAGTCATTAGACCCTGCAGTATCTTGTTCTGTTATTCCTTGCTTTACTTTGACACTGATTCCTTGATGATCGAAAGGGTTTTTACTGTTTAAAAACAATATCCCTTTGTAAGCATCCGCACCATACAGTGCTGAAGCAGCACCAGGAACAAGCTCAATACTTTGCACATCTAGCTCGTTTAAGCCAATCAGGTTTCCAACCGCAAAGCCAAATACAGGCATTTGGTTATTCATTCCATCTACCAATGTTACAAGTCCTTCGTTGTAAATGTCTGAAAATCCTCGAATTTGAACTTGATTAAAAACAAGTCCAGCTTCAACAAGACTTACGCCCTTAAGGTTTGCAAGACCATTAAAATAGTCAGCAGATGGTGTATTTTCAATTTTCTGCAGACTAAACTTTTCAACAGTAACTGGAGATTCAAAAATTCGCTCTGCCATCCTTGAAGCCGATACTACAATCTCATCGAGTTGTGTGCTCCCTTCAGAAAGCTGAATGGCAAGAGATCCGCTTGCAGAAGTAAACTCTACCGACGTGGATTCAAAACCAACGCTTGAGACTGTGAGTGTAAAAGGAGGTTGCTGATCTGTTGAAAGAGTGAAATTTCCATCAAAGTCAGTTACTGCTCCAGTACTTCCATCCAGTACGATGTTAGCACCTGGTAATGGTTGCCCATCCGCATCAGATACTGTACCAGAAACTTGTGTCTGTGACCACATTGTTAGTGATGCGAACACAGCTAGTAGTGAGAATAGTTTTTTCATTATTAGTTGTTTTTGTTAAAATTCTTTAGTTCGTAAAGATACTATTTAATTTTTTTTGATGAAATGAGTGATTTTTTCTTGCTTT
>Ga0233438_10002667_pt1 | contig 17453 bp, 7 predicted proteins | sample SI_123_September_FD_182720 | JGI IMG/M metagenome (GOLD analysis project Ga0233438, IMG submission 182720) | Seawater microbial communities from Saanich Inlet, British Columbia, Canada - SI_123_September2016_10_MG | ecosystem: Environmental > Aquatic > Marine > Inlet | place: Canada: British...
TTCTATAAAACCTACCAAAAATTCTTTTCTTATCCGCATCATCAATACCCTTTCCGCTATCTATAACATTAATCTCAAGATGCTTAACATCATTCAGCACCTTTACCGTTACACTCGATTTCTGGGGGCTGTACTTTATGGCATTATCCAAGAGATTTATTAAAATACGTTCAATGGCATTGGTGTCTACCCATACATAAGTATCATCATATTCGTCAAAGAAAAGTGATATTTCTTTTTTAGCAGCCAAACCCTTAATTGAATCAAGCGCACCTAAGATCGACCTATTAATGTTTACTGGTTCAAAATTAAGCTTAACTTCACCATATTCAATTCTTGATAAGTCAATTAAATCTGAGACCATCTCAGAAAGCCTCTCAGCATTATGCAAAATAGCTTTTGAAAAAACTTCAGCATCCTTTTTATTGTCAAGGGCTCCACTTAATAATGTTTCAGAATTTGCCCTTATGACACTTACTGGAGTTCTTAATTCGTGAGAAACATTAGATACGAAGTCTCTTCGCATTGAATCTAATTTTCTTAATTGAGTAATATCATGCACAACCAGTATGAACTGATTTGCAGAGTTTGATTGGTTCATGGAACCCAATACCCATCTTGTTGAACCATTGCCCATATCTATTTCGAATTCTTTATTTGCTTTCTTTTTCTTGCTAGCAATTTCATATAAATTAGTAATAGCTTTAATTTCAAGATTTTCAATTTTTAAATTATCAATATCAATCTTAAGATTTAAAATCTTAAGTGCTTTATCATTGTTGTAGGTAATATTTGATAAATGATTAAAAACTATAACGCCCTCACCCAGATCATCCAGAACTGATCCAAATTGATTTCGCTGTCTAGCAATTAATCTTACTTGGGACTTTAGAACTTCAGATATTTGAGAGATGCTTCTTGCAACATTATCAAACTCACCATTTTTTTTGATTTGTACTGGCTCAATTTCATTATTTTTTAATGGGTTGATTGTTAAGGTTGATATTGCATCTTCCAGTTCAGATAGACTTCTATAGGTATAATTAAAAATTAGAGCACTTGCAATGAAAGACACAACAAAGGCAACAGCACCAATTAAAAAAATCGATATATTTAAACTTGCTATCACCCTATCTAGATAAGTGTAAGGAACAGCAATTCTTATTATGTTTGGACTTTCTTCATTTTGATCAGTAACGGCAAAATATAAAAGCTGCTGGTTTAACGTTGAGCTGAATCGTGAAGACCAACCTTTTTTATTTGTTAGCGCTTCTTGCACCTCATTTCGATCAATATGATTATCAAGAAGGTTGATTTCTTGTTGAGAAAGATTTGAGTCGCCCACAACAGTTCCGTTATTTAAAATAAGTGTGACTCTTGAATCTGAGGCCTCGCCAAGTCTATTTGCTATAGCACTTGCCTCAAAGCTATCAAGTTTGCTTATATCGTTAACACTTTCAAGAAGGAGGTATGCTTGCTTTTCAAGTTGAAAAATCGTTTGTTCTTCAAAGGTAGATGTAATGTCTCTTTCGGCAATGACATAAGCGATTCGTATGCTTACCGCTAAAGAAAGAAATACTAATAAAAAGACTCGAGCTCTTATACCCATTATTTAATTAATCAGGTGTTCTGGTAAATTTATATCCCACGCCTCTTATTGTTTGCACATATTTACCGATAACCCCAAGTTTTTCTCTTAGACGTTTAATATGCGTGTCTACTGTTCGAGTTGTGATGTCGGCACTGTATCCCCAAACATCTGATAGCAGCTGTTCCCTAGTTTGAACTCTTCCCCTTCTATCAACCAGTTGTTTTAAAAGTCTAAATTCGAGGGCAGTTAGAACAACCTCTTTATCGTTAACAAAAACTTCATGAGACTCTGTGTCAATCTTAAGATCACCAAATTCTCTTTCTACTTCTAAGATTTCAGGTTTTTTACTTCCTCTTTTTAAAATAGCTTTTATTCTAAGTATTAGCTCTCGCACGCTAAAGGGTTTGGTAACATAATCATCTGCGCCAAGCTCAAATCCAACAACTTTATCCACCTCATCATCTTTGGCAGTTAGAATAATAATTGGGATGGAGCTCGATTCTTTTTCAGATTTTAATTTTCTACAAAGATCTAAACCAGAACCATCAGGAAGCATTAGATCAAGAAGGATGATTGATATTTGAGTCTCTTTTAGAATCTTTTCGGCCTCTAAGATAGTACCTACTGATTCAGTTGAATAATTTTCACGATGAAGGTTATATTCGAGGGTTGCTCTTATATCAGGCTCGTCTTCAACGATCAATATTCTTTCTGTCATATGCAATGATAAAAATTCATAAAGCTATTTATACTATTTTTAGATCGAAATATCACTAAAAAATATTTAATTATTGTTTGTCATATATTTTTCGAAGCGCAGGTTTATCAAATTTTTCAGATGCAAGTCTTGGTATCTTATTATCAGAAAAGTTATAAACTGCAGGAATTTTAAATGGGGCAAGTTTGTCAGAAAGGAAATCTCTAAGCTCTTCTTCTTTGAGCTCTGATCCAGGCTTTAAATAGATACAGCATGATACTATCTCACCAAGTCTTGTATCAGGGATTCCAAAAACACAAGCCTCTAAAACATTCTCGTGTTCATATATTGCGGATTCAACTTCAGGACATGCAATATTTTCACCACCGCGGATAACCATATCTTTAACCCTGTCTACAATATATAAGAAAGGGCCTTCGAATTTTCCCAAATCACCAGTTCTAAACCAACCACTGTCATTCATACATTCAGAAGTGGCTTCGCTATTTTTCCAATAACTAACCATTGATGCTGGAGTCTTAATCGCAATTTCACCAAGCTCTCCTTCGTTGAGCTCATCCCAGTTATCATCTAATATTTTTATTTCTGTTAATGGTGGAACAACTCTTCCTGCTGTGGAAGGATTGTTTACATATTCGTCTCCATTACCCAGAGTTCCAAGAGCATTTGTTTCAGACAAGCCATATCCAATACCAGGCCTCCCTTCAAACTGTTCATCGATTTGCTTGACATGTTCCGCTGGTCTTGGCCCTCCACCGCCACCTAAGGTTTTCAATGACGACATATCATGGTTTTTTCTATCTGGATGGTTAAGCAACTCCCATGTTTGCGTTGGTACACCTGTAATATCTGATATTTTCTCTTCTTCAATAATTCTTAGTGCTTCCCCTGCATCCCATTTTTTCATCATTACGATTTTTCTACCAACTAGGACAGACATTAAAAAACCAGCATGGCTTCCCGTTACATGAAATAAAGGCACACAATGAAGCATTGCTAAGTCTGGGCTGAGTAATGGGTCTGCGCTTGGATCCATTTTAGCCAGAATTTCTGAAAATACAGTTGAGTAACATGCCCAACTAAACATCGTAGAAAGGATTCCCTTTTGCGATGAGAGAACACCCTTTGGCTTACCTGTTGATCCAGAGGTATAGTAAATAGTGGCATTATCATTTCTATCAATATCCACATCAGGCCAGCTCTCTGAATGACCATCAAGAAATTCATTAATAGATTTAAAATTGCTATCAGGGGTGTATGAGGTAACAATCTTTACAACGTTTGGCATCGATTCTAGACCTTGCAATCTTTTCTGATCAGCAAAGAGTAATTTTGCATCAGAATGCTCTAACCCATAAATCACTTCAGAGGGAACCCACCATGAATTTAGGGGAACACAAACTGCACCAATTCCAACTATTCCCATGAATGTGTACAAATATTCAGGGTTATTTTGCATACATATGGCTACTCTGTCGCCCTTCTTAATCCCAGATGCAATTAAAGCATTACCTACCTGAGCCGCTCGATCATATACCTCTTTATATGTATATCTTTCATCTTCATATACCAGCCAATCTTTTTCTTTATGCATCAACCCGATATCAAAAAACTGCTTTAAGTTTTCTGCAAAATTTGCATATTCAGTATAGGTCACGCCATTTTCGTTAAGCACTTGTTTGGTTTCAAATGTTTGGCCTTTGGCTGTTATTTTATCTAGTATGTTTTTGTATATATCGGTCATAATTTGTCATGAAATTTATTTACATTATTCTACTATTATAAGAGTTATCATAACCAGTCAATTAAGATAAAATTTTAAATATGAAAAACGACGATAATTTTGAACTTCATCTTGCAACAATCTGGGAAAATATTTCTGACTTAATTCCAAATGAGCTAGCTTGCATTTCAGGTGATGATAAAAAAACATGGGCAGAATATGAAAAAATATCTGCAAGAATTGCAAACTTTCTTAATGAAAGAGGTGTTACGAAAGATACGAAGGTTGGTTTGTATTTATTTAACTGTAATGAATACCTAACCTCACAGTTTGCAACCATGAAGGTAATGGGTGTTCCAATTAATGTAAATTACAGATACCAATCTGATGAACTGGTCTACTTATTTGATAACTCTGATTCAGAAGTAGTATTTTTTCATGAATCTTATTTAGACCAAGTAAAACAAGTTTATAAAAAACTACCAAATGTCAAAACATGGATACAGATTGGTGGAGTTAAAGATCCAGAGATTGATGGTTGTTTTTCTTATGAGGAAATTATCTCATCCAATGATCCAATGAAGCGGATAGTTAGAGATGAAGATAATATTTATATGATTTATACGGGTGGAACAACGGGAATGCCTAAGGGTGTAATGTATAACCATGGCGAGTTTTCGGTTGCAATGTATGGAGGCTTAAAATCACAAGGCTATGAAGTTCCAGACATGAGGTTTATAGAGAATATTAAAGATTTAAAAAAAATTATTATAAATAAATCTAAATCAAATAATTTAACTAGATGTTTGATAGCTTGCCCTTTGATGCATGGAACGGGAATGTTTCTTGGAGGATTTATGACACATTGCCTCGGCGGGTCAATAGTTACCATTCCTGAGATTGGGCTTAATCCAGAGAAAATACTTACGGAAATTTCATCAACTAAAGCAAATAACTTGGTTATTGTAGGTGATGCATTTGCTAAACCGCTCTTAAGGGAATTAGATGCAGGAAGAGAAAAAGCACAACCTTATGACATTTCATCACTAAATATTATTATTTCTAGCGGAGTAATTTGGAGTGCAGAAGTAAAACAAGGAATTCTTGCCCATCACGACGTTAAGCTTTTTGATTCAATGGGTTCGAGCGAAGGGGGTATGGCTTCATCAGTAAGCTCTAGGAAGAAATCTGTAAAGACTGCTAAATTTAAAATAAACCCAGATGTAATAGTCTTGGGTGATGATGGGGCTTTAGTAAAACCGGGTTCAGGTGTACGAGGTCTTGTTGGAACAAGCGGCATGGTTCCTCAAGGTTATTATAAAGACCCTAAAAAATCAGCACAAACATTTAAAGAGGTAAGTGGAAAAAGATACAGTTTTCCTGGTGATTATGCTCTTGTAGAAGAAGATGGAAGCATTACCTTGCTTGGAAGAGGTAGTAACTGTATAAATTCTGCAGGTGAAAAGATATATCCAGAAGAGGTTGAAGAAGCCCTTAAGTTAAATATAAATATTGATGATGTCCTTGTGGTTGGGGTTGATGATGATAAGTTTGGTCAAAAAGTAGTTGCGGTTGCATCATTTAACGACGGGATGAGTATTGCAGAAAATGATCTAAGAGAGGAAACAAAAAAACATCTCTCAAGCTACAAAGTACCAAAAAATATTAAATTTGTTGATAAGGTTCACAGAGCCCCAAATGGGAAAGCTGATTATAAATGGGCAGCAGAATTAGCCAAGGAATTTATTAATGTATAAAAATATACTTCAAGTTTTACTTGTATCTATTTATTGTATTGATTTAACAGCTCAATCATTCACGCCGATAGGCACAGTAGACCCAAGTAAGTATGTGCCTCGTCAAAAAGAAATAGCTTTTAGCGACATTGGTATGGTGACAACTCAGCATTTTCTGGCTACAGAGATAGGTGAGGATGTTATTAAATCTGGTGGAAACGCATACGATGCCTCTGTTGCTATTGGATTTGCTTTAGCAGTAGTGCTTCCTAGAGCTGGTAATATTGGCGGTGGTGGATTTATGGTTATGCATGATGCTGATTTGAATGCTAACTTTGCAATAGACTATCGAGAAAGAGCTCCAAAGCAATCATCGAAAGACATGTATCTTGATGCCAATGGATTTGTGATCCCCAATAAATCAACCCTCGGATATCTTTCAAGTGGTGTTCCTGGCACTGTGGCAGGTCTCTGGTCCGTTCATCAGAAATTTGGTTCAATGGATTGGGAGGAGCTAATAGCTCCAGCTATAAAGCTAGCTAAAGAAGGTTTTGAGGTAACACCATATATGCAAGATATGCTAGTGAAGTATCATAAAAAGCTCTCTACATTCCCGGAGACCAAAAAAATATTCCAATCTAATTATCCCGTTTTTAATAAAACATTATTTATACAAAAAGACCTTTCAGAAACTTTAGAAATAATTTCTAAAAAAGGAAGGGATGGTTTTTATAAAGGGGAAGTTGCCTCAAAAATAGTAAATGACATGAAGTCTAATGGCGGAATTATTTCAAAAAAAGATCTTAGAAATTATGAGCCTGTTTGGAGGGAGCCGCTAGTTGCAAACTATAGGGGCTCTGAAATAATTACGATGCCTCCGCCCTCCTCTGGTGGAGTGCATATAATTCAAATGTTAAACATTCTTGAGAATTATGAGCTTTCTAATATGAAACATAACTCTAAAGAATATATAAATATTTTAGGTGAGGTCATGAAATATGCCTACTCTGACAGATCTAAATACCTTGGCGACCCAGACTACTTTGATGTGCCGATTGGAATGCTCACTAATAAAGGATATGCAAATAATATCTTTTCAAAAATAGAAATTGGAAAGGCAACACCATCTAGTGAAATCAATCCTGGGATGTATATTGATAAAGAAAGCTTTGAAACAACTCACTTTTCTGTTGTAGATAATGAGGGTAATGTCGTTTCTTCAACCTATACATTAAATTCTAGCTTTGGGTCTGGGGTCGTTATTAAAGGCACTGGTATTTTGATGAATAATGAGATGGATGACTTCTCTGTGTCACCAGGGGTGCCCAATCAATTTGGTCTTCTTGGTGCGAAAGCCAATGAGATTATTCCAGGAAAAAGACCACTAAGCTCTATGACTCCAACGATTGCATTTAAAAATAATGAGTTCTTTTTTACAACAGGATCGCCTGGAGGTGCAAGGATAATATCTGCAGTTCTCCAGTCCATATTGAATATGGTTGATTTTAATATGGATGTTGATGAAGCAAATAAGGCTAGTAGAATCCACCACCAATGGCAACCTGATAGACTTGAAATTGAGTTTGGTGTTGATGCTGATTCCAGCAAATGGCTAAAGGAGGCAGGGTATACTTTAAAGATTATTGAGCCTGCTACAAACTTACAATTAATAATGAAAAAAAATGGTACATATTCAGGCTACGGGGACTTCAGAAGACCTGATTCATTTGCCTTGGGAGTAACAAATGATTGATAAATTAATGATAATTGGTATATATGCATTCTTTACATTAAGTTTATTATTCTTTTGCTTTTGGCTAGCTAAACGTAAGTGATATTAGTCTTTCTAATACTATTTTTTTTATGCATTGGAAGTCTTTCATCTATGATGATTTACAGGCTACCTCTGATGCAGGATGGTAATAAAAATATTAACCTATTTTTTCCTAGATCTCATTGTGTTCAATGCAGTAAAGCTATTAGTCCAAAAAACCTAATACCAATTTTTAGCTTTCTTTTGCAAAAAGGTAAATGTGATGCCTGTAAAGAACCAATATCTTTAATGTATCCCCTTAATGAGCTATTACATTTATTAACCGGGTTGCTACTTTATTTTATATTTGGATTAAATGCACAGCTCTTTTTTGCTTATTTAGTTTTTTTCAGCTTCTTTATTCTCTTTATTTTAGATTATAAATATTTTCTTTTACCTTTTTGGTTGAACCTTGGAATGGTTTTAGTTGGTTTCGTTTCAATTGGTATTTATGAGACATTTACAATACCTACCTTTGGTTTTAATCAACTTAATATTTCCTTGGCCGGTTTATTCGTGGGCTTTTTTTCTCTATGGCTTATTAATACACTATTTAGAGTGATAAAAGGTATAGATGGAATAGGTGGAGGTGATTTTATCTTGCTATCCTCTATAGGATCATTGGTAGGCATTTTTGCCCTGCCCTTTGTTCTTCTTCTTGGTTCAATATCTGCTCTTATGATTTATTTTTCAAAGGGAAAAAGTATAAGTAATGAAATACCTCTAGGATCTGGTTTTGTGATGGGATTCTTGTTGTATTGTTTTTTGCAATATTTTGAACTTTTAAAAAATTACATGGTCTATTAATATGAGACCTTTGAATATCCTCTAAATTCTAATCCCCAAGGTCAATAAAGCAGGTGAAAGCCTGCTTTATTATTTTACAAAATAAATTTAAACTTAATACCTAACTCTCCATATGGTTGATCGAAATAATTCTCTGTTCTTTGATTGAATGTTATCGGTTCAAATCCAATCAAGTTATTAAGATATGCATCACCATAAAATGATAGGGTTATATTTTTATGATAAAGCTCAATTCCGGCCCTGAATCTGAAATTAAAGTCGGGAACTTTCTTGTAAGCTAGATATTTTTTAAAATCTATAATTACTAAATCATATTCTGTAAAGATATTAAAGTTATATATTGAAAAGAACTTTTGCTCTATGCTTAAATTCAATTGCGAGGAATACCATTCCTCTCTTTGCGGCAATCGTGTTAATGCATCACTTAGCGCATCGCCTAATAAAATACCATCAAAAGAAAGATTTAATAAAAAAGGAGACTTAATATCTTCTAAAGGAGAGATCCAATCATAAGAGTATGAGGTTTTTATAAACTCTAAAGATGAAGATTTTATCCAAAAACTGTTGTATGACTTAAAATATCCAATACCAATATTCTGGGTTATGCCTGAGATTTTAATTATGTTATTACCCAAAGAATCATATTTAGGGTTACTAGAAGAAATTTGAAACTCAGCTGCATCACAAAAACCCAAAGTAATTGAATTAAATTCATAACAATTAAAGCGTTGTGTATCGGCTTCCTGCTTTGAGCTCAGTAGATATATATAGTCTTCATCAGTTAAAAAATAACCTAGAGAAAATATATTCTTTTTTGCAAATAAAGATACGTCTTTAGGTTCTGAAGATCTATTAAGATTGAGAGATATTTGATTTTTAGAAAAATTTGCCTTAATTTTTTTAAAAACTAACCCTGCATCTAATTCCTCTGTAGTATTTTTTTTAAATGCAGTTGGTACATTTGGCAAGAAAGGTAGGTCTTTGCTCATATACTTTCTATCAAATTCAATTGTTATTTCACTAGATGAAATTTTTACAGAAATTAATAACAATATAGATAGTATTAATTTTAAATATATCATGCCTATGACTAGATTTTAAAATTTAAAAGTCTTAATCATCTTGAACTGTTAACCTATTAGGTATATTTCTTCCAGATTTTGCATTTACTACATTATCAATTTCAAACTCAATAAATTCTTGTCTTTCTTGCAACTTATCATCAATTGGTGAGCTGAAAGTTACGCATTTTTGTGATGTTCCTTTATCAATAACAACGTTGGTAGATGAAAAATTCACCTCCTCAGGAGACATAAAGCCAGGTTTGTTACGGTATATTGGTTTAATATCAAATGTTATGTCTTCTTCAGCAACCCATGCTGTATTAAAACAAATATCTTCTACTGTACCCTCTCCAAAAATGATATTGTTTTTATAGCTATAAATAGAATTTTCAGGAGCATTGGCTACACCAAATGTTCCAGCTATGATCGAAGATATTTGATCATAATCATCAAGAATTGCATAAGCTCCTAAATCAATTTTATAAGAATACTCTGATCCACTTTTGAAAAAATCTTTTATTAGTTGAAGTTCAGCTAATCCAAACTGATCTCTTACTTTATCAAGTAAAGATTTTAAGAAATCAAAATCTTCAAAAGTATAATTACCCTTTGGAATAGATCTTGTTTTATCACCATCATTATTTATAACAGTTTTTGTAATTGAAACATCACCATCGACAAATTTAAAAGTTACTTTTCCTTGATCAAGCCAAGTAACTTGAACAGCTCCAGAAGGAAGTGTTTCAATTTTTAACTCAACTGTTAGATCCAAATACTCAGATGATGATGAGAAGTTATCATTTGAAAATATTCTTAAATTAAATTCCTCAATACTAGTAAATGGCGCATCAACATTCAAACCAAGGAAAAAATTAGTATTAGTTGTGTATTCACCTTTTATAAATGCATCCATGGATGCTTTAGATATTTCTGACCCAGCCAAAGATCCATCAATCCACCCAGATGAAGTATCAAGCCTTGGGTAAACTCTGTAATTTCTATTTTTACCATCAACCAATCTATCATTAAATTGAACTCCTGAGCTCTCATATTCAAATAAAATATTAGATGCAGGAGCAGATTCTCCAATAAAGCCATCATAATCATATTTTGAACCAGTCATTATATTAAACATAGCATCTCTGGCAGCTTGACCAAATAATCTACCACCAACATCATTGCAGCCATCATCAGGAGTACATTCCGTATAATTAAACTGATCATCTCTTGGTACTGATGAAACTTGAAGATTATATGACTTAAAAACTTCTCCATTATCAGAATCAACGCTGGTATTTGGTGAATAGTAATAATATGCACCTTCGCCATATGAAAGTAGCTTTCTCATCTCTCTAATCTCTGAGAATGCTGCCGGAATCAAGGCTACCTCTTTAATTAAAGCTTCTGGATCTAATCCATCATTATCAATAATATTAAATACTTTGCTCTCAGTTAGCCTAGAAGTACCTAAGTTATTTACACCAAATTGTATAGCCCAGGTTGGGGCAGTGTCTGGGAAGTTTTCACCCCTGCCTTGTTTTTCAATTCTTAGACTTAATGATGGTCCATAATTTGGTAACAATGAGCAATCTTTTAAGTTATTTACACCTCTACCAAAACCATACCTATATTCCATTTGAAGACCTTTGCTATCTTGTGGGCCAACAAATTGAATAGTTTCTTCTGATTCGCAATAAGATTCTGGATTTGAATCTTCGTTTCTAACCCCTCTTGAGTCTCTTCCCCTTATATTAATATTACCGACTACGCCATCTACTGTAAAATTGTCATTATTAATGTTTACCTGTCGGTTGTAGTTCTTTGAAGCATTTCCAACTCCATTTAAAGTTAGCCCGCTAATATCGCAATTAGATGAATTACTTAAAGTACAAAGATGTCTTTTAAGCTCTCCATTTGCAGTTACAGTTGCCCCTGTTGAGCTAATTTCATCTACATTGTAAAAACCTTGAGCATTTGGACTAGTCTGATATACGGAGAAAAATTCAAGAGGCAGTTTTGTAAACTCTCCATCAGATAAAATAGCTTCTAAGGCATCCTTAGATAAAGATACGTTTGGTGTTACATCTTTATTGTATCTAGATGATAATTCAGATGAAATCTCATCTTTTATTTCTTTATAATATGGAAAAAATGCTGCCACTTTTGCTGCAATATCTTCAGTAATATTGCCTGAGCCCCCTGTAGCAACAAAGTCAGATATTAAATCAGCCCAAGTAACATTAAATGTGCTTTCTATCTCATCAATTAATGAGTTTACTTCGGTTGAAATATTTTCTGCAACTTTATCACCAGCTGTGCTACATCCTTCAGCAACACTTAAATCTTCAGATAAATCTGATAAATTCTTACCTTTTAGAATTGCTTCGCCTATTAATGATGTAAATGGAGATATAACAACTTGATTGGATCCAGCATCATTAACTGACGGCAAAACCATCTGATAGGCTTTGGTAACCTCACCTAACGATGAATCATTTGCACCAACAGGGACATCTGCAATTATTGGCCTAGCCTTAACGCAAGACTCATCTTCTGCATTAACGCGAATTTCAAAGAAACCATTTTCGTTGGTAGTAGCAGAATACTCACCTGCATCTAATCTTTGATTAAAGTTAACATCAAAAAATACATTAGCCCCTTCAATATAGCCATCTATAGTCTTACCTGAAATGGCTATCCTGTTATCAGTAACTGGTGAGGAGCCAACATACTCCTGTGAACCAAAAATATTTGATTTAGAGCTAATAGTAGCAAATAAATCATCCCTTGCAGTTTGGCCTTTAGTACTAATCACCTCAATGTATTCAGAACCAGTATCTGAATTCACAAATGTGCCATATGTAAATTCATCATCATCTGGATTAAATTTGATTGCTATTCTGGCTGACTCAGTCTGCTGACCTGAAGAATTTCGTTTAGTCCAGGATATGCTTACTTGATCAGAACTTTCTTCTGCAAGCTTATTTCTAATAATATTTAAATCTTTGAAATTTCTTGGAATGGTTGAAAGTTCAGTAATTAGTGGATCAATATTTAAATTATTTCTATTTTCATATATATCTGAGACTTTATTTTTTATTATTTCAGAATCGAGATAGTTAGGGTTAGTTATCCTTACATCAAGCTCCTCAAATTTTGATCCATCATCATATCTATCTACTAATGCAATAAACAATGATTTTGTTAGATTATCTTCAACAGGCTTGCACTTATCTTCAGTGGTTCCAGTGCTTGTACCAGTATTATATCTATCATTGCTTGTAAAATTTTCTCTAGAATTTTTTGGGCTAAGATATAACCAATTTTGATAGATGCATGTTCTATCTCTAGTTGAACCGTCTACGTTGTAATAGACGATCTGAGAATCCTCAATATTTAAAATATAGTTATAGCCATCTGCGTCATAGTTGTTATTTAAAAATGAACTGGTTCTATAGTATCTTTCTGAAGCATCTCTTAATGAATCAAGAGTTAGGTTGTTTGTTTTACAATTTTCAGGACCACCAAAGCAAGTGTGATGAATAATATCTCCATTTCGATTTAAGCTAGCTCCAATAGAGTCAATCTTTTCTTCAATATACCAACCAGCTGCATTTGGATCGGTTCTATAAATCGCAGAGAAATTCATAGGAATTTCTTGAACATTTGGACTAGCTAAAATAGTGTTTATAGCATCTTCTTTGATAGCTAAATCAGTGTTTATAGACTTATTATGAATCGCTGATAATTCAGCATCAAACAGATCGCTTGCTGTTTTAAAATATTTAAAAAACTCTGCTATTGATCTAGCTGATTCTTCGTTTATTGCAGTGCTTGTAGTCGAAGCTATAAAATCATTCAATAGATCGCCGTATGTAATGCCTAGGCTTTGTCCTATTGATGATGTTATTTGATTGATTTCACTGCTTATTGAGGTAGCAATTGAATCTGCAATTTCACCACAACTTTCTGAAAGAGGTATCTCATCTTTAATACTAGATGCAACTTTACCTTGGATAATTGCATCAGCTAAAAGATTTGTAAAAGGTGAAATTACAATTTTATCATTTCCTGTATCTTTTATAGAAGGTAATACCATTTCAAATGGTTTCTTTATAACACCAGATGATAGATCAATAGCACCAGCATTAACATTTGCAACTATTGGCCTATTAACAAGACATGCATATCTTGCCTCATCATCTAATGTTATTTTTAAATTACCTTCATTATCAGTAACTCCAGAGAGCTCACCTTCATCGAATTTGAAATTGAAATTTTCATCAATAAATACCTGAGCTCCAGCAATATAACCATCTATTGTTTTACCTTCAAAGGCATACCTATTCCCAAACTCAACACTAGTATCCCAGTTGTTTGATTTTATTGCGCTATTGTCATAGTTTGATTCGTTCAGGGCTTTATCTTTAATCCAAATATAATTAACTTCATATTTACCGCTTGGATACTCAAAAGGAATTGCAAATTCTAAAGCATAAGCACTGGCATCTTTAATAAAGTTTTCAGATGGAAAATCTTCATCTATCTGAATATCTTCAGAAGAATGTTTTAATCTGATATATATTCTTTCTATTTCAGATTCTTGAGCATCAGTCGTGACACTTACTTTGATAATTTTTCTATTTAAGTCAGAGGCATCAATCTTGTCAATTAAAGAGAGTGAATTGATTGTTGGAGCACCATTATCACCTATAGAGTTATCTATACTCCATTTATTAATAATTTCTAAATCTTCAAGCTCAGAATTTGAATATGTTTTTGAATTTCCAGCATTATCTTCAATGATAAATCTATTTATGAAATATGTACCAGATGCTGCTCTTGGATCTAGCTCAATCTGAAACAAAGCATTATTGGTGTTTATCAAAGCTGTGTAATCCCTGGTTTGTCCTCCTGGAGATTTTACAAAAATCCTAACTTCTTTGATGCCTGAAACATCCGCGACAAGTGCATTAACTTTTACAATAATTGGAGTATTTTCATCACCATCATTTTGTAAAATATCAATAGAAGTAATTTCAGTAATTTCTGGTAAATTAATGTCTTGTCTAGAGTTTTCAACTTCTACATTAGTTAAAAGGCCCTTTCCAATTATTGCCTCTGGAGTAAAAGCAAGGTCATCAAGCTGATTGCTTCTTACTATCCTTAATGCTCTTGTTTTATATTCTCCAGCTGGAGCAAGAGTAGATAGCTCTTTTTGAATCTGCCAATTAATACCGTTATTTGTATTTATACCAGAATATATCCAAAATTGACTGCCAGATGGGTTTTCAAGCAATAATTGCACTTCTTGTGCAAAAGTTAATGAATCTATTTGAAAATTAGCAATGATTTTTGGTGCAACTGATGAAGTTCCAGGTGTTGAACTTAGATTGAAATCAATTAAGTCCTCATCAATATTTTGAACTTCAACACTTGTATTGATTGTTTCACTATCAAGTTTAATTTCTTTAGATAGTCTTATATCTCGGCCTACAGTTGATGAGCAATTATTTGATGCGCTCACTGTAAGATTATATTTATTGTTGCCGCCTAAATCTAATGGGGCTTCATAGTCGGGAGCATTGCTAAATATCAAGTTGTCATTTTGATCAACTTGAAATAAATCTTTATCCTCTCCCGTTAAGTTAAAGCATATCTCATCTCCATCCTCATCAATTGCTGTAATTTTTATAACTGAACTTAAATTTTCATCTATTTTAATAACAGGATCTAGATTTGTTATTATTGGAGCTTCATTAACATCATCTATAACAATATCAATATCTTTTTGCACTGTTTCAGTGCCATCAGTCAATATCAATGATATTGAGTACTTATCTTTCACCTCATAATTAGGTGCCTCTTTAAAACCAAGCACGTTATCAGAAGAAAGTTCTATACTATCAGCATCAATACCCGAGACTGTTAAAGTGAGATCTTCCTGGTCAGCATCAGAAGTAGAAACAGTGGTAATAGTTAATTGGTTTTCTGGCACTAGGATTGTTGAAGCAATATTAATAGATGGAGCATCGTTAATAGAGTTAATGTCTACCTCAACCTCTGCAGATGATGTTTTATCTCCCTGAGTAATTGTGTAGCTAAAGATGTCATTACCAAAATAATCACTGTTAGGTGAATAGCTGATTTGTGGTGGAGATGATTTCGTCACTCCAACTGTTCCATTATCACCATTACTAGCATCAATGCTAATTGGGGATGTGGTGATAAATGAATCGTTTGCAAGAACATTAATTATAATGGATGTGTCTTCATCTGTTGATGAGTTATCATCAATAGCAGTTATGTCAGGGGTTATTTCATCTGAGCTAATACCCTGATCTTCAGCTATATATTTAATAACGTCTGTTGTATAACTTTCAACTTTGCCTTCATCAGCTGTTCCATTTGCTATAGCTTTAATATCATTCTGAAGCGTTCCAACACCAAATCGAATGACTGATGTAGTCAAATCATCAGACGATTTAACTTCAATAATAGGCAGTACTCCTGAAAGAGCTTTTAAAGTATTTTGTTTTGCAGTCTCTTCAATATTTAGAGATTTAATATTAATAACGTTGTCCAAAGCTTTTGCAATAAACGCTTGGGTTTCTATATCAACCTTTACTTGGGTTTGGGTATATTCAGCTTCAACCTCTTCAGCTATAGACTTAAAGAAATCTTGAGTGGTCTCAGTTGTTGTATTCAGATCATTGGTTATGTTTTGCAATGCATAAGCAAGAACAGTGAGCTGGTTGCCCTTCTCATACAAATAGTCATAAATGCCGCCATCACCTTTTAAAGCAACAGGATCGTCAACTCCAACATTAATGGAGCTATCAATACCCAATGCAACATTGATATCAACGCTCTCTAAAAAAGCATCTACTGAAGTAACAGGAGTAATGGCTTTGAAGTCTGAAAAGCCATCAAGCTTGTGAGTAATTAAAAGATTATCTAGAAGTGTTTGTGAGTCTAGGTCTATGCCGCCAATGGAAACTAAGCTTCCGTTAGCATATTTAATAGTGAATTTACCATCATTATCTGAAGTAGTTGCATTCTCTTGTGCATCAGCAATAAAGTTTTCATTCTCATCTATAAATACATCTGCACCTGCAATGTAGCCATCCACAACCACTCCATCAGTTTGCCTAAAGCCCTCAATGGTAACCGAAGCATTTCCAGTCCCGCCTGCTCCAGAGCAACTCAAAGTAAAAGTTGTATTACCAGAAATAGTTATAGGAACATCCTCAGTACCGGATGTTGCTTTTGCTCCATTCCAATTAGCTGAACCAGATGCAGTACAAGATGTTGCATTGGTTGTAGACCAAGTAAAAGTAGATGTGTTGTTGAGAAGAACAATAATAGGTGATGCAATAAAAGATATAGTTGGTTCCGGGGTTGGCTCTGGAGAACCGCCACCACCACCGCCTCCGCCACCGCCACAAGAGGTTATAAATAATATTAGGTATATCAAATTATTATTCTTAAGATTCATAATGGAATTTAAATTTTTAATATATGATCAAATATAACCTATTTAAAATATATTGGAAGGTTGCGAATGAGTGGAGCGGGTAGAGAGGATCGAACTCTCATCAAAAGGTTGGAAACCTCTTATAATAGCCATTATACGATACCCGCTAACAGATTCGAGTATTCTAATATATTTGTATAGCTTAGTGTAGTAATAATTCTTGATTAAAGAGAAAATTCTTTGTACACACTCGCGTTATTACAAATTGCATTATCCTTAAATTCATTTTGTATTTCTAAAGATTCTTCAGGGTTTTTTAACCAAAGCTCAGGCAGCTCTGATTCGTAAAATGAATTGTTAAACCTATTTACCCATAAAAAAGAGTTTTCATCTCTTGATTCAATATAGTCGATCTCATATTTTGATTTAAACATTTCCATTTTTTGAATAAGCCTATCTACGGCAATTACAAAAGACCCATAGCTGTAACCATCGTTATAAGAACAGTTTAAAATTTCAGAAAT
>Ga0233438_10002668_pt1 | contig 17452 bp, 15 predicted proteins | sample SI_123_September_FD_182720 | JGI IMG/M metagenome (GOLD analysis project Ga0233438, IMG submission 182720) | Seawater microbial communities from Saanich Inlet, British Columbia, Canada - SI_123_September2016_10_MG | ecosystem: Environmental > Aquatic > Marine > Inlet | place: Canada: British...
ATAATTTTAAGTGTTTTTGGCTCTACCCCCTTAATAGCAGAAATTATCTTTTTATCCATAAGATCTTCAGCAGAAACATCTTTGAACAAATCAGCAATGAAAGCTGAAGGTGTAACTAGTAAAATGTTAGAATTGCAAGCTATAAGCTGTTTAATATCTGAACTTGCCCTAACACGTTGAATGTCCAATTGAACCGAACGCAAATACTTTGGATTTTTTCCACTAGCATTAATTTTTTTGGCCACTTGTTCATTACGAACCCACCAATCCACGTTAAGCTGTTTATTTTCCAATATAATTTTAACGAGTGCTGTTCCCCAACTTCCGCTTCCTACTACTAATATTTTTTCCATCGAGCTTTCTAGTTCACGCTTATTTTTTGAGTATTTAGTTTTTCTCCTGATTGACTGTATAAACTGAGAACATATTGACCTGGACTCAAATCAGCGGTATTTAATAAAAATTCATAATTGCCTTGTGTCACATGCTCATCCTTAATTTCTTTAACTATTTCCCCCAGCATATTTACTAATTGAAAACTAACCTGATCATCGGTTGGAAAATTAACACTAATTGTGAGTGATGTATTTACAGGATTGGGATACGCTATAAACTTATCCAAGACGATGACTTCATTCTTGACCCGTAATTTTGATATCCATACGTTATTTTTTCCTAAACTATCTCCATAACTTCCGCAGAGCCATACCACACCATCCTCATTATATTTTCTTTGGATATCCGTATAATCACCCCATCGTTCAGCGGTATCGTTTACAAAAGTATTGATCAAACTATCTCCCGATTTAACCTGAATGATTTCAGAGTACAACCGTTCTAACCCTCTTTTTTTGGTATGGTAAATCGCACTTGTTCCTGCAAAATCTTGCTCACCGACATGTGAAAAAGTGATGACCATAGCATGCTCATCGAAAGAATCTTTTCCAACATATGTTATGGAAGGATAGGCAAAATCAAGCACATCTGAAGAAATAATCTCACCTTTGAGTTCAGGCTTTCCCTTGATTGAAGTAATAATACCGTGGTAAATACCCGAACGGATATCATCGGTTAATATTGAACTTTGAACATAATGAATGGTATTATGATGACATACTGCACTCAATACCCGGGTATCATTGGTCTGTAATCTAAAACCTTCAATCGGCTGGTAAGCTGAGGGAGGAACTCCGTATGGAAGATCTGTCTTCAAAACCGTTAGTCGGTGTTTAGCCTCCGGTGATAATGAATTATGGGTAATTTTATGTAAGAATACCGTGTCGTTGGATGACGCATCTGGTCTCACAGATAAAAAATACATATAATCTTGATCAAAATCTAAACCTGGCTGAACAGGGCAAATACTCCAAACTGGTTGCCCTCCATATGTGATCCCAGAAAATAATCGTTGTGTTAAATTTGCTTGGTTGTCGTAACCATCATTTTTATTCACTTGCCAAATAAAACTTTCTACAAAACCTTCCTGCCAACTTTCATTATCTCGAAGAAGGTTTACTGTAATATAAAGATCGGTTTTATTATGAGCAATAATGGGATAATCACTCCATGTCTTACCACCCAAAGGTTTGCCATTTAATGCATAAAAATTCCAAATCTGGGTTGGATCATTGGTTGCAGTAAAACCTATGACTATTCGGGTATCAGAACTTGTGCTCCCCTCTAGAAATACTAATATAAATCGATCGGCAACCGGATCATAGATTACTTTAGGATCATAATAACGATCCAAGAGCCCCAGTTGTCCACCTGTCATTCCATACAAGGTTTTGAAACCCAGTCTTTCTCCCGCTTCATTCAATATGGTAACGGTACTATTGATGGCAGAAATAATGATTCCATCATTACTAATAGCCATGGTATTATCGTTAGGAATACCTGCATTTCCTATTGGCTTCCCATTGAAGCTAGCATCCTTACGTGGATTCAGATCTTGGGGTTGTGTTTGGTAGGAAGTTTTAGATTTAAGATGCATCCGTTTTCGCTGGGCATCAATTTTCTGTTTTACCATATGGCTTCGCATAATCGGAGCCGGTGCTACAGCGTTATCTTTAAGTTTGCTAAGCTCTAAACCATTATTGGATTCACTAAAATGAATATTCCAGTGTTTGTAAACCTGAATATCCGAGGTTTGCTTTACCTCTGTTTGGCAAAAAGCCGATGTAAAGATTCCAAAAAATACGATAAATAATGACTCTCTCATAAAGCGTCAAATATAATCATTGAGGAATTAAGGCTTTATTTTGGGAAGATTTTCCTTCGTAAAAAAAGAAGAAGGAATGGATTGATTGAAAATAATACGGGTATACTCTATCGTAGTTTTATAGCCTGTTTTTTTTTGTGGAGTCATTACGATCTTAGAAGCTAATTTTCTATCCCCAAAGACTTTTATTTGACTCGCAATCAATGTATTCACTGCCACTAAATCTTCATCGTAAAACACTGTCTTCAATTGTATATAATCCACCTTATCGATATATATAATTAACTTCCCCCACAATACATCCGCATCTTCTTTTGGTGTAAGTAAAATTTCATAACACAACCGCCCTGACACATTTGTGAGCCGGTAATTCTTGCATTATAATCTTGTGTAATGTTAGTTAATTTTATTAAATCATCCGCACTCAGGTCGGTTCCCATCCAACTTTGATTCAACATGGTTACTGGCAATTGGATCGACTTCTTTATTTTAGGTAGATAGTTGTATACGGCATTTTTTGATTTGAGATAAACAGTCCCTTTGTCCTTTTCCGGGCCAATAACGTACGCTGCTGCATAATCTTTTCCTTTTGACCATGTCTTAAGTTCCATTTGTTTTGTCCATCGAGGCCTCTCAATAGTGATATTCATCGTTGTAATCATGGATGAAGAAAGCAGTTTTTGCTCTGCCTTCTGAAGCACTTGTATCGCATTGGGTTCGTCAGCTTTAGCTACTTGGCTCCATAAAATAACTATGACTAACAAGGTCAATTTATGTAAAGAATGAATCATTAATAAATAAACCCACAAGAACAGATTTTGATTGCCAAGGATTATTTCTAAATTCGCCAACGATATGACCCGAGAAGAATACATTGAAAACAACCGAGATAAATTTTTAGAAGAACTGTTTGACTTACTCAGAATCCCAAGCATCAGTGCAGATTCTGCATACGCTAAGGATGTCCTTCGTTGTGCCGATTATACAGCCATGAAACTCCAAGAGGCTGGAGCCGATAATGTGAGACTTGAGCAAACTGCAGGCAACCCTATAGTCTATGGAGAAAAAATAATTGACCCAAATAAACCCACAATTTTAGTCTATGGTCATTATGATGTACAGCCCTCAGTCCCAAATGATCTTTGGCACACCCCTCCTTTTGAACCTACCCTAAAAGAGGGCAATATCTATGCCCGTGGTGCGTGTGATGATAAAGGGCAATTTTATATGCATTTAAAAGCATTTGAAACCATGATGCAAACCAATACCCTTCACTGTAATGTGAAATTTATGATCGAGGGGGAAGAAGAAATTGGCAGTTCCAACTTGGGTATCTATGTGAAAGAAAATAGCGAAAAACTAGCTGCCGATGTAGTACTCATCTCAGATACCGGTATGATTGCCAACGATATCCCCAGCATAGATACCGGTTTAAGAGGGCTAAGCTATGTAGAAGTTGAGGTGACTGGGCCTAAAATTGATTTGCACAGCGGAACTTTTGGAGGTGCTGTTGCTAATCCCATTAATGTATTATGTGATATGATCAGTAGTTTGCATGACGAAAATAGACATATTACTATTCCTGGATTTTATGATCAAGTAGATACAGTGAGTGAGGCAGATCGAGAAGCCATGGACAAAACTCCATTTGATTTAGAAGCATTCAAAAAAGAATTGGATGTGAATGACGTAATGGGAGAATCCGGATATTCAACCATTGAACGAACTGGGATTCGCCCAACATTGGATGTCAATGGTATCTGGGGTGGATACATTGGAGAAGGTGCCAAAACTGTGTTGCCAAGTAAAGCCTACGCTAAAATTAGCATGCGATTGGTACCCAGTCAAACATCTGCAGAAATTACGCAACTTTTCCAAGATCATTTTAAAAAAATAGCTCCTGAATCCGTAAAAGTAAAAGTAACTCCTCACCACGGTGGAGAAGCAGCCGTAACACCAACAGATAGCCCTGCATATCGAGCGGCAAGTCGAGCCATGGAAAAAACATTTGGGAAAACACCTATCCCGACACGAGGGGGAGGTAGTATTCCGATAGTTGCTCTTTTTGAAGAAGTATTGGGATTAAAAACTGTTTTATTTGGATTTGGATTAGATAGTGATGCTATTCATTCTCCTAATGAAAAATACGGGTTATTTAACTTTTATAAAGGCATTGAAACCATTCCTTATTTTTACGAATACTTCGCTGAAGAAAATTAATTTATCGTCAATTCTTAGTTCATCATTTTGATTTCGGCTCAATAAATTGAGCCGAAACTTTTTGAGGTAGTATATTTGTCCTATTCATGAATCGTACAACCATCTTAACATTCAAGCTTTTATTTGTACCCTTTTTTATTTTTACTCCCTTCATGGCATTCGCTCAAGTGAGAGAATATAAAAAAATGATGACAGACAACTCCTACCACTTTTATGAGGTTGTTGATGCTGCCAATACTTATTTTGATATACATGGACGTGGTAAGGGTTCGGGGTGGAAAAATTTTGAACGATGGAAAAACGAAAATGAAAGTAAATTTTTTCCAACAGGAGAGCGCCATACTGTTGATTTCTATTTACCTCAAAAGGAATATGCTTCCATCCTAGCCAAGCAATCCCATTTGAAAAATAAAACTTCTTTTGATAATGGCTGGGTAGAGCTTGGTCCATGGGATGCCAATACGGTGACTAGTCATTACTCCCCAGGCATTGGTAGGGTAGAAACTTTTTGGGTCAACCCCAATAATAACCAACACCTGTTTATCGGCAGTAGAAGCGGTGGTTTTTGGAGAACGAGTGATGGAGGAAAAAATTGGGAAAATACGACCGACTTTTTAGTTGCTTCTGGAGTCCCCGCTCTCGCTGTAAATCCCAATAATTTCAATGAAATTTTAATTTCAGTTGAACATGGAGGTACTACATACACACATGGCATTTATCGAAGTACAGATGGTGGATCTACATGGATGAAATCCAATTTCAATCCAGACAATTTAGGCTGGGGGGGATTGGGTGATAATGAACACATATACAAAATTGCTTATCATCCATCAGTAGCTAATCAACTATTTATTTGTTCTAGTAAAGGTTTATTTGTATCTAACGATAACTTAAAAACTTGGACTAGACCATTAGCATATACTACCACTGATATCAATTTCCATCCAATTAAAAATAGCACCATCTACACGTATCGATACACTTCATCAGATGTAAATCAATTATTGATCTCAAATGATGGGGGCACTTCCTTTAATGTTGGAGGTTCTTTCCCAAATAATAACAATGCTAGAATATTTTTATCAAATACACCAGCAGAACCCAAGCACGTATATGCAGCATCCAATAACAATGTTTATCGATCTACTGACGAAGGAGCAAACTTTACGGCATTAAGTAATCCCAATAGCAGTGGCTTCGCATTTGCCGTATCAGATATTAATCCCGATTATATGATCTATGGGTATGTGGACCTTTTTGCCTCTGCTGACGGTGGTCAATCATTCAGTCAAAAAACGGCATGGGCTAATCAAAATAATGCATACATTCATGCTGATTTGCGGATAGCCGAATGTGTAAATGGTGTATTTTATGTAGGTACAGACGGGTATTTTGCAAAAAGTACTGACAATGGAAACACTTGGACTCGCCTCAATGACGGAACCGCCATTCGTGAATTTTATGCCGTTGGGCTGAGTCAAGGCAACTACGACATCAATATGGCTGGATCACAAGACAATGGAACCAGTATCTTAAATAAAGATGGCTGGATAGAATGGAACGGTGGCGATGGTATGGAAGCTTTAGCTCATCCCCTCAATAAGGATTGGATGATAGGCAGTTGGCAATTTGGGTCAAGAAATTATACCCAAAATGGTGGTCTCAATCGTAATCTATGCAAAAATCCTAAAAGTGGTTCTGGAAATGCTGCTTGGGAAGCCCCTTTATTACAAAATCCTCAAAACAGTATGCAAGTCTACCATTTTAGTGATACCATGTATCGTGGAAATGATTTTGGAACACAATGGACTTTCAAATCTGATCCAGGAATAGGGGCTACCATAATGGAAGCTGCTATAGCCGAATCGGATTCTAATGTTATCGCTGTTGCCCGAAATAATATCCTTCGTCTAACCACAGATGGAGGACAATCGTGGAAGAGTATCCATTCGGGTTTGCCCAATTTTTCGATTACAGATATTGCCTTTGATCCAAAAAATAAAAACACCATTATGGTTACATACAACCGGTATCAAAAAGACAATCAAAAAATATTTATCTCCTTCGATCAGGGGGCTACCTGGTCTAATATTACATACAATCTGGGAAACATGCCACTTCGAACCGTAGTTATGGATCATAGTGATTCGTCTTACCTGTATGTAGGAGGAGAAATTGGCATCTATTACAAAAGCAAATCGGCTACTATGTGGACCCTATACAATGAAAATTTTCCCAACGTTACGGTTAAGGATTTAGAAATTCATTACGGAAGCAATACATTAAGAGCTGCCACTTGGGGACGAGGTTTATGGGAATATACTTTGGTAGGTCGAAATAATTATCCTTCCATCACACATACTACTCTGACAAGCACACCCACCATCAATTCCCCCAAAGATGGTATTGATCAGTATGTCAACGCAACCATTGATTATGATGGTGATTTAGATGATGTAAATGTATTTTGGAGTGCTAATAGCGTTACATTGGATAGCACCATAGCCATGGAAAAAACGGGCACGAACACTTGGAAATCTAAGAGACCCATTGGTGCAGACACTTGGAATGATCATGTTTATTTCAAGGTATTGGCTCATTCAAAAAATGGCAACTTATCTGAAACATACACCTTTGATTACCTGGTTAGAGAATTCAAATATTGCGTTCCCTCCGGTGAAGGAGCTACACAAGATTATATCAATTATGTAGATTTAGAGGATATTAATAACACTTCCAATCAAGAGTTTTATGGCGATTTTACAGATCAATTTACGGAGCTTGAATTAGGCGAGAACTATACCCTAGAAGTGGGTATGAATTACGTTTTTAACGGTAGAGATTCTATTACTGCTTGGATTGATTATAATCGTAATGGCGATTTTGAAACAACAGAACAACTTATTTTTTCAACCCTATCTAATGAAACAAAAAAGGCAACGAGCACTTTCACTGTTCCAACGGATGCAACGATCAATAAAAATTTACGATTGCGGGTAAGAAGTCAGTACTTCAACAATCCAATGTCGCCATGCAGCAATACTCCTGGTGAAATCGAAGATTACACAATTCGGCTCAAAGAAACAGAAGTTAATCGTATTGCAACACCACTAAAAACTTCCTTTCAATTGTCTCCCAACCCAGCACAAGGTCCTTTTGTCATTCAATTGGATCAACAACAGGCCGTTAGTGTTGAGATTCTCAATATGGCTGGAAAAACAGTATTTACATTTCAAGGAATAACCAACGAAGTAAGGGTAAATGACACGTTAGCTAGTGGCACTTACCTTTTACAAGTGCACACTTCTGCAGGTACGTCTTCTGAGAAAATAGTTATACATCATTAATGGTTATTTAAACCAAGCTTCTACAAAGTTCCGATCGTTGATTTGATCCACCTTATCCTCAGTGATGAGGTCGTAAACGCGTTTTGTATTTTTTGCACCAACAGATAATGCCTCACTATATGGAATGGTACTGAATGTTACCATTTCGTATTGAGACTTAAACAAATCGGGATGCAGTTCACATAACTGATGTTCCACTTTTTTGTAATGTAAAAATTGTTCGTCTCCCACAAGATCTCTCATTTCAATAAAATTTTGCAAAGCAAGATCAGCAATGGCATCTGCATTGGGCTTTCGTCTTTTTTGGTAGGCGTCCATGGCGGTTTCCCAGTCACCAAATTCTTCCAAACAATGATCCAATTCTACACAATCTTCGAAAGCACAATTCATACCTTGTCCATAAAAGGGAACAATCGCATGACAGGCGTCCCCAATCAAAGTAGCCTTTTTCATGTGCCAGGGATAACACCGAACTGTAACTAAACTACCCACCGGATTATTCTTAAAATCTTCTAATAATTCAGGCATTAGCGGCACAGCATCGGCAAAATAGGTGTTCATGAATTCAAGAATATCTTCATCGGTTTGAATCCGATCAAATCCTACATCTCCTTCGTAAGGCATAAATAAAGTACAGGTAAAGGATTTGTCTGGATTAGGCAAAGCAATCATCATAAAATTGCCTCGGGGCCAAATATGAAGCGAATCGGGATCCATCGCAAAGTCTCCCTCTGCAGTAGGTGTAATATTTAATTCTTTATATCCACTTTTAGTATAGCTTTGAGAATAATCAAACCGATCGTTCTTCATCATTTTTAAGCGAACAGGAGAGTACGCTCCATCTCCTCCAAGGATATAATCGGATTTAACCTCTAATTTTTCACCCGTTTTCTCATCCAAAAACCAGCATATACTATTTTCAATATCTACCTCCTGGCATCTCATATTAAAAAACTGATTTACATTTTCATGTTCATCTGCTAATTGCAGGAGTTGAACATTAAGATGTGCTCTACTTACAGAATTGATCGCTTGCCCTTCTTTCCCATAGGGTTGGTAGGCTAAATTACCTGCTGTGTCATGCATCATTCTACCCGCCATGGGGATCGCTTTGTCCAATACCAATTGATCTAATCCCACTTTTTGTAAAGCATGAATACCCCGGTTTGATAATGCTAAATTGATCGATCGACCAGCGGGTATTTCTACATTCCGCATATCGGGTCTTCGTTCATATATATTCACTTCATAACCACGTTTGGCTAAATAAACCGCTACCAGAGAACCAGCTAATCCTCCTCCTACTAATGTTATCCTTTTCATGTTTGGTTCAAAATTACTTAACCCAGCTATTTTTCCGATATTTGTTTGAATCTAAATTACATTTTGATCTACCAGCATACGCTTATTGTGTTTAATCCAGCGGCTCAAGGAGGTAAATCTCACCTTGCATTAACTCCATACCTAACCATTTTAAAACAGGAAGGTTTTGCCTATTCTCTTTACCAGACCAATGGGAATGATGATACAGAAAAAATTCAAAAATTAATGGATGAGCACCCTTTTGATTTAATTAGCATTGTGGGTGGAGATGGTACCATCAATATCACTCTACAAGCCCTACCCCATTTTGATACTCCCCTGCACATCATCCCGGCCGGCACAGGAAATGATTTAGTTAAAATGCTATATGCAAACCAATCACTTCAACGTATACTTCAAATTCCATTCAACAACCAACAAGAATTTTCGTCCATAGATGTATGGACTTGCAATCAAAAACGATTTATAAATGGATTTGGTGCTGGATTTGATGGTGCTATTGCTCAAAAAACACAACTTAAAAAAATCCTGTTTTCAAGTCAAGCAAAATACTGGATAGAAATCATCAAGCATATTTTTATCTATCGTTCTTTCCAAGCTAAAATTAATGGTGAAAATAAACAGGTATTCATGCTCTCTGCGGCCAATGGGAAAGTCTATGGAGGAGGATTTAAAGTAGCGCCAAATGCCAATATTAGTGATGGGAAATTAGAAATTATTTTATGTAAACGTGTTTCTCTTTTTAAGCGCATGTATTTTTTACCGCTAGTGAAATTGGGGAGACACCTACACAAATCAGCCATTGAATATCAACAATTGGAAGAAATTACCATTGCTTCTGATTGCCCTATCCCAGCTCAACTCGATGGTGAACCCTTGATCGAAAAAAATTTTCATATCCGAAAAACAGGACAAGTAAAAGTAATCGTTTAATTCCCCAAAGAGGCGTCTGATTTGCGCCATTTGTACCAAAAAAAGCTACATCCAACAATAACGAATAAAGCGATAAATTGGGAGTGTGAAATTTGACCATCAAACAAAAATCCACGTGAATCATCCCCGCGATACAGTTCTACGATACTTCTTCCAATGGCATACATGATTAGATAAACTAAAAATAATTGACCCTGAAACGATTGTCTTTTTCGAAGAAAATATACGACGCCTAAAATCAATACATTTACACCAATATCGAATAATTGAGTAGGATATAAGGGTACATCTTTAAAATCAGCTAGCGTATCCGGATGAGAAAAAACCACTCCTAGATTTGAAGAACACACTTTCCCATGACAACACCCTGCCAAAAAACAGCCTACTCTCCCCATCGAATGAAGGACGGGTGCTGCGAAAGCAAGTATATCTAAAAACGGTCGAACTGCTATTTTTTCTTTTTTTAACCACAAAACAAGAGTCGGTATGGTAAAAATCAATGATCCATAAAAAACAAACCCTCCTTGTAGTGCATTTTTCATTAATGAGGGGTTATCCCAATATTTATTGATATCCTCTAAAAAGAAAAACAACTTTCCTCCCACAAAGGCGGCCCCTATAGCCCACATAAATAAACTAGACAGTTTTTCGGTGTTAAGACCCAAAGACTTGGATTGATATAGCACAATATAAAAAGCCAAAATAGCTCCTAGGGCAATCATAAAACCATAACTGTACAACGAAAATTGAGGTGGTAAAAATCCCTGTAAAAATTCAGGAATAGTAATCGTAATCAATTTTGGAAACATGCTTCAAAAATACTTATTCTATTCCGTCTTGAATATATGTTGTTCCATATCTTCTCTCTTTCCACACGGAGGGAATCGGAAGAAAGTAAAACACCGCAGTAACCAACGTATTGATCAAAACATACCCCTCATACACGGCTAATTGCCAGAATTTAAATGGTTGTACTCCCGCCTTATGACACAGGGTGAGCATAAATAAAGATTGGAGCAAAAACTTCACTCCCCAGACAACCAGAGCCCATTGAATAGAAATAAAAAAAAGAATCCCTAAAGCCGGTAAAAAAAGACCATAAAGCAGGATGATTGCTTTCCAATTAAGTGGGAGATCACGCGCACCGATGAGCCAACGTTTTCGTTGATGAAGCATTTCGGTGATAGAAGGTATAAACCAAGCTTTCCCTAGTGAGTAATCACTCAATATATTTCTCCAGCCCCAACCTCGGGATGTGACTTCTTGAAATAACTTATAATCCTCTGTAATCGAAAAATCAATGTTCTCATAGCCTCCCGTTTGCCAGTAGGCTGAGGCTCGAACAGCCATGTTATTGCCTACACTTGTACACCCCACCCCCACATGGGCAAATGCTTTAATGTAGCCCATAAAATGTAACCAATCGATACTCTGCATGGTAGCGAATAGCTCCCCAGGCTGACACATTGTTGTTCCACTTACCAATCCCACGTCGTCATCAAATTCTTGAAGCAATCCCAAAATCCAATCCGCTGGCAATTGAACATCCACATCGGTAATACCATAAAAAACTCCATCTGCATGATGAGCCAATTGTGCTAACACATTGGCTTTTCCTCTTCCTTTTCCAACTACTTCGGTAATGGAATGCACATGAAAATGGGGTTTGTCTTGGATAAATTCTTGGATGAGTGCTAGGGTGTTATCTGAACTGGAATCATCTCCAATCTGAATATCTAATAGGTGTGTCGGATAATTGAGGCGATGCATGGCCTCCAAACAACGAATAATCAATGCTTCTTCATTGCGAGCTGCCAACAAAATAGATACCTTCGGATATTCTGATCGCGGTTGCAATGGTTTGGGCGTGTACACCAACATCGAACACCATGAAAAAATTTGAATACTCAAAAAAATACCCATAATAAGACCTATCCCAAGTATCGCAATCATAAAACAGACATCGTATAGCCTTCCTCTTTAAGAAATAATAAATAAGCCGGCAATAATGATTTTAAGTTTTTTTCTGCTTTTACACTATCATGAAAAACGACAATACTTCCGGGCCGGGTGGCCTTTTTGATGCGTCGCAATGCTCGTTTCACATTTAATTTTGGAAGGTAGTCCCGGGATAGAATATCCCACATAATAATTTCGTATTTGGATTGGATTGAACGGATTTGGCTGTATTTGATCTGTCCATACGGTGGCCTGAATAAGGTATTGTTTTTGATATAATCTTCACAATCTGCGATATCCGCAACATATTTTTTGGTTGAAGTACGCCACCCTTTCAAATGTTTAAAGGTATGATTGGCTACATGATGACCTGCATCGGTTAGTTGAGCAATTAACTCAAAATGGCGTTGTGCATTTTCTCCAACGATAAAGAACGTAGCTTTTGCTCCTACCTGAGCTAAAGCGTCCATTACCCAAGGAGTAATATCCGGATGAGGACCATCGTCGAATGTCAAAAAAACTTGTTTGCGAGTAACTTCCCTCCGCCATGTCAATTGAGGAAAAAAATAATAACCCAGTTTGCTCCAATTATTCAATCACACAAATCTAAAAGATTATCGACAATATTAAATGAAGATAACGTAAGATTTATTTTCCCTTATTCTACTTTATTAAAGATACCCTTACCTTTGTTTGGTTATTTAGAATCGTTGTATGCATAAACTAATTACTGTTTTCCTTCTCTTGGCCTATTGCACAACAGTAGCCCAAGAAACATCCCCTTGGACTTTAAAAAAATGCATTCAATATGCTTTAGAGCACAACACCTCTATCGCTCAAAATAGACTTCAAGGTGAAATCGCAGAAAACAACTTACACCAAAGCAAAATCAACCGACTGCCGGCCATCAATGGCAATGGAAATCACAACTACAATATTGGTAGAACCATTGACCCTTTCACCAACTCTTTCAATAATACGACCATTCAGAGTAATTCATTTTCGATTGGTGCAGGTGTTTTACTGTACGGAGGTAGCCAAGTGAATCACACCATTAATCAAAACAAATCTGCTCTTTTGGCCAACCAATCTAGCCTTGCTGTCATTCGGAATCAAATTGCTTTATCGGTTTCGCAAACATTTCTTCAGATCATCCAAGGAGAAGAAAATTTAAAATGGGCAAATACCCAATACGAAATCACGCAAAGTCAGTTAAAACAAGCTGAAATATTTTTAGAAAATGGATCAACGAATGCTCAATTGGTCCTTAACCTAAAGGCACAATCGGCCAACGATAAAGTCAATATTATCAATGCACAAAATACGATTCAACGGGGATATAATACCTTAATGAATCTGATGCAATACCCCATAGATCAATCGTTTGAAATCCATATTCAACCAATGACGTATGATCCATCCATGCGTACAGAATCGGTTGCCGATATATATACCATGGCATTACAAAACTTGCCCGACATTACCCAAGCAGAAGCTATCATTGCTCAAAATAAATATGCCGAAAAGATGGCCTCTGCTCGTTTACAACCCACCATATCTGGGTATGGTAATATCAATACGGTATATTCTCAAAGTGGTCAGAATATCCGTTTTGGTGACACCACTTTTATCCCTATCGGATTTACCGAAAATTCATTGGAGCAGGTTTTGGTCCCCAATGTAGCAACGGAACTTACTCCCAAATCTTTTGGAGATCAACTGACAGACAACTTAGGACAACAGGTTGGATTATCCATTTCAATCCCTATTTTTAATGGCTACCGCAATCAAACCGCCCTTAAAAATGCACGCCTAAACACCAAAATAAGTGAACTCAATCTTCAGAATACTAAAAATCAGATTCGAAACGATGTCACTACGGCATATACCAATCTTAAAACCGCAGAAAGCCGGTATTTAGCTACCAAACAAAGTGTTGAAGCACAACAATTAAATTACGCGTATAGCCAGAAACGTTTTGATGCCGGAATCCTCAATAGTGTAGAGTTATTGACCGCTAAAAATCAGTGGAATCAAGCTCAAATACAATGGATCAATGCCAAGTACGAATGGCTATTTAGAAATCTAATTATCGACTTTTATAAAGGAAAAGAATTATCATTATAATGACCAAAAAAAAATTAATTATAGGCCTTAGTATCGTTCTAGTTACCATCATTTTAGTAGTCATAGGAAAAAACAGAAAACGAGGGGTTATTGAAGTTACCGTTGGAAATATTGAACAACGAACCATCATTTCTTCGGTAAGTGCCAATGGAAAAATAAGACCCGAAACCGAGGTGAAAATCAGTGCAGACGTTTCTGGTGAAATCACAGAACTCTTCGTAGCAGAAGGTGATACCGTATTTGAAGGTCAATTATTACTCAAAATAAATCCTGATTTATACATCACGGCGAAGGATCGAGCTCAAGCCAGCTTGAGTGGTTCTAAAAGTAATTTCAAAACCACAGAGGCCCAAGTAACACAAGCGGTAACCCGATTGAAAGAACAAGAATCCATCTACCAACGCAACCAAGATCTCTTTAATGAAAAAGTACTCAGTGAGGCCGAGTGGGATGCTGCCCAAACGCTCTACGAAGTGGCCAAAAGTGAAGTAACGGCTGCCAAACAACGCCTAGCTGCTGCTAAATATAGCATCGATAACGCCCAAGCTAGCCTCAATGAAGCCAACAAAGCATTAGAACGAACACGGATCTTTGCTCCTTCTGACGGCGTAATTAGTGCCCTCAATAACGAAAAGGGAGAACGCGTAGTGGGTACCGCTCAAATGGCCGGTACTGAAATTATGACTATTGCCAACTTCAATCACATGGAAGTGATTGTGGATGTCAATGAAAATGACATTCTCAACGTCAAAAAAGGGGACACTGCACTCGTAGAGGTAGACGCATACTCCAATCGTACATTCAAGGCCATCGTAACAGACATTGCCAAAAGTGCGAACCAATCAAATACCGTTATGAATTCGGATCAAGTCACCAATTTTGAGGTAAAAGTTCGTATTCTAAAAACCAGTTATAGCGATTTACTTACCCAAACCAATGCCCCTTTTTTACCGGGTATGAGTGCCAATGTCGAAATACAAACCGCGGTTAAAAAGAAGGTGTATAGTCTTCCCATTGAGGCTGTCGGCACCCGCATGTCTTCCGATAGTCTGAATAACGAGGAGCAACTGGATGAAGTTATTTTTTCCATAGAAGATGACCAAGCTGTAAAGCATATCATCACCACCGGAATTCAAGATAGCCGGTACATCGAGATTTTGTCTGGCATCGATGGATTGGAGAAGGTCATCATTGGCCCCTACGATGCCATCAGCAAAACCCTCAAAGCGGGCAGTAAAGTGGCTGTTATGGAAAAAACGACCACCGACAAACTTGAGAAAAAATAATTTTTAATTTTTTTTGCCACGCTAAGTTGCTGATTACAAGGCAGTCATACTTGCCTCGCACGTGCTATCCTGCTGCAGCCATTCCTTTCCTATTTGTTTTTTTTAATTTCTCCATTTAACTTTAAGCATTGACAATCGAAAGCGCTGAATACTACAATTCATCTGTGTTTTCGATTGGACTTTTTTTTCATCAGCCCCCTGAAAAGGACTGCTGAAAACCGTTTAATCCGTGGCCCAAAACCACTTTTTGTAACCTTTTTACTATTGAAACAAAACCTGTATGAAACACCTCTTAACCCAACACCTTGTAAAATCAAGCCTATGCATTGGTATCATTAATGAATATAAAAAATCAACAAATAATCGATATGATACCTTGCTATCAGTATCCCAATTATCCTCAAAAAAGAAACGCCACTCACAAGGAGCAGCGTCGGACTAGAGATACTATCCCTAGTGATGTTGATACAAATATATAAACAAAAACTAAACCATAAATGGCACCCATAGATAAAAAAGAAAGAGTGATTGCTTATGTAGACGGGTTCAACCTATACTTTGGTATGCTTGAAGCTAAATTAGAGGAATGTAAGTAGTTAAATCTCAAGAAATTAATAGAAAAACTGCTTAAGCATAATCAATCCCTAGTAGAGGTGAAATATTTTACAAGTAGAGTAAGCAATAATCCTGAAAAACAAAAAAGACAATCTACATACACAGATACACTCGAAACATCTGGAGTTAAAATATACTACGGACATTTCCAATCAAACTCTATTGAATGTAATCGATGCGGTCATATTTGGCCAAACTATAATGAAAAAATGACCGATGTAAATATTGCAACTCAATTAATGGTTGATGCATATCAAGACAACTACGATATGGGTATGTTAATATCCGGTGATAGCGACTTAGTCCCTCCAATACGAGCAATTCAAAGCAACTTTAAAAACAAAAGAATATTTGTTGCATTTCCCCCTAAAAGACACAATCAATCGGTTGCACATGTCTCAAAAGGGTCTATGATAATTGGCAAAAAACTGCTAAGAACACACCAATTTGAAAAATCAATAGACAATGGTCAGGGTTTTATACTTCAAAAGCCAACAGAGTGGGAAGTATCATTTATGAAATAATCACCTATCCCCAAGTATCGGGGCTTTCTCGCCACTGGGCCAATTTGTCGAGATCTGCTGCTTGGACATACCCCGAAGCAACCGCTTCATGGATCATACTGCCATAATTGCCCAAGGTAATCAGCTTACAATCGGCCGCTTTGAAATTGGCTTCTGCTATCGGAAATCCATATGTAAAAATAGCTGCCATACCGGCGACATGATAGCCTTCGTTGCGCAAATAATGGACAACCTTCAGGCTACTGCCTCCCGTACTGATTAGGTCTTCCAAAACAACCAGGGTAGCATTGGGCGCTACCTTGCCTTCTAGCTGTCGCTTGAGTCCGTGCGATTTGGGTTCAGGACGACAATACGCATAACTCAAATTCAATTCATCCGCAATCAAAGCCCCCATTGCAATACCCGCTGTAGCTACACCTATAATGGTGTCTGCTGTCGGAAACTGACGTTTTATTTCTGCAGATAACATTTCTTTTATGGCCTTTCGATGATGTGCATAGGACAATACCGTTCTGTTATCACAATATATGGGGCTGTTCCATCCGCTGCTCCACTGGAATGGTGCATCGGGAGACAATTTTATGGCACTTGTTTCTAATAATATTTTAGCGATTTTTGTTTCTATACTTGCAGACATAATAGTTGAACAAATGTATCATATTTTTCACGGGAAACATCTTCTCATTATTACCAATCAACCGGATACATGGGACACATTTACTCCTGACTTTATCTTTAAAAATCCGAAACCCAAACAGATACAAGAAGTTTTAAAACTAAGTAAAAAAGCAACCCAAAAATTAAAAATTGCCTTAGTGGGTGAGCCCGATGCTATTTTTCGCATGCTTTTGGGAAAATTTAACCGAATCATTGCCGCCGGCGGTCTGGTATTCAATG
>Ga0233438_10002670_pt1 | contig 17445 bp, 17 predicted proteins | sample SI_123_September_FD_182720 | JGI IMG/M metagenome (GOLD analysis project Ga0233438, IMG submission 182720) | Seawater microbial communities from Saanich Inlet, British Columbia, Canada - SI_123_September2016_10_MG | ecosystem: Environmental > Aquatic > Marine > Inlet | place: Canada: British...
AAAAATATTCTTAATTGCAGCTGAAACTTCAACCCCATTAAGATCATTTGAGTGAGAAGTATGATAGTAGCTTGTATTTAGCATATCGGCAATTTTTTTAGCTGTTTGAATATCTTTATTAGCTATAACTACACTACTATGAACTCTATTAGCTAAACCAGCAGCAAGACATGGTCCACCAACAGCTGAAATATTAACATTAGAAATTTTTCTATCAGCTAATAATCTTTCCAGCTTATCTACTAATAATTCATATTGATTGTTGTGAATACTTAAACCCTTTGTAAGCATTAGTAGTTTAGGAATCTTGCTATCCTTATAAAGTCTACTTAACTGATCAGAAACCCACTCAATTCCTTTTGAGCTAATGCCAAGAACTATCATGTCTACATTTGATTTTAATAATTCATCAAATTTTTCAAATTTAAATATTTTTACTTCTTGAGGAATTTTTGTATTTAAGCCTGGATGTAAATTGTCATTTTGTTTAAGATTATCAATAAATTCATTTTCTAAATGAGTTCCAACAATATTTATATCATGATTATTGTCTAAACACGGTAAAGCAAAAGCTGAGCCCATTGCACCTGCACCTATAATAACAATTTTCGACATATTTAATCTTTAAATAATATTTTTTTGAAAATTAAAAAAATTGATATTAGCTCAATTTTTCCAATAATCATAAAAATTATTAAACTTATTTTTGAAGTTGTTAATAAATTAGCAAAATTTAAATTTTCCATGTTAAATAATTCAGAATTAACTGTATTAGTTAAAGTTAAAATCGATAACTTAAAAGATTTTTCAAAACCGATATTATCTAGTATTAAAAAACTCGACAGGATAAATAAACTTAAAAAAAAAGAAATAAAAATCAGAAATGAAATTTTAACGTTGTCATCAGTTATTTTTCTATCTGAACCAAAAATCGTCTTGTTGATTACGCTATTAGGGCTAATTAATTTTATTATTTCAGAAGAAGCTATTTTAAGAAGGATATAAAATCTAGTTAATTTAATACCAGAAGTATTAGAAATTAATGAACCTCCAATAATTGTAATAAATAAAAAATATAAACTTAGATTATCTGATTTAATTAAAGTAAGTCCGGAATTTGATAAACTACTAATAACACTAATAATTAAGTCAAGACCACTATTATTATTTAAATATACAAAGATTATTAAAAGCACAGATAAGAATAATAAATATAAATCTTCTTTATGTTCTTTTATTAAAATTTTTTTATTAAAAATATTGAATAATAAATAAAAATTTAACATTGATAAAAGTAGTGAAATTATAAATATTATTTTTTGAAAATTGGTTGTAATTATATTAGATAATAAATTTGTTGGTAAAAAACCACCACTTGATATCAAGGTCATACTGATATTTAATGAATTAAAAAGTCTTATTCCGGATAAATTCAAAAGTAAAAATATTCCAAAACTTAAAATGCAATAATATATAAAAATTCTAAAAATATTATTTTTAATATTATCAAAGGAGCTATAATTGTTATCACCTGAATGAGTTAAAGATATCATTTTGTAATTAAATTTTTTACTTGAAAATATTATAATCAAAAAAAATAAAAAATATAATGCTCCTATCCATTGTGAGGAAGATCTCCATAAAATTAAAGTTGGATCAAGATATTTTATATTTTTAAAAGTTGTAAAACCTGTTCCTGTCAATCCAGAAATAGACTCAAAAAATGAATTTAGATAAGTAACTTGATTATTACTTAAGTAAAAAGGTATAGAAATTAAAAAAGCTGTTAACAAATACACGGATATAATTAAGAATAATTGCTCTATATAATTAATTTTCTTAATAGAATTTTTTCCTTTATATAAAAGACCAGATCCAACTGTTAATGAGATAAGCAACGTTGTGAAGTATGAATCAATGCTTAAAAAATAATCAAAATAAGATGAATATAAAATATTGATAAAAGCTAAAAAACTAATTGGAAAACAAAATAAACCAAGAAAATAACTTATACTTTTATAGTTCATTAATAATTAAATTGAACCTACGCTAAAAATATTTTCAACAGCTTTTAATTCTTCTCTTTTAGCTAAAAATACCACTAAATCATCTTTTTCAAAAATAAAGTTAGATCTTGGAATAATAACTTGTTCTTTTCGAAGTATGGCTCCAATTCTTATATCTTCGGGTAAATTAGAGTCTTTTATTTTTCTATTAACTAATTCTGATTTTTCAAGTATCTTTGCTTCAATAAATTCATACTCACCATCAAGTAAAGAATAAACTGTTCCTATAGTGCCTTTATGTACATGCTCCATTATTCTTGAAACAGTTGTCATTCTTGGATCCACAAGATCATCTATATTTAAAGAATCTTGCAACAGGTTGTAGTTTGTTTTATTTACAATTGCGATTGTTCTTTTTTTTAAGCCTGTTTTTTCCGCTAATACACAAGCCATCATATTATTTTCATCATCGTTTGTTAGAGCTAAAACTGTTTCAGATCCCTCAAGATTAGCTTCTTTGAGTATCTCTTCATCTAAAGCATCGCCATTAATTACAATAGAAGATGACAACTCATTAGCAATTTCTTCTGCTCTTTGTTTGTTTTTTTCAATTATCTTAACTCTTACATCTTCAAAATTTTCTTCAAGCATTTTAGCAAGTTGCAGTCCTATATTTCCACCGCCTATAATCAAAACATTTTTTGCAATTTTTTCTTCATGTCCAAAAGCTTTTAATATTGGGTTTAATTGATCACTGCTAGCTACAACGTAAACATTATCGCCTTCAAGCATTTGATCGTCTTTCTTAAGATATATAAATTTATCTTTCCTAACAGCACCCAAAATATTTGCTTTAAAATCGGAATATTTTTCAGTTAACTTTTTTAAAGGTATGTTTTTTATAGGACAATTCTTTTCAATTGAAATTTCTAACATCTTAACTTTGTTATTACCAAAAGGGACGTTATCCAATGCACCAGGAGCCTCTAACCTTCTATATAAAGATTTAGCAACTTCTAATTCAGGTGAAATAATAACATCTATCGGTATGTTTGATTTATTATATAACTTGCCCCACTTTCCCTCTAAGAAATCTTTTGTTCTAATACGTGCAATTTTTTTTGAAACATTGAATAATGAACTCGCCAATTGACATACAATCATATTTGTTTCATCGTTTCTTGTGACGGCAATAATCATATCTGCTTTTTCAGCACCTGCATTTTCTAATACTGAGGGTAGTGATGCTCTTCCAACAATACCTTTTACATCTTGTGTATCATTGATTTTTTTAATGTCCTCTGATGTTTGGTCAATTACAGTAACAGAGTGGCCCTGAGCAGATAATTGTTTACTTATAGAAAAACCAACTTTTCCTGCACCACAAATAATTATATTCATTTAATTTATCCCTTTAACCCCTAAAGTTTTTAATTTTCTATGTAAGGCAGATCTTTCCATTCCAATAAAATCAGCTGTTTTTGAAATATTCCCGTGATGTTTTTTCAATTGAGTTGTTAGGTATTCTTTTTCAAAACTTTCTCTGGCTTCTTTTAGCGGAGATTGAAATGATCGTTCTAACAAGTTTTTATTATCATTAATTTTTGAATAAGGATTTAAAATATCGTTGATTAGACTGTTAATTTTTTCTTTACTTTCATTGGAAGATAATATGGTAATTCTCTCAATCAAATTTCGTAACTCTCTTACGTTACCAGGCCAGTTATAAGTGTAGAAGTTATCATTTTTAATATCTATATTAGGTTCTTGAACACCATTCATTTCTGAAAGTTTAGTTATAAAGTATTTTATTAAAAGCGGAATATCTTCACTCCTTGAAGATAGTGAAACTAAATCAATCGGCATTACATTTAATCGATGATAGAGATCTTCTCTAAATTTTTTATTTTCAACCATCTCGTTTAAACTTTTAGAAGAAGAAGAAATTAGTCTGATATTTACGTTAATATCATTTGAACCGTTAACTCTTTTAAATTTTTGGTCAATTAAAACTCTTAGTACATTAACTTGAGTTTCATATGGTATTTCTGAAACTTCATCTATTAAAAGTGTTCCTTTATTAGCGCGTTCCAGTGCTCCAAAAGAAATATTGCCATCTTCTAATTCCTCTCCAAATAGTTCTTTTTCATAAGTTTTTTCTTTTAATAAAGCCGCGTTTATTATGACAAATGGTTCCTTGGACCTTAAAGAATTTTTATGAATTTTTCTTGCTACTAATTCTTTTCCTGAACCGGTGGGTCCTGTTATAAGCACTCTACTTTCGGATGTTGAAAGTTTATCAATAATTTTCTTTACCTTAAGCATAGCGGAACTTTTTCCTATTAAATCAAAAGAATGAAATAATTTATTTTCAATGATATCTTTTTCTTTTCTAAGTGATGAAGACTCAAGCCCTCTATTAACATAATTTAAGATTTTTTCTTTGGAGAATGGTTTTTCAATAAACTCATAAGCACCTAATTTAATAGCTTCAATAGCAATTTGTACGGTTGCATGGCCTGAAATCATTATAACTGGTGTGATTTTATTTTTTTTATTAATTAATTTCAAAAGATCGATCCCATCTTTATCTGGTTTATCTAATTTTATGTCAACGATTGCAAGATCTGGTAAACGTTTGTTAATTTCTAAAACAGCTTGGTCGTAATTAGCTGCAGAACGTATTTTAAAATTTTGCTCTTCTAAAATATTGCAAATTAAAAAGCGTATATCTGGGTTATCGTCTATTACTAGAATTTCTTTAAGCATTTAATTTTGGAATTGATATTTTTACTATTGTACCTGATTCATTTGTTTTATTTTTTATAGAAAAATTACCTGAGTGTTCGTTAATTATCTTAGTAACAATTGGTAAGCCTAAACCTGTTCCCGTTTTTTTTGTAGTAAAATAAGGCGTCATAGCTTTTTTAGCGTCTGTAATACCTATGCCATTGTCTGTCAACTTAATGAATATATAGTCATTATTATCATAAATTTCTATGTCAATATTTCCTTTGAAATTGGGGTCTTTTTCAAACTTTTCTAAAAAGGCTTCTTCTGAATTTTTAATTAGATTAATAAATACTCTGTTTAATTGATCCTCATCACCATTAATAAATACATTTTTTGTATTTTCTATTAAATTAATAGAACTTTTAGAAGTCATTTTAATTAAATCTACAGATTTGTTGGTAATTTTTACTATATCAATTTTTTTAAGTAAAGGACTTGGCATTCGCGCAAAATTAGAGAATTCATTAACTAATTTTTCTATATCTTTCACTTGCCTATTAATTGTTTCTAAATATTTTTCAAATTCTTTTCCGTCATTATTCAATTTAACCTTATATTTTTCTCTAAGACTATCAATTGACAATTGAATTGGTGTTAACGGGTTTTTAATTTCATGTGCTAATTTTCGAGCAACAGTTTCCCATGCTTCATATCTTTCTGTAGTTAAAAGTTTATCTTGTTGTTCTTTAAGTCTCTCAATCATTGAATTGAAATTTTGATTTAATTTTTTAAATTCATCATCTGTTTCTAAATCGGGCACTTTAACGTCAAGAGCCCCTTTGCTAATTGAGTCCGATGCATTTATTAAATTTATGATTGGTTTGGTTAGTCTTGAGGCAAACGAAATAGCAATTGCGGTAGATAAAAACAATAATAATGTTACTAATATTATGTATATGATGGCAAAAGTAACTCTAATACCAGTCTGACTATTTTCAACGGAATAATAAAAACTTACAGCTTCTTCAGTTTCATTCAAATACCTTAGAATTTCAGAGTCGATATTTCTGGAAATGTAAAGATATGTATCAACTAATGAGTTTAACTTAATCATTGCTGTTGTTTTGTTTTCCAAGCTATCAGCAATAAATACTGGTTTACCTTCTAAAACTTGATCATACTCAACATCGGAAGGTATAACTAGTTCATCTGTGATATCTCTCACATCCGATAAAAGTATGTTTCCCAAACTATCAATTAAATAAACATCATCAATTTTTCGTAAAATCTTTTCAGATCTCATAATATTTCTAAAACGATTTGGATTTGAATAATAAAAACCTGAGGCACGGTTAAGACCTACGCTCATTAAAATAACATCTGATAAAACATTCTCTTTACTTTCCTCTAAATAATTTTTTGCTACATCAAAAGAGTTATTAACGGCATTTGTAATCTGTTTATCAAAGTAATTTTGAATACCAAAATTGAAAATAAATAACGAAAACACAGCTACGACTAATGATGGTATAACGGTAAATAACGAAAATAATGAAATATATTTTAAATTAGTTTGTGAGCCTTTTTTATTCTTTTTCCCAGTATAGTAAAATCTATAAAAATTTTTAAATATTAAAGTAAAAAAAATTAAGAATAAAAAAATATCTATTATTAATAATGTTTGTAAGTTTTGATCCGTTAAGGGTACGAAACCTTCATTAATAAATGTTAAAAAGGTTACGATCCCCATAAAAATACATAAAAATGAGGATAAAATAATCCAATTGAAATTTTTAATAATCTTAAACATCTTAAATAACCGTTAAATTTCTATATAAATATTATATAAGTTTATACCATGAGTTTTTGTTTAATTATTCTTGCTGGAGGAAATAGCCATAGATTTAAATCTAATATAAGCAAACCCTATCAAAAAATAGCTAGTAAATCATTAATTGAAATAAGCGTTATTAAGGCACGTCAATTTAAACAAATAAAAAAAATTATCATTGTTTATAACAAAAAAGACTCGAAACGAGTCAGATCAATCAAGTTACAAAAAGTACAATTTATTGTAGGTGGTAAAAATAGGCAGCAATCTACATATAATGCTTTAAAACATTTAATCAGTAAAAAGAGTATTTCTAAGGTCCTTATACATGACGCTGCTAGACCAAATTTTTCATTAAAATTATTAAGATCAATAATAAAGAATATGCAAAATTCAAAAGCAGTTGTACCTAAAATTAAGATTCATGATGCGGTTAAACAAATAATTGAATCAAGTAAAGATGAATATATATTAGGAAAAAAAAGAGATAATCTTTTCTTAACTCAAACTCCTCAAGCTTTTAATTTAAAAGAAATTTATCAATTACATAAAACTAATTTTGCAAAGTATAGAGATGATGATATTTCTTTATACATGAACCTTGATAAAGTAAAATTTATAGAAGGTGAAAAAAATAATTTTAAAATTACCGATCAATCAGATTTTCAAAATTTAAAAAATATATATAAAGCCAGACAATACGTTGGGATAGGTTTCGATGTTCATAAACTAGTTCCAAAAAGAAAACTTTATTTAGCTGGTTTAAAAATAAAATCAACTTTGGGAACATTGGGTCATTCAGATGGAGATCCAGTTTTACATTCAATTACAGATGCCATTCTTGGAGCATGTAAATTGGGAGATATTGGAGAAATGTTTTCTGATAAAAGTAAAAAGTTTAAAAACATAAGATCAACTCTTTTGTTAAAACAAGTTATAGAATTAATTAAGTTAAAAGGGTATTTTATAAATAATATGGATATAAATATTATTACTCAAACACCTAAAATTCAAAAATACAAAAAAAAAATGATAGATAGTATTGCTAAACTTTGTGAAATTTCAAAAAAACAAATAAATATTAAAGGTAAAACTACTGAAAAATTAGGAGTGATTGGAAAAGAAAAAGCTATTGCATGTGAAGTAATAATTTCGGTAATTAAATATGATTAAAACCTTTAACTATTTATTTGTTACCTGTTTTGGAATTGGATCCTTGAGATTTGCTCCTGGCACAATTACTTCATTTATAACAACAGTTTTTTTATTTAGTTTATTCCATCTTATAGATTTGTCCAATTACATCATATTATCTGCTCTACTTTTAATTTTTATTTATTCTTTTTATGCGGTCAGTGAATATATTAAATATAATGAAAATAAAGATCCTAAAGAAGTTGTGATAGATGAATTTATTGGGCAATCTATTCCTATTTATCTTTATGAAGTGGTGCATGGAACTACAAAAAATTCTCAAGAAGCGGTTTTATTTTATTTGTATATTTTTATTCTTTTTAGATATTTTGATATTAAAAAACCATTTCCAGTAAGTTATTTTGATAAAAAATTCAAAAATAGTTTCGGTGTAATTGTAGATGATGTTGTTGCTGGTTTATATGTGGTATTAACTCTAATTATCTTTATGATAATAAAATCCAAATTTTTTTAATGAATTTAAATCAAAAAGTTGTCAATCTTTTAAAAAGGAAGAAGCTAAAGATTTCATTTGCTGAGTCCTGCACTGGCGGTTTACTTTCTAGCGCTATTACTTCCGTGGACGGTTCATCTAAAGTATTTTCAATGGGATTAGTCACTTACTCCAATCAAGCAAAAATAATAATATTAAAAGTTCATAAGAATATTATTATTAAATATGGTGCTGTAAGTATTCAATGCTGTTTAGCTATGGTAAATAATCTCAGCAAAATTTGTAAATCAAAAGTTTGTGTTTCTATTACTGGTATAGCCGGTCCAAAAGGCGCTTCAAAAAATAAGCCAGTGGGCTTAGTTTATATTGGGATAAAAATTGGTAAAAAAATTATAATTAATAAATTTAATTTTAAAAATAAAGGAAGAGGATTTATTCAAAATGAAACGGTTAAAAAATCTCTTAATTTATTATTAAAATTAATTAAATAGGATAATCAAATTTTTTAATATTTATAATTACATCTAAAAGATGTGCAATAAAACTGTTAAAAGTTAGGAAAATTAAAAATACATTTATATAAAGTATAAAAATAAGGGCATTTCTATTTCTTTTTCTTTTTAACAAATTTTTTTCTTCAGGAAGCCACTCCTTATTCCTTGATATAAAATCATATGAAAACATCCAATAAGTTAAATCACACTCATTTGGATCACCAGTTCTAATTGCTTTAATGTAGAAAACTAAGAATTTACAAATAATTGATAAAATTATTAATAAAAAAGTTACACCTAGCATTACTTATATAGTTTGATTGCTCTTTCTTCAAAAGACTTAGCTATTTTATTAAGTCCTAACTCAAATGATCTTTTCATAATGGAATTTAAAATTGGATTTTTTAATTCAAAGTCTATGAAAAATTCTAATTGGGTTGCATTATTTACCTCTTTAAATGCCCATTCATTTTTGAGATGTTTTAATGGCCCGTCAAGATTTGTAACAATTATTTTATTTTTATCTTTATAATAAATTACCTGACTAAAAAATGTTTCATTTAAAAAACTTTTACCAACCTTCAAATCTCCATTAAAAGATATTATATCTTGACTCTCATTTCTATCATTTATCTTCCCCTCAATGCACCAGGGAACAAACTCAGGATATTTTTCAATATCAAGAACCATTTCAATAAGTTGAATTTTTTTACAAGGAATAATTTTTTTTATTGATGCTGATGACATTCAAGCTTTTTATTTCTTGCGCTCTGTAATTTTCTGAAATCTTCATCTGCATGATAAGATGATCTTGTTAAAGGAGAAGAAGACACTAATAAAAAACCTTTTGTTTTGGCAATGATTTCTAATTCTTTAAATTCATCCGGATGATAATAACGATTAAGAGGATGATGTTTGGATGAGGGTTGCAAATATTGACCTATAGTAATGAAATCTACCTCAGCAAATCTTAAATCATCCATCACTTGAATAATTTCTTCTTTAGTCTCACCCAAGCCAACCATTATTCCAGATTTAGTAAAAACTTTTTTATTAAATATTTTAGCATTTTTTAAAAGATCTAATGAAGCAAAATAGCGAGCACCTGGTCTAACTTTTGTATAAAGTCTTGGCACAGTTTCAATGTTGTGATTGAAGACATCAAGATCTGCTTCAAGTATTTTTTTGTAAGCATCGCCTTTTCTTAAAAAATCAGGAGTCAAGACTTCAATTGAGGTGTTAGGATTTTTTAATCTAGTTGTATTAACGACTTTATAAAAATGATTTGATCCACCGTCTTCTAAATCATCTCTATCAACTGATGTAATTACAACATGTTTTAACTTAAGAGTTTTAACAGCATTAGAAATTTTTATAGGCTCATAAATATCTAAAGAAGTTGGTTTTCCCGTTTTTACATCACAAAACGCACAGGCTCTAGTACATGTATCTCCCATAATCATAAATGTTGCGTGTTTCTTACTCCAGCACTCAGTAATGTTCGGACAATTAGCTTCTTGGCACACAGTAACTAGATTATTTTGATTTACTACTTGTTTAGTCTGAAAGAAAATTTTTGAGTCTATAATCTTAGATCTAATCCATTCTGGTTTTTTCTTTATTGGGTTCGTTGGCTTATTAATTTTTTCTGGATGTCTAATTTTATTCATTTTAGTCTAATTATTGTTTCGTCTTCAGTAATGTAATTAAATTTTTGTCTATATAGAATATCTAAATAATCAGGATCATTTTTATTAATTAAAGAAATTTTATGATCTAAATCTTTTAATTCCATTGTCAATATTTTGTTTTTTTCTATTAATTCCTCATAGGTTTTTTTTTTATCGAAATAAGAAACCAACCCTCTTTCACCTCCAATAAGGTTAATTCCAATATACAGTGTTAAAAAAATATTAAATAAAAGAAATTTTTTTTTTTTTAAACTTTCAAAAAGCTTCATAATTTAGATTCTAGCCATTTTAGCTTCGTTGCCAAGTTCTTCTTCGACGCGTAATAATCTATTATATTTGGCTACTCTTTCTGATCGAGCAAGTGAGCCTGTTTTAATTTGTGATGACATTGTAGCCACTGCCAAATCAGCTATAAATGTGTCTTCAGTATCACCGGATCGATGTGAAATAATTGTGTTAAAATTTGCTTTTTTTGCCGTTGTAATAACCTCTAATGTTTCTGTTAAAGTTCCTATTTGATTTGGTTTTATTAAAATACTATTCGCAGATTTTTCTTTTATACCTTTTTCTAATCGCTTCGTGTTAGTCACAAATAAATCGTCACCCACAATTTGAACATTTTTTCCTATAGCTTTGGTGATTTTTTGCCAAGACTTCCAATCTTCTTCTGCAAAAGGGTCTTCAATAGATTTAATTGGATAGATTGAAGTAAGCTTTTCATAATAACTAATAACATTATCAACATTTGTAAAGTTTTTAGATTGAATACAATAATCACCTTTTTTATTTATTAATTCGTTAGCAGCAACATCTAAACAAATAACAATATCTTTTCCTGGTTTTAAATTTGATTTTTCAATTGATTGAACAATTAATTCTAAAGCTTCTTCATTATTATTGATTGATGGAGCAAAACCGCCTTCATCACCTACATTTGTAAGCATTTTTTTTGATTGCAATAATTTTTTTAAATTTTGAATTACAAGAAAACATTTTTCAATTGCATCCATAAAATTTTTTGCAGAATCTGGTCTAATCATAAATTCTTGGATATTTAGATCATTATCGGCATGCGCTCCTCCATTAATAATATTCATTAAAGGAATGGGTAGTGAATAAGATTTTCCTAAATTTTTAAAAAGAGATTGTTTATTTGATAATGCTGAACATTTTGCGTTAGCTAATGATACTGCTAATGTAGCATTTGCTCCTAAGTTAGTTTTATTTTCAGTACCGTCTATCTTTAATAAAATATTATCTAAATTTAATTGATCGTCTGAGTTTAAATCTTTTAATTTGGGAAAAATTTTATTGTTAATGTTGTTCACCGCAACATTAACACTTTTACCAAGAAATACGTTCTTATCTCTGTCTCTCAACTCATGTGCCTCAAATGCACCTGTTGATGCACCAGATGGAGAAATTGCTGTTGCTGATACTCCGCTATCTAAGAAAACTTCTGCTTCAACAGTTGGATTTCCTCTGCTATCAAAAACTTGCCTACCTTTAACGCTTATGATTTTTGCCATTCTTTTTATTTAACTAATTTATCAATTTCAGTTAATTTTTTTAACAATGCTTTGACTTCATTTAAAGGCACCATGTTTGGCCCATCAGATGGGGCATTATCTGGGTCTTCATGCGTTTCCATAAAAATTGCACCGACACCAACTGCTATTGCTGCTCGAGCTAAATATGGAACAAACTCTCTTTGACCTCCACTTTTCTCACCCATGCCACCAGGCTGTTGAACTGAATGTGTTGCATCAAATACAATAGGGAATCCAAATTTAGACATTATAGGTAAAGCTCTCATGTCTGAAACGAGTGTGTTGTATCCAAAACTAGCGCCTCTTTCTGTTATTAAAATATTCTTGTTTCCTGACTCTTCAATTTTTTTAACAACGTTCGCCATATCCCATGGAGCTAAAAATTGACCTTTCTTAACATTAATTATTTTTCCAGTTTTGGCTGCAGCTATCAATAAATCTGTTTGACGACATAAAAAAGCGGGAATTTGTAAGACATCTACATGATCTTTAACAATTGAACACTGTTCAGCTGTGTGCACGTCTGTTAAAACTGGTATACCAACTTTTTTTTTTATTTTATCAAAAATAGGTAAGGAGTTTTCTAGACCCATCCCTCTTTTTCCTTTTAGACTTGTTCTATTAGCTTTATCAAATGAAGTTTTGTAAATTAAGTTAATACCTAAATCATTCGTAATTTTCTTAAGTTCTGTAGAAATTTTAATAGCATGTTCCTCATTTTCTAACTGACAAGGCCCTGCAATTAATGTGAAAGGTTTATCGTTAGAAATTTCGAAATTTGCGCATTTTACTTTATGATTATTCATTATTAATTCGAGTTGATTTTTGCAGCCTTAATAAATGAAGAGAATAAAGGATGTGGGGCTAAAGGTCTAGATTTAAATTCAGGGTGAAATTGAACTCCAATAAACCAAGGGTGGTCTTTAAGCTCAATTATCTCCGGTAATTTATTGTCTGGTGATAAACCTGAGAAAATCATTCCTTTTTTTTCAAAATTTTCTCTAAAATTAATATTAACTTCGTATCTATGTCTATGTCTTTCGTAAATTTTAGTGGAATTGTATATTTTGCTTATAAGCGAGTCTTTTTTAAGTCTAGCCTCATAACTTCCAAGTCGCATTGTTCCTCCTAAATCTTTATCTGTTCCTTTCATAATTTTTCCATCTTTAAGCCATTCACTCATTAATCCCACAACTGATCCTTTCGATGAGTTAAACTCACTTGATGTTGCATTTTTTATATTTAATTTATTTCTAGCAAATTCAATAACAGCCATTTGCATTCCAAAGCAAATTCCTAAGAAAGGAATTTTATTTTTTCTCACATAATTAATGGCTGCGATTTTTCCTTCTGTTCCTCTTTTTCCAAAGCCTCCTGGGATCAATACTCCTGAAATACCTTTTAATTTATTTTTAATATCTTTTGGCTTTAAATAATCTGATTCAATTCTAGTGAGATTTATTTTTAAATTATTAGCTATTCCTCCATGCGTTAAAGCTTCATCTAGAGATTTATATGCATCTTTTAATTCTACATATTTTCCAATAATCGCAATATTAACTTTATCTTTATTATTTAAAACTGAATGGGTAATTTTTTTCCAAGGACTTAGGTTTACTTTCTTTTTAGAGTTGATTTTAAAGAACTTCAAAACTCTTTCATCTAATTTTTCTTTGTTAAAGCTTATTGGAGCTTCGTAGATTGTTTTTACATCAACTGTTTCAATTACATCATCAATTGAAACATTGCAAAAAAGTGATATCTTCTTTCTTTGACTTAGAGGTATAGATCTTTCTGATCTACAGATAATAATGTCTGGTTGAATACCTATGCTTCTCAGTTCTTTAACTGAATGTTGTGTAGGTTTAGTTTTAATTTCATCTGAAGCCTTCATATAAGGAACTAAAGTTAAGTGAATAAATAAAGTATTTTTTTTATCTACTTCATTTGAAAATTGTCTGATAGCCTCTAAAAAAGGAAGGCTTTCAATGTCCCCGACAGTTCCACCAATTTCACAAATTACAAAATCTTCTTTAACTACATCATGTTTAATAAATTCTTTAATTCTATTCGTTATATGTGGTATAACTTGAACTGTTTTGCCTAAGTATTTTCCTTGACGTTCCTTTTTTAAAACATCGCTATATATTCTTCCAGTAGTTATATTGTCTGATTTTTTTGCTGAAATTCCAGAGAACCTTTCATAATGACCTAAGTCTAAATCTGTTTCTGCCCCATCATCAGTTACAAAAACTTCACCATGTTGAAAAGGACTCATTGTTCCGGGGTCGACGTTTAAATAAGGATCTAATTTTCTAATTCTTACTTTGTACCCTCTTGATTGAAGCAAGTATGCTAATGAAGCTGATGATAGTCCTTTTCCTAAAGATGAGACCACGCCGCCAGTTACAAATATGTATCGCGCCATGGAAGTATGTTATACTTTATATTTTCTGAATTACAAAGTCTTAATTACTTAGACTGTGGAATTTGTGGAAGATTTGAGTTTTCTTCTTCTTCTTTTTCTAGAACTGACTGTGTTTCACGAAATTCATCTCGTGAAATTGCAACGATAGCTATACTGCAAATAATAAATAAAGTAGCTATGATTGATGTAAATTTAGTTAAAAAAGTTCCCATTGTTCTTGCTGACGTGAAATTATCTTGTGAAACACCTAGCCCTAAAGCTCCGCCTTCGGATCTTTGTAGTAAAATTATTATTACCAAGATTATCGCTAAAACAATGTTAACAAAAATGAGTAAATTTTCCATTTAGCTTATCTATAGTAATTTTTTATTATATCAATAAATTTTTTAGATGATTTAGAGGCCCCACCTATCAAAAAGCCATCTATTTCGTTAATTTGTTTAAACATTTCTACATTACTTCCGTCAACAGAACCTCCGTAGAGAACTGGGGGACTATTCTTTTTAAATAAGTTTTTAAGCACTTTTTTAATGTGAAGGGTTATTTTTTGTAATTCTTGAACAGTCGGTATTTGACCTGTGCCAATTGACCAAATTGGTTCATAGGCAACAATAATATTATTTTTATTAAATTTTTTTTCCAAAACATTTGTTAATTGTCTTTTAAGAACACTTAATGTTTTTTTATTTTTTTTCTCTGATTTATTTTCACCAATACAAAAAACAACTTTTAAATTATTTTTTAAAGCAAATTGTACCTTAGCTTTTAGCATTACATCGGTATCTCCTTCGCTTCTATTATCTGAGTGACCCACTAAAGTATATTTTGCGCCAACACTTCTTAACATATATGGACTAATTGCAGCCGTGTTTGATGAAAACTGGTCTTTTTGATAACAGTTCTGAGAACCTATTGAAATTTTCTTGTTTTTAAAATATTTGGCGTAACTTTCTATCAATGTATAAGGAGGTGTAATTATAACCCTATATTTATTTCGATTTTTATCTTTTGAGTTAAATAAATTTATTTTATTCAATATATTTAAAGAGTTTGGAACACCAAACATTTTCCAATTTCCAATAAAATATCTCATAATTTGCCTTAGTATAAAATTTGATTTATAGGTGTATAAAACTAACTTATTAAATTAATATAATGGCAACTTCAATAGGAAAATTATCAAAATCTTTTTTTATCAAACTCTTGGTGGGGGTTATTATTCTCCCCTTTGTTTTTTGGGGTATGGGTGATGTATTTAGAGGTGGTAATCAAAATGTTGTCGCTACAGTCGAGTCAGAAAAAATTAGCACTCAAGAATTCGTGAATTATCTAAGACAAATAAATCTCAGCGAAGAACAGATTAAAAGTCTACCAAAAACAGATTTGGTTGAACAAATATTATCTCAATATATAGGCAGAAAAGTTATGGCATTAGAAATAGAAAAAATTGGAGTTGTTGTTAACGATAATGCTCTTAGGAGCATAATTAAAAATGACAAACTTTTTTTTAAAGATAATAAATTTTCAAGAACAGAGTATGAAAAATTTCTCTTAAAAAGCGGAATAACAGCACCTCAGTTTGAAGCGAATATAATTGAACAGGAAAAAAGAAGGCAGTTCTTAAGTTCTCTAGCAGGAGGAATTGTAATTCCCGAAATTTTAATTATGCAAGAATTTAAAAAAGAAAATCAAACTAAGACCATAGAATATATCGATCTTGAAAAATATTACGCTAAAAACAAACCTTCTAAAGAAGAAATAGAAAAACTTTATGAAAGAAATAAGAATATATTTTTTGTTGAATTTAAATCGATTCAATATGCAGAAATAAAACCTGATCTTTTGGGTGAAAACTCTGAATATAATGAAGCTTATTTTAAGCAACTGGATGTAATTGAAAATCAAGTTTTAGATGGAAAATCTTTTGATGAAACATCTAAAGATAATAATTTAAAAATAATTACGATTGATAAAATTAATGCAAACAAAAAGGATTTGAATAATAATAAAATAAACAATATTTCAGATGCTTTATTTAAAAAAATTTATAATATTAAATCAACAAAGTCACCTGAGGTTTTAAATCTTAAAGGCAAATATTATCTAGCTGAAATTACAAATATCGAGAAAAAAAATAAATTGATAAACGATCCAGAGGTTCAAAAAGCTTTAAATACTCAATTAAATTTTAAGAATAAAATTGAAAAAAATACTTCTATAGCTAAAGACATAAGTTTAGGGGCATATGATGGTAATAACTTTAAAAAGTTTGCTGATGATAATGGTTTAGAAGTAAAAGATTATAAGCTTTCAAGTTTAAAGCAAAATGATATTTTTGAAGAAGGATTAGTTAAAAGAATTTTCTTAACAAACGATACTGAAACAAACTTAATAACTAATAGCACGTTGACTAAAACTTTTTTGATACTTACAAAAAAAACTGACTATAAGAAATTAAATAAATCTAGTAATGATTATGAAAAATATGAGGCAAAAGCACGTTTAAATTTAATTAATAAAATTTATAAGTCATATGATGATAGTGTAAATCAAAAATATAAAGTTGAATTAAACCAAAGAACTATCGACCGTGTTAAAAATTCATTTTAATGAAAATTAATATAAGCTTTAAAGAATTTAAAAATAATCACTTTAAAAAAAAAGACCAAATTCTATTTAGATCTAAGTCATGTAAAAATTATTATAAAGTAGAGAATTTGTTTAAGTTTCTTCTTGCGGAAAAAAACAGCTTTATTTTTGAGTCTGTTGAAAAAGGAACTATCAAAGGCCGATATACAATAATTGGTCTTAATCCTGATAAAATCTGGGATATTAATAAAAACACTGTTACCTTAAATAGCTTAGGGAAAAAAAGCAAAATTAAAGCTGATCCTTTAAAATTCATTAATAAATTAATTAAAGAATTTAAGATCAAAATACCTAGCCAACTACCTTCAATGGCTTCTATGCTGGTGGGATATTTTTCATATGATGTAATTCGTTATATAGAAAAAATTCCTAACAATTGTAAAGATGATTTGAATATTCCTGATATAAGGTTGTC
>Ga0233438_10002674_pt1 | contig 17434 bp, 18 predicted proteins | sample SI_123_September_FD_182720 | JGI IMG/M metagenome (GOLD analysis project Ga0233438, IMG submission 182720) | Seawater microbial communities from Saanich Inlet, British Columbia, Canada - SI_123_September2016_10_MG | ecosystem: Environmental > Aquatic > Marine > Inlet | place: Canada: British...
CGGTAATCTACTACGCCATGCTCTTGTAGGATTCATTTCTCTTTTTGGACGTTCTTGAGAAATTATATTTCCGTAAATATGATGATATTGTCCGTTTAATTTGTCAAAATCTGCACTTGTACTGTGTAAGTAATCTTGTTCAGCCCAACCTTCGAACATAATCCCTGCTTTAAATGTAGCATCACATTCAACTACAATGTCTTTAAAGTTTTTTCCTATGTATCCCATAAATTCAGCCCAGTGCTCAGTACTACCTTCACCTACTCCTATAATTCCTATTTTAGTTGAACGTATAACACGTACATCTACATCAGGAAACCTATTTTTTATTATAAGAGCAGACACAAACCCTGCTGTTCCGCCGCCTACTACACTACAACTTTTTATGTTTTTCATTAATTGTTTTCTCTTTGCTACACTACTATAAATATTGATATGATACAGTTATATGAACATCAACTTTTTATCACATCTTGTTATACTACTTATCTAGACGGATATGATCATAAGAGACTTATTGACAATATTTATAACTTGCAAAATACTGAATCTGGCAATACTAGAAGTAACAAAGGCGGCTGGCAATCAAATGCAATAGAATCTACAAATTTTGATAATGATATAATGAAAAAATTATACGAAGAATCAATCCGGCCTGCTGCACTAGAAATATTAGAATTATGGTCACTTCCAATCTATCAATTAAAAAATTTTTGTTATTGGTATAATGTAAACAATAAGTATTCATACAATGATGCCCACACTCATCCAGATAGTCATATCAGTGGAGTATATTACATAAAAGTACCAAGCGAGTCAGGTAATATTACATTTTACAGGAACGAAAGTGAAAGAGATAGGATGTGGCATACATCGAGAGACATAGTGCATCAATCTTTAAAAACAGATAATCCTAATGTTAACACCCAACATTGGTTTGATCCTAAAGAAGGTTTGTTAATACTATTTCCTAGCCATTTGTCTCATGATGTAGGACAAAATCTTACAAATGACGACGATGAAAATCGTATATCAATGAGCTTTAATTTCTATTAATTAATTTATTTTTGTAGGCAATTATTTCAGATTCATGAGATAAATTTCTAAATTTTTCTTCAAGCACATTAGCATATGCAATTTGAATTAAATCTTTATCAAAAGATTGAGGATGTAACAGTTGGGCATCTCTGTCTTGTAAATTACAAAATCTAAAAACAATATTTTCTGCCTCCTGGCCGATAATTTTTTGTATTTCTTCTCTATCTAATTTTATTCTATCGTAAAATTCAGTTCCATACACACTGTGAAACAATCCGGCCATACACACTTGCTCTGATCTATTTTGGTTTTTCAATATATTCCATGTATTATATAAATGTGCAAATAATGTAGTATCGCTGTGAGCTATATTTTGTGTTACACGTTGTAAAAAACTTATTGCTTCTTTTTCATTGTGTGTAGGCTTTGCATTTTTAAGTAAAATCATGTCACCAATAGGAAAATCTTCAGAGTATTTTTTATGTTTAGGGTGAGTAAATTTTAATGTAAGAACATATCTAAAATCTTTAGCAAAAAAACTAGGTTGCGATGATTTGTGAGGTATTGTACCGCTGAACAATACTAATCTATTTGGTTTGAAGCTGGTGCTATGTACAATTTCATTACCTTGCTCGTTACCAAAGTGTGTTTCACCTTCCCAGTTTTCTTCCCAATATGTATTACAGTACATTAGAATTGTAAAATCATCATCTATATCGCTATCAACATGATAATGATATACATCTTGTGCAGTGCTTAAATTTACATAAGCTCTATGAAGCCTATATTCATTTTCTTTAATTCTTTCTAGTATTTCTTTATCTATATTTTTAAAAAATTGTAATTTTATAAGATCAAATATATTAAATTCTGATAAGAGTGTTTTAAACTGCTTATCCATTGGAACACTTGTGCTTGCAGTTCTGTTAAGTCTATATGCACAAGATTTTACATAATCATACAAATATGCTTGATCAGAAAAAGCCAAAACATTATCATATGTTTCAATATACTTTGTTTCGTCTATTTTTATATTCTTAGTTTTCATTTTTTCTCTACAAAATCAAAATTTATGACCATACGCTTACTAAAATTTAGCGGATAATTACCTGAATGATATCTATGACCACTAAAAATTAGTGCTTCTCCTTTTTTAGGAGTATGTCTATATACTTCTGTTAATTTTTCTGTAACAATAGGATTGTACTCTTTTTTTGAGTCGTGTTTTTTGCTAAACAATATAGTGTCTCCGTCGCTGTCATCAATATAGTAAACTAAAGTAGTGAACGGTACTTTTGAGTTGTAATCAATATGAGGAGCAGCGTAATTTTCGCTCGAATGATTAGGTACAGGATGTGTAAATCTCATACGAATACGGTAAATTTCCTGCAAATCTATACAGCAAATTTTACAATAGCTTTGTAGTATAGGAGCAAACATATATCCATCATCTGATCTTTCTTCTCCCTCGTCATATAGTAGGTGATAAAATCCGCCGTGATCAGTAACTTTTTTATCTATATAAGGATTTTCGACATCACTAAAATATTCGTTGTGTCCAATTTTATCTATAGTATACCAAGGAAAACTGTTTTCTCCTTTTACAAAATCTACTATTTTATTTTGGTATTCTACAGGCACTATATCTTTTACTAATTTTATTTCTTCAAAAATATTTTGTATATCAGACATAATTTTTCCTTAATTGTCTATAGTAGTCGATCATTTCTTCCCAACTTGCAGTGTAAGATAATTCATTGTCCCATTGTTGTTGCATATGGAGATAATTTTCTTCAACCAAACTGTACATGCCGCCTAATCCAGGTGCATTAAACATTAATTCTTGTGTTGCTACATCTCGATTGTAAAGATTCAATCCGTGCATAACATAACTATAAAGCGGCCAACCAGCTGCACCATAATATTTAGGAAAATCATTAATAGACGGTAATCTAACTTTAGATGTTTCAATTAAATTATCTACAAAGTCAGTTTTTGTTGCACCAGATGAAATATATTTCCAAAATTCTGTATCTGTTCTGCCGCCCATGTAGTGCATAACTAAAAAGTCTTTAAAATCGTCAAACATTTTACGTGTACGGTGATTGTATATATCAATTGTTCCTTTATTTAATGTACTTTGCATGTCTACACGTAGATAATCAAAAGCAAAGTTTTTTATCTGTACTAGTGTGCTATGAATACTGGTTGCTTCAAGTGGCTCAAGGAATGCACTTGACAAACCTATAGCGAGACAATTATTAATCCAGCTACTTTTTTGCCTACCAGTGTCAAATTTAATAACTCTTTGAGGTTCTATTTTCCTACCTAATCTTTGTTCAACTTCTTGGTGCGCTTGGTCAGGAGTTATGTAATCATCACAAAATACATAACCATTACCAATTCTATCAAGCAATGGTATTTGCCACATCCAGCCTGCATCTTGTGCCCATGCATGTGTATGCGGTTGCGGACGTTCTCCTTCTTTGTAATCTAGTAGAAAAGGAAGGCCTGCGTTTACAGGTAGGTTGTCTTTAAAACTTACCCAATCACTACCTGGCATTTTACTAATTAATAACCTAGCAAAGCCACTACAGTCTATAAAAAAATCAGCATCTATCTTAGTGCCGTTTTCTAACATAACATTTTTCATAAATCCTTTTTCATCTAAATCTGCATCAACAACTTTTGCATCTATATGTGATGTGTTAGGTTTACGTAATGTTACTTTTTGGAAATACTTACCTACAAGATGTGCATCTACATGCATTGCATGTGTCAATTTGTTAAATTGTCCAGATTGCAAATCAAAATTTGTCATTCCCTTGTGTATCATATTTCCTGTTTCGGAAACTTTCACTATGTCTTTGTTTGACAAATTACTTGCACCATAGGCAAAAAATACGTCAGGGGTATGCTCTTTAGTATAGCTACCATCTATAGGACCAATGTAGTAATCTTTAGTATTAGGTGTCCAACCAGTAAATTTAATACCGTATTTTATAGAAGCTCCAGTTTCAGCAATGAATTCATTGTGGTCGCAACCAAAGTCCCATAGATGATTATTCAACAGATCACTTAATAACCCAGTAGTGCTTTCTCCAACGCCTACAACACCAATTTTTGTAGATTCTATAACTTCTATATGGTGTTCTGGATGTCTGCTAGATATCATTAATGCTGCCATCCATCCCGCTGTTCCGCCACCTACTATAACTATCTTCATTTATATCCTCATCATTAACTGCTAAGATAAATATATTTAACCAATTAAGAGGCCCCATGAAAAATTTATTCATAGAAACTTACCAGATAGATCCCGACTTATGCGATACATTACGCAAGACATTTCTTGCACATCCAAGGTTAGACGAATCAAAAAAACCTATGAATTTTGTTAATGGTAAAGTTGTAGAAGCAAGCCCCTCAGTAAAACAATCCACGGATCTTTCATTTACACTTGATGATAGCTTAGAATACCCAATTTTTGCAGAATATGTTGATGCATTACAAGTATGCATTAACAGATATATAGAAAGATATCCAGCCTGCAATATGTACGCTCCTTGGAAAATTACACGACCTATTAACTTACAATGGTACAAACCTGGAGAAGGATATCATGAATGGCATGCTGAAAGATGTAGCGGTAATCCTATTACAGTAACACGTCACTTAGTTTTTATGACTTATCTAAACACAGTAACCGATTTAGGTGGTACTGAATGGTATGACCAAGAATTATTGATAAATGCAGAAATAGGAAAGACAGTAATATGGCCTGCAGATTGGACATTTACTCACAGAGGTATAAGTTCTCCTACACAACACAAATTTATTGCAACTGGTTGGTATAACTTTATAGAGGAACAATGAAAAATATTGCAGTATTAGGAACAGGCACAGCAGGTGTTGTATCGTTAGCCCATTGTTTGGCATTTTTTCCAAGCGAATGGAAAGTGACTAGTGTGTACGATCCAAATATTCCTATGTTAGGTATAGGAGAAAGTACAAGCACTCAGATACCAACAACATTATTTTACGGTGCAGATTTAAATTTTTTACAAGACATGTCTGAACTAGACAGTACAATTAAGCACGGAGTAAAATACGTAAACTGGAGAGAAAAAGATTTTTTCACAAAGATTCCTCCACCATTTTATGCTATGCATTTCAATAATTTTAAACTTAAAGATTTTGCATTCAAAAGATTTACAGAAAAGTGGGGTGAAAAATTTAATACATTAGAAGGCGAAATATCAAGTTTAGATAATTTAAAAGAAAAGGCTGTAATAAATTTTGCAGACGGCACAAGCAATGACTTTGATTATATTATTGATTGCAGAGGCTATCCAAAAAATTACGATGATTACTTAATGGTAGATATTCCTGTTAATCATGCAATAGTAAATATTATTTCAGAACCAGGAGATTGGAACTATACCTATCATCAAGCTCATCCTAACGGTTGGATGTTTGGCATTCCTTTACAATCAAGGCAAGGGTGGGGTTACCTTTATAATGATACTATTACAACAAAAGACGAAGCAATTGATAATATTGCTGAAATATTTAAGACTGATAAAGACAAACTTAATTTAAGAGAATTTTCTTTCAAGAATTACAAAGCAAAAAAATTTATTGATAATAGAATTATAAAAAATGGTAATCGTGCAATATTCTTTGAACCTATAGAAGCATTATCGGGTTGGATGTATGATAGTATAATTAGAACATTTTTTGATGTTGTACTTGCAAACATGCATACTGAGGAATCGGCCAATGAACATCTACATAATTTAGCAGAAGACTATGAACTTTTTATAAATTACATGTATCACGGTGGAAGCAAATACAACAGTAAGTTTTGGAATATTACATCTGCAAAATCAAAACAAAAACTTGCACAAAGTACTAAATGGCAAGAACATGTAAAAATTATGAAAGGTTTAGAACCTGCATATTACACTAGTCAAACTATTGTATTTCCTTTTCCTGCCGGAGTATGGAAGAACTTAGATACAGATATGGAATACCATTATTTTGACTAGTTTTATCAACCGAAAATAAGTATAATAAAGAAAAGGACACGCCCTATGAACGATGAATCAATTTTTGAAGAAGAAAGCAGTTTTACTGATGCAACTGCACAGCAATCAGCTGATACAAAACTAGCATCATTAGATATATTATCTGTAAATGTTGCAGAATTATTTTCTACGGAAGAATGTAAAACTATAATTGACGGATGTTTGGAAGATCTATGGATTTCTTCTAGAGTAGTTGGCGAGAAAAATTTACATTCATCTAAAAGACAAAAACTCAGAGGAGAAGTAGACGGATTTCCTTTTGATAACATAAAAAATATTACCAAACAGGCAAATACAGAAATTTACGACTTTCGATTATTAGGTATTATTGATCAAGACTTCCCTCAAATATTTAAGTACAGCGAAGGTGATTCATATGATTGGCATATGGATATTACTCCTATGGCAACAACAAGAAAATTAAACTTTATTATTAATTTAAATGATAAAGCAGATTATGAAGGTGGTGAATTAAAATTTTTAAATACAAACACAGATGATTTTGATGTAAACACAAAAGGTCAGATAGTTATATTTCCTAGTTTCTTAACATGGAAAATTGAACCGATTACCAAAGGCGAAAAAAATATAATATTAGGACATGTACACGGAGCAATTTTCAGATGATTTTAAATTATAGTTATTTTTATTTTATTTCAGCATTACCCGAAAGTCTGTGTGATTCTATTATAGAAACAGGCTTAGAAAAAATGTCCGAGGCAAAAAATAACTACGGACAATCATCAATTGAAGCAACTACTGGCGATTGGCGTGCAAAGTCAGAAATGGGCAATGATGCAAAATTAGGTGCTGACGTAACACTAGAAGATGCTACATCAGATGGTTCATCTCCTGAGCAAATTGCTGTTAGAGACAGCGAAGTTTCTTGGATTGATGATACATATCTATACGAAGCTATATGGCCGTATATCAGAGAAGCAAATAAACAAGCAGGATGGAATTTTGATTGGGACTTCACTGAGGATATGCAATTTACAAAATATGGACTCAACCAATTTTATGGTTGGCATGCTGATTGCGGTGTTGATCCGTATGTAGAATTCAATCCTGAAATACACAAATACAAATATGATAAAGAAGGTAATCCTGTTTTAAATATGTTTGGAGAGCATTTGCCTCATGACAGTCATGTTACAGATAATCCAAATATGATTGGTAAAATACGTAAATTAAGTGTAACTGTAAGTTTATCAGATCCTAATGATTATGTAGGAGGCAATTTAAAGTTTGATCTAGGACCTCATAGACCCGATAGATATCATGAGTGTGAAGAAATAAGGCCAAGAGGCAGTATTATTGTGTTTCCTTCACACGTTTATCACCAAGTTACTCCTGTAACAAGTGGAACTAGATATAGTTTAGTGAATTGGAGTTTAGGAAAGCCATGGAAATAGATAAACCAAAATATTTCAATGAAAACGGTTATGTTGCATTACAAAGCATTATACCAAAAGATATATGTAAAGTAGTAACACAATATTGCCTATTGCAAGAAAAAACAATGCCACAGAAAGAAGAAGAAGCTGGACAAGTTCCTTTTTCGCATTCAGTTTATGCAGATACATTAATGGAAACATTAATGGTTTTTATGAGGCCGCACATGGAAAAATTTACAGGATTAGAGCTGTGTCCAACATATAGTTATTTCCGTGTATATAGGCCTGGAATGGAGCTAGAACGCCACACTGACAGGCAAAGTTGCGAAATTAGCACAACTATCTGCTTTGGTATGAACTATATAGATACTGCTAAAGAATACAACTGGGGTATGTATGTTGACCCTTCGCATAGGCATAATATCAACGATGAACATTTTATATCTACTGGAAACAAAGGTATAATGACCGCCCAAAACCCTGGTGATTGTATTGTATATCGAGGATGCGAACTAGAACACTGGCGCGACCCATTTGAAGCCGGCGAAAACAGCTGGCAAGTACAGGGCTTTTTCCATTATATAAATAAAAATGGACCATATTATCCAGAGTTTGCATATGACAAACGTGCAGGAGTAGGCTTTAAAAATAGAGCGTAAACTTCTTGACTATAATAGATAAATACTTTATATAAATGCGTGGGAAGAAAAAATGCTAAAAAACCTAACAATTGAATCTGTAACAGTAGTCGAAAGAGGAACGAACATGATAGACGATATCTATTGCACTATCAAGTTTAAAGAGTTATCTGAGGCAATTCCATTTTGGGCATGTAGAACATCAAAAGATGAATTTAGTACAGCTATGTGGCAAAAACTAGACAACGGTGACTACGGCGAAGTAGGATTTCCTCCTACACACTACCCATCACACCCACAAACTGAAGCTGAAAAAGATGCAGAAGTACGTGCCGCTAGAGATGATGCATTGCTTAAAACAGATTGGACACAAAGTTCAGATGATTTAGCAACCGCAAAAAAAGCGGAGTACAAAACATATAGATCTGCACTCCGCGATATTCCATTACAGGTTGGATTTCCGTTCGATGTAACTTGGCCTACTAAGCCTTAATTAATCATTATTAAAGTGTTCTGGTAAATCTTGTCCAGCCGGTGGCGATGGAACATGTCCACTTTTAGTATCTTCGTCTGGTAGTTCGTAAATTGCACAGTCAGTAGTAAGTAATAATCCTGCAACAGATCCTGCATTAAGCATAGCAGATTTTACCACAGTAGTAGGATCAATAATACCAGTTTCAAACATATTACCATATGTTCCGTTACTTGCATCGTAACCAAATTCGTCACTTTCTTTAAGCACATAGTCCATTACAACATCAGGTTTATCGCCTGCGTTTTTAGCAATAGTTCTTAAAGGCGCTGATAAAGCATTAATTACAATTTGTATACCTGCACGTTGTTCTTCGTTACTAGGCTCTAAACTTTTAAGTGTTTCTATTAATCTTAAATATCCAACACCACCACCTGCAACAACTCCTTCTTTTACAGCAGCTCTTGTTGCGTGTATTGAATCATCGTAACGATCTTTCTTTTCGTTTATTTCAACAGTTGTTGGCCCGCCGACTCTAATTACTGCAATTCCACCTTGTAATTTAGCAATACGTTCTTCAAGTTGCCATTTAGGAAAAGTTTGAGGACCTCTTTTGTATTCGTCAATATCCTGTTGTATTACATTAATACGATTTTGCACAACTTCTTTATCACCGTGACCGCCAATAATAGTAGTCATATCTTTTGTAATTTCAACTCTATTAGCCTGTCCTAAATCTTCTAGTTCTGCTTTTTCAGGACGCTTACCGTTTTCATCACTAAAAATTGTTCCACCAGTAAGTGCGGCTATATCTTCAACAAGATATTTTCTTCTTTCGCCTTTGTAGTCAGGTGATCTTACTGCACAACACTTTACATGTCCTTGAGCATTATTTAAAATAAGTGTTGCAAGTGCATCATTATTAATTTGTTCTGCCATAATTAAAAATGATCTACCTGATTGTGCAAGTTTTTCAAGCACAGGTACAAGATCATTTACATTTAAAACAGGTCTATCTAGTATTAGTATGTATGGATTTTCTAAAATACATCTATTCTTATCTGCGTTTACAAAGTATGGAGAATAAAATCCATGGTCATAACTCATTCCACTTACAAAGTCTAATTCATCCTTGAGCTGATTGCTATTTTCTACAGTTACAGCACCAACACTACCTACTTTAATAATTGCTTCTGCAATAAGTTTGCCCATTGAGTTGTCACCGTTAGCAGAAATAGTTGCTACTTGTTCAATAGTTGTTTTGTCATTACATTCTTTAGAATTTTCTTGTAATTTTGTAACAGCATGTTCAAGAGCAAAGTCTATGCCACGCTTAAGATTAATAGGACTAATACCCGCACTTACAAATTTCATACCTTCTTTAATCATAGCCTGTGCAAGCACTGTAGCAGAAGTAGTACCGTCTCCCATGTCATCAGCAGTCTGATTTGCAGCTTGTTTTATAAGTCTTGCTCCTGTATCTTGTAATATGTCTTCTAAAAATATTTCTCGTGCTACAGTTACACCATCTTTTGTAATTTGTGGAGGACCATAAGTACGCTGTATAATTACATTTTTTCCTTTAGGACCTAATGTAATTTTCACAGCATTAGCAAGTACGTTTGCACCTTCTATAAGTTGTGATCTTGCATCATCACCAAGTACTACTTTACGTGGATTTATACCTGACATATTATTCTGTCTCCTTTAATGTTGCTAAAATTTCTGTTTGGCTTAAGATCAGTCTATCTTCACCGTCGATTTTCATAGGGTTTCCTGCATATTTGGGAAAAAGAACAATATCTCCAACATTGATTTTCATAGGTAATAACACACCGTCATCATTTGTTTTTCCTTCGCCTACAGCAAGCACTTTTCCTTTTGTAGGACGCTCTGCTACATCATCGGGTAAGACTAATCCAGTTTTTGTTTTTTGATCATCTTCAACCTTTTCAATAAAAAGGTTATCTGAAGTTGGTAAAACTTGTGTTGTCATAATTTCTCCTATAAACTGGTAGTTTAACTTAGTTATTTATATCTAAACTTTTCGTGTTAATTGTTTTATGAATAAATATACTAGTAGCTCATTAAGGAATAAACATGGCAAGTAATCAAGCCCCTATTGTAGATAGAATTAGAATAATACCAAGACCAGACGATTTTCTTGACAGAAATGTTGGCAATAGTGGCGAAGTATTTTTTGATAAACAATCTAACACATTAAGGTTATATTCTGGTAGATTAGCTGGTGGATATAGTGTACTTACTGACGACAATATTAGTGAACATTTAGTATCTTCCGGTGTTGGAGTAGTTGAATATGCTGTTACTGTACAAGCAGGTGTTCCTGCCGAGGGAGATACCGGAAACGTATACAACATTGATGGACAATATAAACCAGATCTAAATTTAGTCACAGGTTTTACATATATCTTTAACCAAAACGATCAAACAAATGAGTTTTGGCCAAATACTGAAGGTACTGTAGCAAACATACATCCTTTAAGTTTTTCAGCAGATGATGTAAACGGAGAACTAGGAGTCGGTACTCCTTATCTAACAAATGTAATTTATAAATTAGATAACGATATAAAAACAAAAGCAGAATATGTTGCAGGTTTTATAGCTGCAACTCAACGAAGTGTACAGATTACAATAACTAGTTCAACACCTGCTACTTTACATTATTATTGTACGAACCATGCGGGTATGGGTAACACTTTAAATAGTGCTGATCCAGGCGCAGGTGGTTCAGCTGCAAGTATTAGTGTTAGTGATACATCACCTGATAATCCTGCTAGTGGTGCAATATGGTATAATAGCACAACTGGTATACTTTATGTATACGTAGCAGATGGTGATAGCAACCAATGGGTACAACCAACTTCACCGTTTCAAAACATAACAAGTATTTTAGATTTAGGTATTGCAGACGGTACAAACGGACAAGTTTTAACAACAGATGGTTCAGGAGCATTTACATTCCAAGATTCATCTGCAGGTGGTAGTATAGGTAATTTTACCTTTGCATCCAGTGTAATTGATACCGACGATAGTAGTGGTATTGTTATTACACCTAGTGTAACTACAAGCAGTGATCTAACTGTCCAAAATGATCTTACAGTAGAAAATAAAGCATACGCAGACGAGTTTATATCAACAAGCACAGGTACTCCAACAATTGATAGTGCAACCACTATTAATTTATCAAGCCAAGACGGAATTGTTGTTAGCGGTGGACCATTTAGACTACCTAGTTTTACAAACACTGAAAGAGATGCACTATCAGCTGTTGACGGTGATATGATATACAATTCGCAAGACAACAGAATACAAGCCTACATAAACGGAACTTGGCGCAGACTAGACGATTCAGGAATAGTCTAATATGGAAAAAGAATACACAGTAGTTGTTAACAAAGGTGTAGATCTAGCAGAACTTGAAAATGAAATTACTGCAAGTTCTGGATCTGGACCTATTCCTAAAAGAAGTGTTGACATAGCAAATCCTAGACCCGGATCAAAAAGACAAACACATTTCATGCTTACTGATTTAGAAGCAAAAGCATTAGAAGCTGACTCTAGAATACTAGCAGTTGAGATTCCACCAGATCAAAGAGACGATATAAAAATTGGTTTTAATGCAACACAATTTAGTAATTTCACAAAGCCAACTACATTTACAGATAACACATTAGTGAATTGGGGATTGCGTAGATCAATTATGGAAAATAATGCCTACAATAATTCTACAACAAGTGATAATATTTTTCCTTATGCATTAACCGGCAAAGGTGTAGACATTGTTATACAAGATAGCGGAATACAAACAGATCATCCTGATTTTATAGATAGCAACGGAATAAGTAGAGTCAAGTCAATTGATTGGTATACAGCAAGCGGCCTACCTGGTACACAAAGTGCAAACTATCATAGAGATTATGACGGGCACGGAACGTTATGTGCAAGCATAGGTGCTGGCAACCTATACGGATTTGCAAAAGATGCACATTTATATTCAATGAAAATTTCCGGATTAGAAGGTGCAGGTGATGCAGGAACAGGCACGCCTGTAGCAGATTGCTTTGATGTTATTAAAGAATGGCATAATGCAAAAACAAATGGACGCCCTACAGTTGTAAATATGAGCTGGGGTTATTCATCTACACAGGTAGGTGATCCAACAAGTGGAACATATAGAGGAACAGGTTGGGTTTGGGGAGTTGACTATACAACTGATCTTGGTTTGTGGCAAAATACCGGTATTGTTATTCCTGTGTCAGGAAGCACTCGTAGAATACCTGTAAGAATAGCATCAGTAGATGCAGATGTTGACGAATTAATTGCAGCTGGAGTACATGTTGCGATTGCTGCAGGTAATGACTATTACAAAGGTGATTTATCAGGCGGCGCAGAATATAACAACTCAGTAACATTTGGTGATAGTACTATATTTTATGCTAGAGGTTCTAGCCCACACAGTGACGATTCTTTTATGGTTGGAAATATAGATACTACTGTGTTAGAAGAAAACGGAATATACAAAGACAGAACTAGAGGTAGTAGTTCTAAAGGTCCTAGAGTAAATATCTGGGCACCTGGAACTAATATTGTTGGTGCTGTTAGCACTACCAATGTTTACACAACGTTATCTAGTCCAATAGATGATACATTCAAAATTGTTAGTAATTCAGGCACAAGTTTTTCTGCACCACAAGTAGCAGGAGTAGCTGCACTTCATTTACAAGTAAATGCAAACAGTACACCAGCACAATTAAAAACAAAGTTATTAGCCGAAGCGAAACCAGTAATGTACGACACTGCATCAGATACAGATTATGCATCTTTTACCACAAGTTTGCTAGGAGCATCAAACAAAGTGTTATTTGACAAATATGGTAGACAACCGGTAGAAGTAAACGGAGCAAATCTTAAATTACAGGGAATTTTCCCTAATTATACTCTGTCAGAAGCAGTATCAGCAGCAGATCCAGAATATAACAACGGTGCAATTATTGATCTTACTGGCGATGGAAGTAATTTCTTTAGTAGAGAAGTTACAGTTAATGGTGTAAGAATTGTAGCGGCAGGAGCAGTTGGTGGCCAGACAGCAGTGCCTGATGCCTTTGTTGAAAAGGTAGCACGTATGTTTGAATTATTTACTGACGTAAATGGAGCAGGCATCAACGAAGCATCACAGCGTACATTTATTAAAACACTAAGTGGTGACGCAGGAACTTATCACGCAGCAGTTGGCCCAACATTACAACGAGTAGCAAGGGGTGCTGGCAGTGATTATACTCCAAACTTCCTAACAGACTCTGGTATTGCATCTTACAATTTATCGCCACTATTTGATAGTCACGTTGCTAACGATATGGTTTGGTATCTAAACTCAACTGGTGATGCTCCTGGAGACGGTGACAACGATGCACAAGAAGTAATTGAACACGTATTCCATACACTACATATGCACGGTCTTGACGCAGTATCATTAAAGATGTATTCTTATATTAGTGCAGACTGGGCAAGTGGTCCACTATATGCAGCTATGGAAGAAGCATACGATGCAGGCAAATGGGATTCATCAGGATATGGCGGAAATGCTTGGAAGACTGATGGGAATGCATTTGAAGTAGCGGCTAAAGAATATTTGTTTTTGTTAAACTTTGGTATGTTTGAATACTCAAGTCTATGGGATGGTGGAAGCCTTGCTCCTGAGTGGACAGACGATATGCGTACACAGTCTGGCATACAAGCAAATAACCCATTAGGCTATGCATTACATAATACATATATTGCTCCAGTAATTAGTAAGCCTTCGTTGACAACAATTAGAAGCATATTCCAAGACGGCGACGTTGGTGATCCAACAGTTGCAGGTCCATCAGGATATGTACCAGATTAATAAATACAGTAAGAGGTAAACAATGGCAATAAATTTTCCAAACACACCAGCAATACACGATACATTTACACAAGGTAATACCACCTGGAAATGGGACGGAACTGCTTGGAATGTTATTAGTAGCACATCTGCTAGAAATATTTTCACAAACTTTACAGCAGACACCGGAACAGTTGCGCCTAACATAACAAATGATACATTAACTATTTTAGGCGGTACAAATACAACAACTAGTATATCAAATAAAACACTGACGATTAATTCTTCAGGATCGACTCAAAATTTATTTGCTTTTGTTACTAGTGACGATGGATCAACAGGAGCAGATGCTCCAAATGATACTTTAGGTATACTAGGTGGCACTAATATTGCAACCGAAATTCCAACTGGTACAGATAATGTAGAAATAAACATGACTGCCTTTAGTATTGACTTTTTAAATGATGTTGACACTACAACTAGTGCGCCTACTACAGGACAAGTCCTTAAATGGGACGGTTCAAAGTGGTCACCTGGTGCTGATGTTAGTTCTGGTGGTGCTGGATTAGATGCTGATACTTTAGACGGATTTGATAGTGCATATTATTTGAATTACAATAATTTTACTAATACGCCTAGTGTGCTTACACTTGCAAGTTTAAGTATAGGTATTGAACTTACAGCAAGCGGCGATGGCGCAATAAGCTATGATAATTCAACAGGTGTATTTCGTTACACGCCACCGGATTTAAGTACATATCTTACTAGTGTGCCTGCACAAAGTTTTGCAAGTTTGACCGGCAAGCCTACTACACTATCAGGATACGGTATTACTGATGCACAAGAAACCTTAGTAAGTGCCACTAATATCAAAACAATTAACGGCACTACTTTATTAGGTAGCGGCGATATTACTATTGCAGGTGGTAGTGGAATTGATCTTACTGATCTAAGCGTTGGTGCAGAAGGTTCAGCAAGCGGTAATGGCGCTATTGCCTACAATGACTCAACTGGGGTATTTACATATACACCTCCAGTTGTTCCAAATGCATTAACTGATTTAAGTATTAGTGACGGAACTAATGGTCAAGTTCTAACAACTAATGGTAGCGGAACATTTACATTTACTACTCCTGCAACAGGGGTAACAACATTTAACGGCCTTACAGATGCAACTCTAGCAAGTTTAGATATAGGAAAAATTTACGAACCAGCTATTGCAATGCTTAGAGTAGATAATGTTGGGACTGGTGCTTATACATTTGATAGCCATTATACAGGATCTAATCCTACAATATATGCTCTTGCCGGCACTACACTAGCATTTGATTTAGATTTAATACCAGGACATCCTTTCGAAATACAAGATCCAGCAAGTAATCCTTATAATACAGGACTTGTGCATGTAACATCAGCAGGAGCAGTAACAACAGGATCAAGTGCTCAAGGTAAATCAAGTGGCACATTATATTGGAGACTACCTGAAACTATCAGCGGTACTTATAGATACCAATGCACAAGTCATGCATCAATGGTAGGAGGAATATCAATTAAGCGCCTTAGCTTAATTTAGAATCTTTAATAATTTTATTTAATTGATTACGTAACACAACACTACGTTCTATGTTTTCTCTTATCTTAGTAGGATCAATTGATTTGTTAGATACATTATGAACAGCATCAATGTAACTAAACTCGTTAGATAATTTATTCAAAAGATCATTGCATTTAGCTTTGGCAGTTTCGTTGGCAATTTGATCAATGTCTTTTTTGTATTTTTTAAAATCTTTTTGAAATTCGTTAGATTGATGTAATTTTAACATTAGTTTAACCTATAATAATCTTCTTGATTGTTGTTGTTACTGGTTTCGGCTATAGCACTATTGTCTGCTAAACTTTTTAATGTAACAGGCAAAAGTGCTGGTACTTCAAACACACTGCCTTCTGGAAGTTCTTTAGAATAGGCTTTGCCATCTTTAGGATCAACCCATTGCACTTCAAATTTCCCTGCATTTACGAACCAACTTTTTTGACGGCTTTTGTGAAAATGAAGACGAGTTTGTTTATCTGCTTTTTCAAATATTAATATTTTACTACAGTAATGTTCGTTATCTGTCCAAACAATGTCATATCCATAATCGGTTTGTTTTATGTTGTCTTGCATGTTAATCCATTAAATCTATTACTCGAAATACTGTTTCAAGTTTACGTTGATTGGTTTTATTGTTTAGTGTATTCTTTAATCCGTTGTGTAACGGTTTTGGCCATTGCCCAAAATTTACCCAAGCATATCCGTCATGTTCATGATTTAATGTAGGTAAAAATTCTTGGTTAACAACACAAAGATAAGTGTGGAATAAAAAGTTAGTATCATTGCTTACAAATGTTTCTAAAGGCATTGTTTTTTTAATTTCAACAGTGCCAATTTCTTCAAAGATTTCTCTCTTTAAACCTTCCCACGGCGTTTCAGCTTTTTCATTAGTACCGCCTACTAATCCCCATAGGTTTCCTGTACGTCCTTGAGCTCTATGTAAGAACAAAAAGCGTTTGGTATTTAGAGCATAGAATAACGCTCCGCTACATACAGTAATATTATCTTTCATACTAATAGTTATTTTAAAATGCTAGACGCCAGGTGCCGTTTTGGTATTCACCGTCATATGCTAATAGCCATTCGTCGTTTTCGTACTTGTATTGCTTACTTGTGTTGAGGTTAGTAGTATAAACAACTGTACTATCATCAACACTAGCATCAAAAACTATATGCCAGTTTGCGCCGTCCCATTCTATAATGTCGTTTGTACTTGCTACAAACTCTGAGCCATCATTGTTTTTCCAGGCATCGGGCCCATCGTATGCTGCATCTTCTACATTAGCACTATTGTTAATGTCTGCTAATATTAGTATACGAG